>Ga0123355_10016286_pt1 | contig 11710 bp, 11 predicted proteins | sample TergutEmb28metaG_3_FD_89872 | JGI IMG/M metagenome (GOLD analysis project Ga0123355, IMG submission 89872) | Embiratermes neotenicus P1 segment gut microbial communities from Petit-Saut dam, French Guiana - Emb289 P1 | ecosystem: Host-associated > Arthropoda: Insects > Digestive system > Gut ...
GGCCCGAAACATGTTGAGCAACCTATAAAGGAGAAATAAACATAATACTAAAAGTGACATCTAGTTGGTCTCTTTATCCACATTGAACTACGATGCACGGTCAACCATACATCAAAATTACAAACCTTTGTCTCAAACACGATTCGCCATAGAGGAATGAAACTCCGTAGACCAGCATGGCACAAAGTTCTGATCGCATTATAACATGTAGCTTTTACTTGAAACAATTTTCGATGTATTTTGCGAAACGTTAGGGAAACAACTCCTCTATGCGGAATAACATCGCTATGCGGTTAGGTTTGTGGAAAAATTGATTGAAACGTACATGGGTGAGTATCATATGCACTTGTTGCTCTTACAGGACTAACGCAGCGTATAACAAGAAGGCACGAGACCTCGAAGTCACGTTCCTGGACAAGAGCAATAGCATCGCAACAAAAAGGACAGCTTATGGAAAAGGAGCGAATGGAAAGAAGAGAAAGGAGTAAAAGTGGGTCGATTTTCCCATCACCATCTTGACAAGAGTTAACGAGGGGAAGAAGTTTAAAGGGGAGATTTCGGGCCAAGGGATTACTGAGGTCCCTGTGGGTCACCCCCTTCCTTGTAAGAAGAGACACTTTTTTTTTTCGCCCTCAACACTGACTTCGTCTTTTTATTATTGGTGGAAAATTGGAAAGTTTTTTATATATTTTTTCTTCCTATTGAAGTGAGTCGCATTTCCAGATAGCACAACGCTGGAAACGAAATGAGAAGAAAGGCAAGATTGGGAAGCAGCGAAACAGGAAAATAAAATAGAAATCACATTTTCAGCAAAGAAATCATCCGATTCTCCGGGAACGGGTGCTAGCTTGACTGACTACAGGGTGGCTAATAACTTAGCATTTATTTAACGGACTGTACATAGGGCAGAACACCACATCAATTGCTCTACACATTCAAAGAGGATTGTAACCTCTAGCCAGAGGACCAGGGAACATACCACTTTTAGTCTCCGTTAAGAGGTCAGCACATATGGTACGCAGTCGCCATCCCGCTGGGCACTCAAACCTAAGACTACGAGGTAGCCCCACGCAACATATGGCTACTCACGGAAATATACAGTACACTAAAATATACTTTAACCATCTAGAATTTTTGTTCATGTTTTCCTGACCGTGCATCTCAGTATAGTCTTAGTAATTAACCAACTTAATGCACAAATTCTTGTTGTATAATAAGTTTATTATATGCCTCTACGTTTTTCGAGCACTATGTGCTCATCTTCAGGAGGTCAAAATTGTATTATGCAGCATCTGGTATCATCACACCTGTAGGTGGCCGTCCGGTGCACAGGTTGAGAGAGGACTGTTTGAACCAGTCCTCTCTCAACCTGTGCACCGGACGGCCACCTACAAGTGTGATGATACCAGATGCTGTGTAATATAATTTTGACCTCCTGATGATGAGCATATAGTGCTCGAAACATGTAGAGGCGTATAATAAACTTACTATAAACCAAGAATTTGTACATTAGTTTGGTTAATTACTAAGACATCAAGGTTAGTTTATATGGCTTGCTATGTATTAGAATGATGGAGATCTCATCATCAAACAAAGTCCATTTGCATATTGTATAAACGCTTGAAGCTAAATGTACAGCCTGATGGTGGCCATTAGATGGGCTAAAACATGTAGTTGTAGTTGCTAACTTGATTACCATCATTAGCTAATAAACTTTTAGTTGTGTTTTGACTAATTATCTACCTTGCTTTAAGTCTGATATTGCACAACGGGGATGTGTCACCTCAAGGCAAAGTTACTATTTCATCTGTTTGTTTCCTTATACTGTGTCTCCCTCCCAACATTTTTTTTCACTGCTTTGTTTTATCAGAGGCTTAACTAATAAGAATTTTCAATATTTATCATTTATCAATCGCTGCCTCCATTGCGGTCAAAGGCTCGGGAACATTCCCATATTGACCTGCCAATGAACGCCATTCTGAGTCAAATACAATTAGGGAGAGGGGCGGGTACGTCAAAACACAACTGTCTTGTATCCTATTTATTATGCTGACGACGACATGTTTCGGTCACTGTGGGCCATCTTCAGGTCACTATGATCATACTCTGTATAGTTTTCCCCTATGTATATTTTTGTGACCTGAAGATGACCCACAGTGACCGAAACATGTCGTGGTCAGCATAACAAACAAGATACAAGACAGTTGTGTTTTGACGTACCCCACTTCCTCCCTAATTTCTTATAACACAACGGGGATGATGCACCTAGAGTCAAATACAGTTTGCATTTCGACGTACTATTTGTTTTACATCCATTCAGATGTTATGAAAAATACTTTGTATGGCATCGTCGTCTTCTTCACGCGTGCTACATGCATGCCGTATCTCATCCTCCCTCATTCGATCAAATTTCAATATTCGTTCAAGAGTACAAAACTCTGAAACTCCTCGTTATGCAACTTTTCTCCTCCCTCCTCTCAACTCCCCTCTAGTTACACCACATATTCCTGACAGCAATTTGTGCTCAAACAACTTCAGTCTTTGCGCCTCCCTTAAGGTGTGTGATTAAGTTTCACATTCACGTAAAGGAACAAGTAAAGCTGTAGACTTTATGTCAAATGTTTAGGTGTACTGCTGAAAGGCACGACGATAAAGAACCTGAACTCGGCGTCTGCCTGGACGTGGTGTAAACCGAGTAACAAAATGGGCCTACTACTGAAATCACCCTGAGACGTAACTGCTCTCGCGGCAGGAAATCAGTTATAAGTGCCTTTTTTATGCCTTTAAAAGCTTCATAAATTCAAGTTCAGTTAATATGTTCGAACTTTTATTGATCTGTAAGTGTAGATTGTTATTTTATATTTCTATGTATATCCAATTCGTCTAAGTAAGGATTCCTTACTACTACTACTACTACTACTACTACTACTACTACTAATAATAATAATAATGATAATAATAAATGTTACATAACTTTTTCCATTTTATATTTTCTATGGACATCCAGTTCGTCTACGTAATAATTCCTTACTAGGAATAGTAATAATAATAATAATAATAATAATAATAACGAATGTTACCTAACTCATTTCCTATGCCTTTCGCAATCTTATAAAAATAATAAACCTTGAAGCGTTGCCATAATATTATCAAAACTAATTTTACATCCAGTTTTTTTATTCTGTAGGGCCACGCGGTGGCGCAGTTGGTTGAGGCACTGCGCTACAAGTCGGAAGGTCGCGGGTTCGATTCCTGATGGTGTCGATGGAATTTATCATTGACATAATCCTTCCGGGCGCACTATAGCCCTGGTGGTTGACTCAGCCTCTAACAGAAATGAGTACCTGGAATATTTTCTGGTGGGTAAAGGCGGCCCGGTGCGTAGGGCTGACAACCTTAACACCTTCATGTGCCGACTGCCTTGAAATCTGGGAACCCCAGCCTCCTGGAACTCTCAGGGCCTGTCCAGGCCTGTAATGCGATTGCTTTAACTTATTTTTTTCTTGCTTTTTTTTCTGTAGCTCTATCTGTAGGTTTAACGTGTGTTTTTTGTGCACCATGAGCTACTGTTTGTTGTAATGTTTTTGACTGTCCTTTGCCAATTTATCCGATTAATCGGACACACCAACAGCTGCTGTAATATCTTTTTAATACGTTACATATAAAATTCTAGTATGTAAAATACAGTTGAGATCTCACATTTCCAAATACTATAAGGCACTGACACCGACAAAATGTCTTACTGTCATACGTATTAATACATTTATGTCTGGCCAGACGATGGCCCTCTAAAAATACTAAATCTTTTATTACAGTAATTTGTAAGTACTGATGTAATCTCTTATTTAACCTACAATCTTGATTAACTCATTTTCATTTTTTTTAAGCTCATGGTTCCGTGCATCATAATTCAATACTTACTTACTTACTCCATGGTGCAGAGTCCTTCTTTAGAAGCTAACTGGTTTGCAGCTAGTCAAGAAATTCTCCGCATTTCACGGAACCCGAAGGTTCATTACCGCACTCACAAGCGTCCGCTACCTGTCTCTATACTGGGCCAGCCCAATCCAGTCCATATACCAACATCCCACCTCCTGGAGACCCATCTACGCCTAGGTCTCCTCAGTGGTCTCCTTCCCTCCGGTTTCCCCACCAAGACCCTATACACCCTCCTCTCCTCACCCATACGTGCCACATGCCCAGCCCATCCCATTCTTCTCGATTTTGTCACCCTCACACTATTCGGTGGGGAGTACAAATCATTTAGCTCATAATTCAATATTAAATGAAAATCCAACTAGATGCAACAGTATGCAGTCTAATTTATTTTACTGCAAAATCACTCTACATGTTTCGGGTGTCATCGCACCCATCGTCAGGAGTACTAAAAACTGTAACCGCATCCTCCGGTACCGGAAGCTGCGGTTACAATTTTTAGTACTCGTGATGATGGGTGCGATGACACCCGAAACACGTAGAGTGATTCTGCAGTAAAATAAATCAGACTGCTTACTGTTGCATTTAGTTGGATTTTCATTTAATATTCATTTCCATTTATTTACCCTCTGTTCCTTCTCCCGCATTTCCAGACGCCACCTCGAAGCATCACACACCCAAATCCGAAATACTGGACACAATGCAAGCAGTCGAGTTTAGTTCAAATAGACCCAACAGAATGTGATCACTTATTTTTGAATTTAATTTGATGACGAAAGAAGAGCCGTCTTCCGGAACACTTGACAGGTTTTAACAAAACCAAAGACATGAAAAATGTCGAACATACGCGTCACCTCAATTAAGATTTGTTTAGTATTCACTCTACATCATTTCGTGTTGACAGCTTTTTCTACAGAAATACTGCACAGTGCTGCTCCTCATAAGTCCAGGTTGCTTTGTGTTATAGAAGTGCAGTACACCAGCTGTCCACAGTATCACAGAGCTCCTATCCTACCATAATGTTCCCGTCCTATTATTCGCGTACTGTTAAAGTAATTTACAATCCGAGCGATGTAAACGGGTTTCCGGAGTGTGTGTGTGTGTGTGTATATGTATGTGTATATATATATATATATATATGTGTGTGTGTGTGTGTGTTTTGTGTATGTATACTGTATATGTATGTGTGTGTATGTATATACATATGTATATGCGTGTATTTATATATGTGTGTGTGTATGTATGTATATATATATATATGTTTATATGTGTGTGTATGTGTATGTGTATATGTATATGTGTGTGTGTGTGTTTTGTGCATGTATATATATATATGTTTATATGTGTGTGTGTGTGTATATATATATATATATGGGCTGGGTAGCTCAGTCGGTACAGAGACTGACTACGGCCTGGACGGTCCGGGATCGAATCCCGGTGGGGACGAGATTTTTCGCTCACCCAACCTCCTGTAAAATGGGTACAGGGTCTTTCCTGGGGGTAAAGTGCGGCAGGGGCGTGCTGCTGACCACTCACCACCTTCTCGTGCCGCGGTCATGGAAGAGTAGACCTATACCTGTACCCACCCTCTGGGCCACATCGGGACTGTAACGGGATCACTTTACCTTTATATTTATATATTATATATGCATATATGTATATACATATACACACACGTATATACCACGGCGCAACAGCCTTTAGTGGGCCAAGACTTCCTCATCATCAAGGATTCATAGTCACACTCAGACACACCACACTCAGTGGAACTCCTCGGGATGAGTGATAAGCCCGACGCAGGGACCTATACTTGAAAACACACAACATTCCCAACAGATAGACGTCCATGCCCCCCGCGGAGAGTCGAACCCGCAATCCCAACAAGCGAGCGGCCACAGCACAAAGCCTTAGACCGCGAGGCCACTTGGATCGGCTGTCGGAGTGCAAGCATCACAATTTAATAGAGAAGAACTTGTGTGGGTTTTGTGCTTGTTTCATATACATGTGAAACAGAGGCTACATCGCAGGCTACGCGAAGAGCGTGAACTGCAGCTGACAGATAATGAATGCTGCGGAGAAGAACTGGATGTCTGTAATATCATAAAGTACGTCGCACGAGCAAGATGACTTCTGTCATGACGTGAAAACTTTTTTTCAGGACATCGTCCGGAACGACTTAACCTCGGATAATTCTGAACAGCCAAAACCCAAAGATTTGAAAATGTCATAAAATGCACACTGATAAAATATGCATCATCATCAACATCATTATATCTGTCATGGAGCTGGGCCACTTGTTGACCCGTTCCGGTCTCTCGTATCCAGAAGTCTGTTCAAAGGTTTACTATGATTCCTTCTGCCAGCTGGGGAGTAGTGTTTCATTACCCTGGGTAATCTATTTCGAGGCATTCTATTTACATGTTGTATAAATATGCTTTATAAAACATAAAATATGATTTATCACATATTATTAATCGTCAACACGTTTTGATTGCCTTTGACGTCATCCTCAGCGTAGCTTTACAACAGCACTGACAACACAACAAACTGCCAAACTGTGTAAATGGAACCACTCTAGGTTACAAGAGTGTCTCAAACTATCCATATGGTCACCGACTGTCCAACTGATAATCTGTGATCATATCCACGGTCTCAGTCTCTCCACATGGCCACAAATTATCAATTTGACAGTCTGAGAATTTGTGACCAAATGAAGAGTTTAAGACCTATTATAACCTTGAATTGTTCCACTTATACAATTAAGCAGTTTGTTGTGTTCTTAGTACACTTGTTAATCTACCCTGAGGATGATCCAAGAGCGATCGAAACATGTTCGTAATTAATGTGAAAAAGTTAGACGGAAACGACCCGAACTTTTTGCCAGCAACTCATGGATCTTGCATTACGACAATGCCCCTGCCCACACGGCACTGTCTGTGAGGGAGTTTTTAGCTACTAAACAAATAACTGTGTAGGAACACCCTGCCTATTCACCGGATCTAGCCCCCAGTGACTTTTTTCTGTTTCCGAAGATAAAGGAAATATTGAAAGGAAGGCATTTTGATGACATTGATGATATCAGGAGTAACACAACGGCAGCTCTGAAAGCCATTCCACAAAACCAGTTCAAAAATTGTTTTGAAGGGTGGACTGGGCACTGGCATCGGTGCATAGCTTCCCAAGGGGAGTACTTTAAAGGCGACTACGGTGGTATTCAGCAATGAAGTATGTAGCACTTTTACCGCGATGAGTTCGCGAACTTTATTGTCCGACCACGTAAGACATGTTGTATAGATATACACACTTATTGCTTTTATTACGTAAGTTTAAACACTATAAAGTGCTTTGTAACTGACAGTTTAGACTGTACCTTCCATACGTGGTTTCTACTGTGACTGAAACGCTTGTATGAGTACAACATAACAAAACAGGTCATAAATACGAAACTTTACAGTCGAAATAATCCTCATTGAGTTCTAAGAAACGACGTACACCCATCCTAAACGTGGTCCTTACTCGGTTCTCAGACCGCGAGCGGACTGGTTCACGGCAATTTGTTCAGTTTTCTTACTTTGATGTTTCCTGCATCAAGTCTTCTTATTACACTCACAAAATTTATATACAACACAAAAGACCTTTCGTGTCTCTATGCAAGATCAAAGCACTGCCTGCTGTAATACACTAAACTACAGTTCGTGGCGCAGATATTGGAAGTAAGTGTGACAGAAAGTTTATATTAAAATGGCATGCAAGATCTTCATTAATTTCAACGCAAATTAACAGCTGAACAGAAAGCGTTCTGCTATGTAATTACAAATTTGATATCTGCTGTAGAAGCCCATCCCATGTCAGTGTTCAAGAAAACTTGTCTCTTTAAGAATAGGTCCCTAATCAGATGGGAACTGTTGAGGCAGTGAAGAGTTGTCAGGTTTAAAAGAAGTGGAGACCTTCCGAACCCCGTCAGAATCACAAGGTGTCAGGTCCCACCCTTCAAAACACCACTTCTCAATTACACTGCACACAGTTACTACCCTCGTTTGGAATCTCTCCTATATCTACAATCTTCTAATTTCAGTATCCCCATCTCCCTTTCTCTTATGTTTCTTCCTTTCTTTATCTCCCTCCACCCCTTCACCCCTTCACCCCAATTTCTTTCCCTTTCGAAGTTTGCCAAGTCTAGTTCAGTCTCTCTTCCTTGTTTCTATTCACCACCCTTTCTTCATTACTTCGAGTGAGACTCCTGTGAAAACAGAAAATGCTCCGGGCTTTCAATAACATCTTCACTTTATCCCCTGCCCTCCCCCCATTTCCCCCCCACCTCCCGCTTTCAAACAACTTAGCTACAGCGTCTAAAGCACAAACCTAATCAAACTAATAGCTGAATCCTGCTCCCTGACGCCTTGCTTTCTATGACCACATGAAGCGTCGTTTATGGGCTATAGCGGATTATGTAGAAGATCTCTAGCCCCCAGTCTGTACCCAAATAGAAATCGTACAGATGAGAGCAGCGAATCTGAGCTTCTGTGACCCTAAGATAGAGCGCGGCTTTGAGTTTCCCACAGAGTTCTGAGAGCAATAACTTCTGTCGTTGAAAGCAACTTCAGCTGAACTACAAGACTCTTACTTAAACAATGGTCAGACTAGGTACATCAAATTCTGTAACCACTGTTAACGGCCTACACGTTTACGAAGTACTTATTACGTAAATCCAGCGTTAAACTACTAAAGAAAATTAAATAATTAGAAACTTCCTGTCTGTACTTTTTATACCTTACTATTAACGTGATTATACAAATGTGGCTAAATACTGAAGCCCTGAGTGAGAGGGAATTAAACAACACACCTACAGGATAGTTTCACAAGAAACTCTCTTGCAGGAAAAGTGCGCACTGAATTCAATTTTACCATAGATTCAATGAACCCCAAGGTTTCCAAATACAGCTGTGCCATATTGCGTTTACACCAAAGGCTATTATCAAAGGAGTCAACGTGAAATGCAACATAATGAATCGGAGAAAGTCACCGCAGGAAGTTTCTCCAAAACGTCAGTAAATATTTACCAGTCTACATAGCTTCACCTTTAACCTTTTACACCTACTGGTTACGTGATGCACCGACAAGTTTTATATTCAAGAATTGTACGTTCTGCCAACGCTGTATTTATGTGTTTCATATTTGTCTGAAAACAAACAGCGACTTGTGCCACTTACAGCATAAACTGATTGGTTTTTATAACCGAGATGAAAGTGTTTACAGCTAGGTACGGACTGGGCCTTTAAATAAAGCAGACTGCGCTTCGTCTTTAGAGGGTCAATAAGATAGTAGTAATATTCGGATTCGATACACTTCCTCAAAACCAAATGCCTGAATACAGATCTGTATTTTAATACTCATGCCATCTACCTCATTTTTCTCTCAAACGGTCTTTTCTTCAAGGTTCTGACAAACTACACGTTTGTATTTCCCATCTCCGCCATGCCTTTATACGCGCCTAGACTATTTCGTTCTCCTTGATGTTTTAACACAAATCACGTCAGATGACGAAGACATATGCTGAATCTTCACATGGCACATATTATCTGACATAATATTAAATAGTGTACGTCAGAACTATCACTTTATTACTCAGGGTAATTATAAGGCTACATGTTTCGACTATAGATTACTCATAGTCGAAACATACAGCCTTATAATTACCTTGAGTAATAAAATGATTGTTCTGACGTAACTATTTAATATTATATTACGTTACAAGCACATCTTGATGTTTCCATTCAAAAACATATTATCTGATTTTGATGTTTTGCTGACCGTGCATCTCAGTACAATCTTAGTGACTGACCAACTTAATGCACAAATTCTTGTTTTATAACAAGTTTATTATATACCTCTACATGTTTCGAGCACTACTGTGCTCATCATCAGGAGGTCAAAATTCTATTATACAGCATCTGGTATCATCACACTTTGTAGGTGGCCGTCCGGTGCACTAAGAGCATATTATCTAAATTCCTCTTATTTTCTGCCAATTAGGTCCAAATATTTCCACAGTATTCTGTTCCCTAATAATCTAAATCAGCGTTACTCCTGTCATTTAGCTTGCGAAACCAAGTTTATCACGCATAAAAAGGGACAGACGTCTCAATTCTCTTCTTACTACAGCATAACAATACTTCGTTACGTTGTATCCACATTAATTATCAGTAATGTTAATTCTGCGTATTTTAGTAATTTATCTCTGACATATTCAGGTCGTACCGATGATAGATCTTTTTTTATGATACTGTTTGTTTACATCTGTTATTCAGAAACATTTCATTCGGATCTGCACAATGACAACCTACCAGTGGCACAAGGGTTCAGGCGTTATTAACGCAGGAAAGTAAAGAAACAGTAAGTACGGGTCCCGGTTCGACACCAGGAGAGTACGTGTGGCATTTTTGGGGATCAAATTTACATGAGGTGAGGACGTTCTCTATTTCTTCGGTTTTCTTTTGTTCATATTTCAGAAATGTTTCACGATCATTCATGAACTTAAAACTGTTAACGTCGTTAAATAAATGACTTAAGAAAGTAGCTCAAAACCAAGAAAATTACCCGATATCAATTTCGTTCGCATTCCTGCAGAATGAATACATGCGACTTGATCTTCCGCTAGGGGTTGAAATCTCAGAAACAGTCACTAGGGTCAGGTTATTGCTGCTCGATGTTAAATATTTTATGAATGTTTTATTATGTTCCGGTAATATTGAAATTTCTTGTAGTCTCTTTTGTGTAAGATTCTTATTAGAACATCTGAAGTCTTGGATTCAAAAGGGGCTGGCAGGTATACTGAAGACCATGGACTATGAGTTTATAACTGTGACGATAATCCAATAATAATCCGTGAGCTGTGTTTCACTGGCATCAATGGGGGGAAACCGAATGACAAGGCTTTCTGCAAAGAAAAGGCTCAGACATTAACATTTCATTTTGTTCACGAAAGACAATGCGAATGTATTGGCTCAAATTGTCTATTTCATCTGCTGGGTATATTAAAGTCATTTCCGACTGCATCGGTTATGCACTGCCGATTTGGAACAGATAAGTGTCTAGGTGGCCATGACCTGTTATACATTAGCACAAATATCGAAGCATTTCGTTACACGGAACTAGACGGATTATTTAAAGTTTAAATGAAAGTTTACGCAGACGCTATTCGAAAACTGGAATTCTCAAATGCAAACTAATCGACGTACATTTGGACCTAACAGGGAGAAAGTAATAAAATAGTCACGACGAGGTGTTTCATAATTCTGTATTTTTTTCTAAATATTAAGATAAACGGGGACCGCGGTAGCACAGTGGTTAAGGTGCTGTGCTACAAATCGGAAGGTCGCTGGTTCGATCCCAGCTGGTGTCAGTGGATTTTTCATTGACATAAAATACTTCCGATCGCACTATGGCCCTGGGGTCGACTCTGCCTCTAACAGAAATGAATACTAGGAGCATTTCCTGGGGGAAAAGGTGGCCGGTGCGTAAGGCTGACAACCTTACCACCATCCTGTGCCGTTGTCACGAAATCTGGGAACCTTAACTTCCTGTAACCCTCTGTGCCACTCCAGGCCTGTAATGGGATTGCTGAATATTAAGGTAAATCATGGGGGATGAGACGAGGACAGGGCCGAAACATGTAGTTGTTGTAAGCTCCATATATAGCCAATAAAAATAGTTGTGTTTGACAGCAAGTGCCACGCACACATATATTGCCAAGCTATGAGCAGGACTTGTGGCA
>Ga0123355_10016287_pt1:2500-11709 | contig 11709 bp, 4 predicted proteins | sample TergutEmb28metaG_3_FD_89872 | JGI IMG/M metagenome (GOLD analysis project Ga0123355, IMG submission 89872) | Embiratermes neotenicus P1 segment gut microbial communities from Petit-Saut dam, French Guiana - Emb289 P1 | ecosystem: Host-associated > Arthropoda: Insects > Digestive...
CTATTTCTCAACGTCAGAACTACTAAGAACCACATTTACACACGCCACAGAAGGCTGTATGGCTCCAAAGAACGCTTTGGATAAGTGAAAAATGTTTTTCCAGTGCAGGTAATAGGACCACGGCCATCCAGCCTCTAGACCAGTCATTATACCAACTGCGCTTTTTCGGTTCCCTTAATATCGGGATGGAGATATTGAATTGTATTTTTCCCCGGTATTTGCGTGTGTTGCAACGGTATGTCGGCGGCCAGGCAGTCGCTTCCTAGCACACTATATTATTGTGACCCTGCTGAATTCAGGTTAACCTTTTGGCGCCGGCATAATTTTTTGAAATTTTAGCACACTCTGTATATAAAATGTGAATAATATAGGAATCAAATACGTTAGAATTATGAAACAAACTGTATTTTGAAGAGAAAAAAAAAACGGAGAGTGCATACCGTGTTTAAAATATTCAGTACTTGTATTTGTTGAATAAATATACAAAATGCAACGTTTAGAGGTTAGCGGTGCAGTACGACCACTATACGGGTCGTTCGGCGTTAAATGGTTAATATATAAAAACTGCACCAAGTAGGTCTGCAGCGACGCAGAGCACTAAGATTGGTCAGTCCCACTACAACTCCACTCCCACTCTGCTATCACCACTGTCGGTTCTCAGTCTGTCCTTACACCGCGTCATTTCGTAGTCCCAGTGCCTGGAGAGGTCGCTATTAGCCTTGCGAGCGGTGTAGAGCTGCTCTGGGCTGCACAGTGCAACTCGTTGTCTACAATGCGCAGTTGCCAACTCTCCAGAAAATCCAAGGAGCTGTGTTCACAGAAGCACCTATCTCTGACGTTACCATCATGAAGGCTACAGACAACAGACGGCTGTGCACCGCTCTTCAAATATGTAAACATCAGTTTCCTAGCTTTCAGCAATATTCCGTCGTATGAACAAATTTATGTTTTTCGTGCTATCAGTACAGCTAAAAACCCTTCAATCTCCTTGCCCCTGAAAATGTATATGGCTCCGAACAGAACTGGCTACACGACTACACAATGCCATGATGTAGAAAATTACAACACGCGTTTTTATCTCAGTGAAAAACTCATATCGTATATGGAGCTGGGGAATTTGATAGACAAAATATTGCTCTCGGCAGCTGAGTTGATCTCTCTTAGTGCGGGGGTGTAGAGGAGAGGTGGATGGTGGTGGGGTGGGGGGGGGGGAGCACTGCGCGTGTCTCCTACAATTTTCTTTCCGTTTCAAAAACAATGTTATATAATTCTCATAACCATTCATTTGCTTTTAAACAATGGGAAAGGACTGTCAGTAAATTCCAGCAAAGTAATTCATAGGAAAGACGGAGAGAGAAAGAGATATTATTAAAAAGTATCCGAGCGCTGCGATGAAGAACGGTATAAATAGTGTTTGAAAAAGGGTATAAATTTACGTGGTCATTTGGACTGCAGCCAGGCCACTGTTTTGCTTCGAATGAAGAGTAATAATAATAATAATAATAATAATAATAACATAAAGACCTTACAAGAGGAATATAGCGGGTGTAAAATATAAGAACAAAATGGATACCAGTAACAACGGGGCAACTGGAACTATATCAAAATCATCCAGAAAATACCCGAGTAACACATGTGGAAAGCAGGACATCAAGGAACTACAGACAACAGCCATATTGGGCACTGAACGCATACTTCGTAAAGTACTAATGTAAGTCTACAAAATGCTTATTATGGGAATTACCATTACACGTACCATAAGTTTTCACCGCAGAATGTCTGCAATAATGTATAACCTAGAAAATGGTTTGTTTAAGTATATAATTGTAAATATCCTGCAAGATAATGACATAATAATAATAATAATAATAATAATAATAATAATAATAAGCCAGCATTGCAATCCCTGTACAGGCCTATTCGGGTCCAGAGGGTCCCAGCAGGTTGAGGCTCCCTGATTTCAAGACAATCAGCACATGACAGTGGTAAGGTTGTTAGCCCTAGGCACCGGACGCCTTTACCCCTTTACGGCCTTTGTTGTTGCTGCTGCTGCTACTACTGTTGTTGTTGTTGTTAGTGGTGCTGGTGGTGATTTTTGTGGTTCTATTTTCTGTTTAAAATGTGTGTTCAGTTGATATACTAGGACACCATCTGCTTGATAGTAATTGTTCACTAATTTACATACGCTGTGTGCGGCGCTTACGTAATGCAATGTGTCATTTTTGATTCTATGAAGGTACTTGCTTATTCATTATAATGGATTATTATGATTTACAGATTTACGACCTACATAAAGAATTGGATGCATGTATTATTTGGTAGCTCAGAAAGTTTGCTGCAAAGCCGAGTGTTACAACCCTGCCTGCCGCCAACCCCCCCCCCCACACACACACACACAAAAGTACAGCAGATTTTATTTTTGACCCTATATTTAGTATACTCATATTTTATTTGTTATTGTTTCAGGTTGTTTACTTTTTAATACATACTTATATAAGCAATTATAACAGTATTAAATAAGAATTAATCATTATTATAATTATGTTTATCCGCTCAGCTACAGACAGGCTCTGAGATATACTCTGCCTCCTATGGAATGGATAATGGGGGCTCTTTCTCTTGGAGAAAGGCGGCCTGAGCATGAAGCTGACTATTCACCTCCATGTATGGTTGAAATCAGGAAGGGTTGATGCTGTACGTCCACTCGCTTGCATCCTTTCATTCCGTCCTTGCATTAAGTTTATTTTAACTGTTTTCGTTGTAGATCAACCATTTCATGCCGGCAGTACCGAGAGGCATGCTGTATGCTGCTCTATATTGGGGATATCCTAGGTTCACACCCAGGCTTAAAGATCGTGTATCCTTCCTGACATTTCTAATAATTCCTCAATTCTTCCAGGCATATTCCGAGATCACACCTCAAATTAGTCCACGACCATTTTTTACACGTATTTTCTAATTTATTAAACACTAACGATCTAATAACTGGGCGCTACGTAACACAAACTGTTTTTTTTTTTTGTTTGTGGCGCTGCGACCCAACGCGGGCTATGAACTTCTCATTCTTGGGGTTTCTAGATCACACACAACGACGCATCACAGTCGGTAGGACTCCTCTGGACGAGTGATCAGCTCGTCGCAGAGACCTCTACCTGACAACACACAACAATCACAACAGACAAACATCCATGCCCCCGGTGTGATTCGAACCCACAATCTCAGCAGGCGAACGGCTGCAGATCTACGCCTTAGACTGCGTGGCCTGTGAGATTGGCATAAACTAGCTACAGTCAGCGTTATTAAATATAACATAACATGATGCAGAGGACATTAGACCACAATCAGTTCTTAGATTGAGACACAAATAGTAATGAACTTGTAAGCAGAATAAAACTGAAATAATAAAATTCCCTTGCCTTGTATATCTTTACTTTCCAAGCACTGCATAAAGACAAAGGTTACAGACGGCACTTCATACAGTTGCGGGGTTTACTATACTACAAACACGTAAGTTATGTCGGAAATGTAATGAACGTTGTAAGAACAACATCGTTTATTTATTGTCCAGTGATAAAATTTGTGCAAACAATCAGCTTCACACTGTTTGTCTAAACTCTCATAATTTCACACAGACCCAGATAACAGCACGGTGTACCCAGAATGCCTCTTTATTTACACACGCTGTTAACTTGGATAACGCAGTCGCTCTGTTTACAGTGCCTCTGTCTTCGACTCGCTCTCAGGATGACTTTGGTTAAAAGCTGCAATGTTACGGTCGATAGATCCCCTAGCTTGATTCCATTTGTCACCTGTCACAAGAGACACTCTGTGTCATATCCCGCACTGTGCGGCTCTAAATCTGTAACTTTTCGTCCGTATAGTGACATATTACACACAGGGATCCTGCCTGAAAAACAAACACGATTACAATTTCTGTTCGCGTCCCACTCAGACCGAACTGGACATCCATTCAGCAATTGCTGATACTGGTTAAAGGAAGTGAGGGTAATTCTGTAGATAGGTCGTATTTACATAATATTCGAAGCCTTTAAGGTTCTCAGGCTAAAAAAAATACCTCTCATATTGTGGTATTCTGGGTTGTGAAATCGTGTAGTCACTGAGGCAAATACCGACGTTTACGGGTTTTTAGGTCCCAATACGACGCTGAAGTGATAAGGGTCAAACCATCCAGGTCCCAAGAAAGGCAAACGAGGGCAGAGTCTTTGGCGAAACGAAGCGCAATGGTTCTGCTTAAGTTTAACTGTTCGTGGTAAAGAAAGGCACAACTGGGACTAGAAACAAGTGTAGTGTAAGCTACAACAAAGGATTTTATTATGCGTACTCTAAGGGTTTGTGTTTGGTAGTGTTAGCTGGATCACGCGTAGATGGGAGGATAATATTAAGATGGATCTTCAGGAAATGGGATGTGGGGGCATGGACTGGATCGAGCTGGTTCAGAGTAGGGACAGATGGAGGGCACTTGTGAATGTGGTAATGGACCTTCGGGTTCCATAAAATGCGGGGAATTTCTTGACTAGCTGAAAACCGGATGGCTTCTCAAGAAAGATTCTGCTCCATGGATTAAGTATGTAAGTATCAGCTGGATGAAGGACTGAAATTTTCATACTAATGGCCGCTGGTCACGGTGGGGGGAGGGGCTCTTATCGGGCAATTAATAATTACTTACTCGCTTACTCCTTGGCTCTACGGCCCTCTGAGTGCCATGCCTTCTTTAATTACGAACGCCCATTCTCCCCAATCGACTGCCTCCTGTCGCCATGTGTTAACCTTCATCTCTCTGCGTATATCCTCTTCTACTTTTTCCGGCCATCTCAGTCACGGTCTTCCCTTTCTTCTACATCCCTCCGGCTTACTCTCAAATATTTTCTTAACTCTCCTTCCATGATCCATTCTTGCTACATGTCCAATTCATTCCAGTCTCTCCTTTTTTAATATCTGCTACTACGTGTGTGTGTATATATATATATATATATATATATATATATATATCCTCAATAGCTGTCGGTTCTTATTCTCCATATTTATTGCTCTACCATTGGTCCGTGTATCCTTCTTAATATTTTCCTCTCCCACGTATTCGATCTTTTCATTTCCATCTCAGCCACTGCCCATGTTTCACTCCCAAACACTACGGCTGGTTTTACCACTATTTTATATACCTTAAATTTAACTGCTGGAAATTTAATAATCTGGGAGGAAATTTCTAGGATAATGCCTGGTGTTGCCCGCAGAAAGATTGGGTTCGCATTAGCTGACGGGCTTCGTGATGGGGGAAGACGATCCCTGTCCCTGACCCTTTCAGGTACACCCTGGCTTTTGTCTTACAGCAATGACGAACAGCGGAAATCTTCTTCAGTAGGCGTTGTGTTTTTTGGTAGCCAATTGTGCAACTGGCGACTGGAGTCAGTAGTTTTCGGGTAAGGCCGTGAAATCAGGTAGGTCTTGGTGTGAATATAGGCCTTTTGAGTTGCCACATTCAGAGGTTTTTCGCATTAGCTGACCGAGTTGAAAACTTCATTGCTGTGATATGTCGACGAGAAATGTAACATTAATATGCTTGTCGATTCCCCGTTTGTAACCCTCCTAGGGTTGTTTGTTGCAATGCGAAGGCCCATCGTTTCTCATAGAGCCGTCTTTCAGAAACGGCTATTAGCGTGGGTCTCAGACAGTGCACTGGCCATCGTAGGATAAAAGAACTACTTATGAGGCAGTGCAGAATTTCGGATATCCCACCCAGCATTTGAGGTCTCCGAACTGTCATTCTTCCAGACGGTGTTTGCCCTGGTACGTGTCACGACAAGGTGCTGTTTGGCCACTTGTATTGACAGTATGAAGCAGTATTCACTTCAAGTATCCTTTTTATGGTCTTGCAATAAAGTTACTGCTAAACTGTTCATTTCTGCATTCGTTCAGAACATAAGTTACCAAACTCTGGAGGAGGTTTAGCGTGGCACTCAATAAGGAGTTCATCGCGGTTTGTCGTTGCGTTTTCAGCCGATACTTCAATAGAATTTTATCGCAAAAAACAGGGATAAGGAAAGGCCGAGAGCCGTGAATAGTGATTGATATTAAATTGTTAAGAATTCCCGATGGGGATGTCGGTCCCATGTATCAGACACGAGTTTTCTTTCGTATAACCGTACAGAATGTCAGCAGTCTGGAATTCCAGCTCATATGCTTAATATTAAGACCTTTCTCCAGCCAGACGAAGGAAAGACGGATGGAGCACTCGATCATCTCCAGCTGACTCAAGGACGGGTGAGCAGTTGACTGACAAATTTTCATTGGCCTAATGGCCAATACAGAAATATACAAGACTAATAAGACAAGCACTAAGCTTTGGCTAAGTAGCAAGGACAATCAGTCGTAAGAAGAAAGCCTAGAAGTATTTGAGAGGAAAATACTAAAAATTATTTTTGATCAAATTAAGAAAATGACTTAGGATGGACTCTAAGGTATAAGGAAAAGCTTTTTGAGTAGTTAGATGGATTTGATATTGGGAAATATATTCAGTTCAAAGATTACAATGGACCGGTTTTATAGTCTGAATGGATAATACTAGAATACAAAGAAAGTACGAAACGGAATTTTTAATGGGACAAGACCTGTGGAAGGTCACAGGTGAGATAGGAAGACACCAACAGGAAGGGCTGCACGTTGTGGGTGCCTATAACAAGATGGTGGAGATGTCAGGGGGAAAGGATATCCTTAGGCGAACTATAGAAGAGGCCGTCCCGCCCTTGAAGAAGCAGAAGAAGATTTGCCAATACAGACATACAACGGTGACCGCAGCACACAGATGGGCATTGCGTAAGGGCCTATGGTTCTGCAGACAAGATTTTCTGTAGCTACTCCCTCAATCCATCGAACAAAACTAGGTAGCCGGAATGTTAAAGTCCCTTCACAATAATGCAGAAGATAATCGCAGTTCAAATGTTTACAGTAAATCCATGAGAGTGAGGGAAATTTCCGTTGTCCCCCCCCCCCCGGAAATAGCGCGGATAAATCGAAACAATTCGTGAAGAAATTAGAAGCAGATTAAATTCGCGAAATATTTTTCCTTCTATACAGTAGGGAATTCTTTGTCTTCCAGTCTGTTATCTGGAAACGGGAAGATTAAAATACAATAAATTCTAATTCTATTTCTTTTTGGATAATTTAAAAGTTGGTCTCTCATACCAAGTTAATAGCACAGATATATGTAACTTCCTTCAGGCCAAGGTAATGAGAAGGATATTGGATGAATGGAGGCTGGAGTAAACTGCAGAATGTGAAGCTGTAGGAATTTCTGTTTATTAAAAAGTGCACTAAATAAAAGAATTTGGTCAAGAAAGCTCTACTTATTTCAGAAAGCCCACATTGAATAATTTGAGATGGACCTTCGATATTATTAATATTAACAAACTATTATTTTCAAGTTAGTTTTCAGCAATAAAGAAATGACGAGGCGGAAGAATGTGTAACATGACAAAGAACGTATTTGGAAAATATGTTTAGGTTTAATCCCGTTTGGAGTCGAAATTCCTGTCTTTTTCCCACAGAACTAGTCAAACTAGTAAGAAGTACTTCCTATAAACCCAAAACAAAAAGAAAGAGGACCATCATACGAGGAAGTGATGAATGCAAAAGACGAAGTAGGATTTTTTTCAAGTCAATTTATTTGGTTTTTACGCGCACTTTTACTCCCCTTCGTCGTGAGGACGTAAGAAAGAAAGCTGCTGCAATATAAGGGCCGAGATGCTGCTGCTATTATTTATTGCACAGGGCGATATTGCGGCTGGGGGTCATGTAATTAGATTGGGGATGTATTGCGTCGGAGGGTGAGGTGTGAGCTACTACGTCATCGCTGGTGGGGTGGGAGGATCCACTAAAATGAAGCCCGCTCGACGCAATATTCATGACTGCGGGGGTTGTGGATATTAGTGGTATAAACATATACCCCTATGTCGTATAACATTGACCTTTGGTAAGAGGAATTACTATGCCTAGGAAGTAGAGACAGAGCAGCAGTGATTTGTCACGTGAGGGTGTTAGCACCCTTCCCGATCAACCCTATATAGGAGAAGGGGATTTGGTAAATGGGGTATCATTCCGGCATTAGGGGATTAATGAATCGCGTGAACCCACAGGAAAATTAACCTCCTGCAAGCTAATTCACAGGGCTGTTTGCCCTCGCTTCCTAGACGCAAGGACGTGTAAAATGTGTCGACTGCCCCCGTAGATAACATCGGTACACGCACTTATTTAATGTGCCGAAGAACAAAGTGTTTCTGTATTGTTGATGTGTGCGTTGTCAACCAAGGTCACGTGTCTGCAATAATAAAATCACTCGCTTTACTTGAACAATAACATCTTATTCCAGAATTGCTATTTTGAAGCATGGCGTTCATCTAAATAATATATGAAAATTCAGACCTGCCTCACAGAGAACGCAATGCGTTTGCATTACAAAAACCAGCGATTAATACTGCTTGGAGAAATAATGACCCTCCTGGTAATCATAAGCAACATATAAAAAAGAGCTGTGTAGAAAATGCACAGAATTTATCGTTACACAGTCGTGACTTTAGCAATAACCGCAACTTGCAGGGTTCATAGGGCAGGCGCTGCACGGCACTACACTCTCCCACAGTTAATTTCAGCTGTTCTACATAAATGGCTGCGGACGCCTTTGTTTAGAGCACGTAAAACTTTGTCACGTGAGTGGCGAGTACTGATATGTTGTGTAAATATTCAGGTAGAAGTATTCACAAAATTTATAAAGAGTAAAATTAGGTATTTCAGGTTTGAATACGTCTATTCGCGTATTTAATAATTTTACAGTTCTTTGGCATAAATGTTAATCTGCATCTTGTAAACTGTAGTATTATTTTTATTATTATCTTTACGCAGGATATTTGCAATTATATACCTGAAACAAACCATGTTTCTAGGGTATGCAGTGTTGCAGCTGTTCTGTGTTTACAATTTGTGCTACATGTAATGTTATTTCGCCCGTGAAATATGTTTTGTACTTTTGCATTAGCACTTTTCCGCAGTAAGTGTGCAGTGCGCAATATGGCTGCTTTTTTTTTTTTTTTTTTTTTTATATTTCTTTTTTTTATTTTTTTTAACAAAAATTTTTAATATAATTTTTTAAAAAAATTAATATTTCAACCAAATTATTTTAAATTTTTAAAAAAAGAAAA
>Ga0123355_10016288_pt1 | contig 11709 bp, 11 predicted proteins | sample TergutEmb28metaG_3_FD_89872 | JGI IMG/M metagenome (GOLD analysis project Ga0123355, IMG submission 89872) | Embiratermes neotenicus P1 segment gut microbial communities from Petit-Saut dam, French Guiana - Emb289 P1 | ecosystem: Host-associated > Arthropoda: Insects > Digestive system > Gut ...
ACCCCGGTTGGGGTCTTCTTTTGGGGTTTTTCCCCTTGTTTCCGCCTCGCCCGGCAATTTGCCCGTATTCCCAAAGCCCCCCCCCCCCCAACCATTTCAACTGTGCCAATGAAATAATCTCTTCGAGGGGAATTTTTCCTAATCCCAAACTTACTGTTCGCTTCCTATCTTATCTCTTTTAGTTTTCCCCTCTGTCTCCCTCGAGAATCTCGTTTCAGTGGCTTGCATACGGCTATGACTTGCACCCTTCTGTCATTATTGGGATATACCAGTATGTTGTTTTATATATGGTTAGTTTTGTTTTGCTTGTTATTTCTTTTTGTTCAAGAAACTTTGGTTCAACAGCTAACACAGTCTTCCTATTCCTCAAATTCCGTTGCCAATTTCTTCCTCAATCCTGCCTGAGCTGTCAATAAAGAACCCAGGATATACGTTTAGACAGATTCACTTGCTCTAAGACTGTCCTCAGGTTTCTACTTGCCATCTCTCTATTCCACATATAACAACTGTGCTGCAGGTCTCTGGACTGTACCAGTAAGACCAGATCATCAGCAGAGGTTAGTTCTTAAATTTTAACAGGCTTCAAGAGCCAATTTCCCACACCCGAGGATGCAGTGTATCGTGTACAAGCCTTAACAACGTCACCAATTACAAGTATGGAATCAGAACACAACTTTGTCGAACTCCAACTGTTGATGCAGACTTTCTATGCGATAAAGATGCCACGCTCGGGGACACGTTAAAAGGGACGCCCTACATCATCCAAAATCCTAAAATGCATTTAAGCTGAACGCGAGATTTACAGAAACGGACTCACATCTGTCGGTTCCAGACGTGCATGTTTACTTTTCTGCAGGGCGAAGTTCATTTACGTGTCTCCGGTGCCTGAGCGGAGGGGTGGGGCACAGCGACAAAGCTCCACGATATCTCAGATCAATGCTACCGATAGATAAGTGGGTCTACTTGACACCTCACGCTTCCTTGGCAAATAGCAGCCCGACGGTGGATGACGTCTCCAGACGCAATGGAAGGAATTCTGACGCCTTCAGCACAGTTGTGTGAATTCGGAATAGAGAAAATATAAATGGATTCCGACGTCTGCGTTGTTGACATTGTGACAGTTGACGACGCGTTTGAAATATGACACTTGCAGTGCTGACGTGGCAACTATAGGCACAAACACGTATTATACTCCACAGGCAGCGCACACAGCGCATTTATACATTTCGTATCGCTGCCACAATAAACAGGCGCCAGTTCCCTACACAGCTTAACCAATTCGTCTTTGTAATGGACACGAGGTGTTTTCCGTGAGGCAGGAAATCAATGTGTACACAGTATTTAGAAAGAAGGATCCTGCGACCTTCCACCTCGAAATTGGATTTCTTCGTTTTCCACAGAATTAAAGCAAAATCCAAGATACTTCCCAACTTCCAGTCGCTACTGCATGATTCCCATTTAAAGTTCGTCCCCTCTCAGCGTTTCGCATTATCCTCAGAACAAAAGACAAATTCCGCGACACCGTTCAAGACCCGGTCGTTGTAACAGGAAATATTTTCTGTGCGTTGCTAACGGAATTCTGGCGGCTCAAATACGAGAAAGTATAGCGAATATACGGAGATCAGTGCAAAGGTTAAACGGGACTTCCCTGTTATGAATGAATCACAGTGTTGAAGTTCAGGCGCGCGTAATAAACTGCAAACTTATTATTAGTGTGTATTCAATAAGTGGGTCACATTTATTGAAACTTACCACATAATATTAACAATACGTTGTAGGCAAAACAGGAGTGGTGGGGTTCAAACAGGAAAGATCGCAAAACAGTAGTGGTATTTAAATGTACGCCAGGAGATGTATTTACATATTCAGTTTCCTTGTAACTACAGACCCCACTCCATCTCTGTTTCCTTGTAACTATAGACCACACTCCATGTTTCCTTGCAAATACAGACCCCACTCCATCTCTTTACCTTGTAACTACAGACCCCAATCCATCTCTTTTTTCCTGTAACTACAGACCCAACTCCATTTCTTTTTCCTTGTAACTACAGACTTCACTCCATGTTTCCTTGTAACTACAGACCACACTCCATCCGTTTCCTTGTAACTATAGGCCCCACTACATGTTTCCTTGTAACTACAGATCCCACTCCATGTTTCCTTGTGACTACAGATCCCACTCCATCTCTTTTTCCCTGTAACTACAAAACCCACTCCATTTCGTTTTCCTTGTAACTACAGACCTCACTCCATCTCTGTTTCCTTGTAACTATAGACCACACTCCATGTTTCCTTGTAACTACAGACCCCACTCCATCTCTTTTCCTTGTAACTACAGACCCAAATCCATATTTCCTTGTTATTATAGACCCCACTCCATCTGTTTCCTTGCAACTATAGACCCCACTCCATGTTTCCTTGTAACTAGAGACCCACTCCATCTCTCTCTCCTTGTAACTATACAGTAGACACCACTCCACGTTTCCTTGCAACTACAGACCCCACTCCATGTTTACTTGTAACTACAGACCCCACTCCATTTTTCCTTGTAACTAGAGACCCCACTCTATTTTTCCTTGTAACTAGAGACCCCACTCCATCCGTTTCCTTGTAACTATAGACCCCACTCCTTGTTTCTTTGTAACTGCAGACCCCACTCCATCTCTTCTTCGTTGTAACTACAGACCCCACTCCATGTTTCCTTGTAACTACAGACCCCACACCATCCGTTTCCTTGTAACTACAGACCCCACTCCATCCGTTTCCTTGTAACTATGGACCCCAGTCCATGTTTCCTTGTAACTACAGACCCCACTCCATGTTTCCTTGTAACTACAGACCCCACTCCATGGTTCCTTGTAACTACAGACCCAACTCCATGTGTCCTTGAAACTACTGACCCCACTTCATGTTTCCTTGTAACTACAGACCCCACTCCATGTGTCCTTGTTACTACAGACCCCACTCCATCTCTTTTCCTTGTAACTTCAGACCCCACTCCATGTGTCCTTGTTACTATAGACCCCACTCCATCTGTTTCCTTGTATCTACAGACCCCACTCCATGTTTCATTGTAACTACATAACCCACTCCATGTTTCCTTGTAACTACAGACCCCACTCCATCTCTTTTCCTTGTAACTACCGACCCCACTCCATCTGTCTCCTTGTAACTATAGACCCACTCCATGCTTCCTTGTAACTACAGACCCCACTGCGTCCGTTTCCTCGTAACTATAGACCCCATTCTATCTCTTTTTCCTCGTAACTACAGACCCAACTCCATCTCTTTTCCATGTAACTACAGACCAAACTCCATCTCTTTTCCTTGTAACTACAGACCCCAATTCATGTGTCCTTGAAACTACAGACCATACTCCATGTTTCCTTGTAAGTACAGACCCCACTCCATCCCGTTTCTTGTAACTACAGACCCCACTCCATCTCTTTTCCTTGTAACTACAGACCCAGCTCCATGTTTCCTTGTAACTACAGACCCCACTCCATCTCTTTTCCTTGTAACTACAGACCCGATCCATGTTTCCTTGTAACTACAGACCCCACTCCATCTCTTTTCCTTGTAACTACAGACCCCGCTCAATGTTTCCTTGTAACTACAGGCCCCACTCCATCCGTTTCCTTGGAACTACAGACCCCACTGCATCTATTTTTCCTTAAAACTACAGATCCCACTCCATGTTTCGTTGTAACTACAGACCCCACTCCACGTTTCCTTGTAACTATAGACCCCACTCCATCTCTGTTTCCTTGCAACTACGCACCCCATTCCACCTTCCGTACTGTTTTCTTTCTTCCTATTTTCTTATTACGCCTTCTTCTTTGTTGCTTCAGGATGCAAGATATCAGTTTGCTGACACGCAGACAATAAACCGCTAAAGTGCTGCCTATACGTAAATAATTAGAGGAATGATAATGGCAGAGGTGCTGGAGCAATGACAGGGTCAAAGGGTCACAGCAGCTCTGCAGGAAATGGCTACTGCGCCACCCAGAACAACAAAAACGGCAAAACAAATACAACATATTAAGTGTAACGTTTTATACAAACCACACAGGAATTCAACAGTTGTTGCACTGTCGGTGCACGAAAAACACTGCACAATTAAAACACTGTGTTTAAAAACGCCACATTCGTATTTGCTTTACATTCGCGCTGCGTTACGTGGACCAGGATATGTCACGTATCTACTGACGTCACGCCCGGAATACGGATGATGTACAGTTCATACTGTTTTGCTGCAGAAGACAATATCATGATATCTGAGGTTCTCACAGCGTTACGCACTGGTGAAGATGATACTGAGTGCTCTGGAATGTGACGCCGTGTAGTTGGGTAACATGCAACTTTTGGGGGGCCATAATGCCTTTATATCCTACTTACTACATGCAGCACAGTCCTTCTTTATAAGCCAAATGGTTCTCAGCTAGTCAATAAATTCTCCGCATTTTATGGAACCCAAAATTTCATTACCGCATTTACAACTGCCCGCCACCGGACCCTATCCTGAGCCAGATTGATCCAGTACGTGCCCCATCCTACTTCCTGAAATCCATCTTAATATTATCCTCCCATTTACGCCTGGGTCTTCCAAGTCGTCTTTCCCTCAGGTTTCCCTACCAAACCCCTATATGCACCTCTCCTCTCACGCCATACGCGCTACATGCTCCGCCAATCTCATTCTTCTCGATGTGATTACCCGAACAATATCGGGCGAGCAGTACGGATCACTAAGCTCCTCATTATGTAGTCTTCTCGACTTTCTTATTACCTCGTCCCTCTTAGGCCAAAATATTCTCCTCAGAATCCTATTCTATAATACCTATAGTCAGCGTTCCTTCCTCAATGTGAGCGAACAACTTTCACATCCACACAAAACAACAGGCAAAATTATAGTTCTGTATATCTTAATTTCTATATTTTTGGATAGCAAACTGGAACACAAAACATTCTGCACCAAATGATAGCAAGCATTGCCTGACTTCAGTCTGCACTTAATTTTTAACTGAACAGAATTTAATTCCTTAATGTTACCGCCAATTCTACCCTTAACCTTCTGAAGCACCTCTAAAAGAAAACTGGCAATGTTGTGGCTCTGACCAGAGCCAGGGACATCATCATCCCGGTGGCGGCGACAAACGGCACGGCCTGGCAAGCTGCACCACACTGCTTCACCGGGTGCAGAAGCTGAACGGTACGGGCACACAATTCACAAAAGAAACAGGGATGACGGTTCTAATCGCATACAAACAGCGTGCCGCAATATTGTCACAGCGCTGCAACAGCTGTGGCTGCCGTACGTACTGGTAAGAGTACGGAGTAAATGTCAAGACACGTTTGGATGCTTTCTGTTACGTCCTCATTGTCACGTGCCTTCACATAGTTGTACAGCAGCAGCAGCAGAAACAGCTCCGTCCCTCCGTCCTCTGTATATCACCATGTAACAACACAACAGCCATACAAACGACGTGAATAAAATTCGACATTGTTCAGTTACCTTGCCAGTTTCGGTTAAGACCCTCCTCTACGCTCGGATGAAATCGGACAATTCTAAAGGGCACGTCGTGTCATGGCTCAGGCGTATATATCGGCCTCTCATCGCGGAGGGCCGGGTTGAATTCCAGCCCAACCAATGTGGGATTTGTGGTGAACAGAGTGTTATGGCACAGGGTTTGTTCTGAGTAATTTAGTTCAATGCTGTCAGTACCATTCATTATTGTATCATCGACGCTACATGGAACTTAGTAAAACTGGAGAGCCTGTGACCTTCTGACCGCACAACCCGCGTCTCAGCCCTACACCACCGAGGCTGATAACTGCGAGCAAAGAATCGGAAGTGATCAGTAAGGCACAACTCCCTCTCGATTATCTCTGCAGCTTCTGCAGTGTCACTTTGCCTTAAGGCAGCAGTTCCTTATCCTCACACAGTTTAAGAGCAACCGCTAAGGACTCGACCGTGCGCTCGTTTGTTGCCAGGATCACAGGACCCAGTACAAACAGTAACCGTGACACAGAACAAACCCAGGACAGAACCGCCAACAGTGAACATGTCGCCAGTTACGGAAGATACGCGCGGACAGGCGGATGCTAATTTGGTCTCTGTAACGGACTGGAGTTAATAAAACAGGAAGGAGAAGCTATTTCTGTCGTACTTGGAGCGCAGCGCGACTGCAATCTGCAGCAGACATTGCAATCGATTCTATTGCTAATGCAGAGCACTTCACACCCGGTGTCACCGCCGGGTTTACACACAAACCGTTGACCCCCCGCGTCTTGGCTACCTCACAAAACAATGTTGGTGAGAACGACGAAGAAGAACCGGGTGGGAATGTGATGGGGATGGGGAGAGGTGTGTACTGACAGCCACTGCACTTTCAGTTTGTAACTGGACGGGCAACAGAAGCTTATTTGCATATAAAAATGACAGAGACTAAGACTAACCTCAATCATACATACAGATCCAGTTCGTACCGCGCAGTAAACACACTACGTCGCCGTTACAACCATAAAGGCAATGTAAGTAACACGTAACATCTGAGCGGCCTGGTTTCGTCTCAGACAGTCTGACCATTTGACGCCCTGTGACCACAGTCGGCACAGACACTGAGCAGCACAGAACAACGTTACTGCTGTAATTACGGCAGTAACGTTGTTACATTTCGTTTGAAAGCTTACTGTACGTCTGTTTGATTCTGTTTTCTTATATGTATCTCAGAAATTCGGCCGGTCGAAAGTTGCATAATTTCTGGCTCACAAATATTATTTCGCACACATTTCGTAGGTACAGTCAAATTTGTGTACAAAACAAATATCATATTCCCACACACAATCAACACACATTAAATACTGCATTACGATTACACGCTAGTATTTAGTATTTTCCTTAACTGTGCATCAGGTACAGTAAACGGTAAGAACAGAACACCGGTACCTGCACAGGACAGTGGCATCACAACATGAATTTCAACCAACGGTACTTGCGCCATATTGCTATGTACTGTACTGTATTGTACTTCACCAAGCACACAGCAAGACCACTAAATGTTACGCTGCAGGCATTTTGATTGAATGACTTGTCCTCCATCCCAATCATGACTCTGACGCGCAGAGGGATGACCTGACCTGTACATACTGAGCTCCATACCTTATATGTGCGTTGAAAATAAGAAATGGTTGATTTATATTAGAAGAAAGGTATCTGAAATACGTTCACATAAACTGTAGCTACTGAACAGCCACTCGCACAGAAAATGGATAACAATTAGGCCTAAAATTTTTAATGTTACCTGTACTGCCATAAGCAGAGGTTTGGGTTACTTGGCATGTTAAGAGGGGTAATTACAAAGCACGGCTCTATATGAACAGTTATGTACATTCATGGCACTGTCTGTATGTCAGCAGGCGCAGTGTTACTATCAAACAGGACACAACAGAGATGTCACCAGGCGCTGTGTTACTGTCAAACAGGACCCACCAGAGGTTTCAATAGACGCTGTGTTACTGTCAAACAGGACCCACCAGAGGTTTCAACAGGCGCTGTGTTACTGTCAAACAGGACACAACAGAGGTGTTAACAGGCGCTGTGTTAAACAGGACCCAACAGAGGTGTCAATAGGCGCTGTGTTACTGTCAAATAGTACCCACCAGAGGTTTCAATAGGCGCTGTGTTACTGCCAAACAGGACTCACCAGAGGTGTCAGAGGGCGCTGTGTTACTGTCAAACAGGACACAACAGAGGTGTCAGCAGGCGCTGTGTGTGTGTGTGTCAAACAGGACACAACAGAGGTGTCAACAGGCGCTGTGTTACTGTCAAACAGGACACAACAGAGTTGTCAACAGGCGCTGTGTTACTGTTAAACAGGACACAATAGAGGTGTCAACAGACGCTGTGTTACTGTCAAACAGGACACAACAGAGGTGTCAACAGACGCTGTGTTACTGTCAAACAGGACACAACACAGGTGTCAACAGACGCTGTGTTACTGTCAAACAGGACACAACAAAGGTGTCAACAGGCGCGGTGTTACTGTCAAACAGGACACAACAGAGGTGTCAACATACGTTGTGTTACTGTCAAACAGGACACAACAGAGGTGTCAACAGGCGCTGCGTTACTGTCAAACAGGACACAACATAGGTGTCAACAGACGCTGTGTTACTGTCAAACAGGACACAACGGAGGTGTCAACAGGCGCTGTGTAACTGTCAAACAGGACACAACATTAGGTGTCAGCAGACGCTGTGTTTCTGTCAAACAGGACATAACAGAGGTGTCAACAGACGCTGTTTTAAACAGGACCCAACAGAGGTGTCAGCAGACGCTGTGTTAAACAGGACCCAACAGAGGTGTCAGCAGGCGCTGCATTAAACAGGACCCAACAGAGGTGTCAACAGACGCTGTGTTACTGTCAAACAGGACACAACAGAGGTTTCAGCAGGCGCTGTGTTACTGTCAAACAGGACACAACAGAGGTGTCAACAGGCGCTGTGTTACTGTCAAACAGGACCCACCAGAGGCTTCAACAGATGCTGTGTTACTGTTAAACAGGACCCACCAGAGGTGTCAACAGGCGCTGTGTTACTGTCCAACAGGACACAACAGAGGTGTCAACAGACGCTGTGTTACTGTCAAACAGGACACAAAAGAGGTGTCAACAGACGCTGTGTTACTGTCAAACAGGACACAACAGAGGTGTCAGTCAACAGACGCTATGTTACTGTCAAACAGGACACAACAGAGGTGTCAACGCAACAATGCCGAAGAACGTTTCTGTCCATTGCTCCCCGGAATCTTGAAGAGAATATTCTTGAAGGTTCCAGGATTCGCCCGATTGTCCTTTTATGGCCGCCGCATTAAGATGAAGATGAGTAAGCATCATCGGTGGAATGATACTGTCAGCGGAAAAACGGCAGTGCTTGGAGACAAACCTGTCCAAGTTCCACTTTATCTACAATAAATCCAACAGCAGAGATGGGTAGATTTGCTCTCAGTTTCCTGTGCCCTGGTAGGACGTGATAGAGAATAAATATATTTACCCTGTACTCGTACCAATATTTACGGTAGCCACAGCTGTCTCAGCGATGTGCCAGTATGGCGGTTCAGTTACTGTACGCGACTCGAATCCTCATCTACTATTCAACTGAAGATTACAAGAAGTCAATGTGTTCCTCCTCCTGTAAAGGTGTAGCTACAACACAAACACACAGCAATACCGACAATCACACACGCCGTACGTGCAGCCTACTTCTGCCGCTCAGTCACACCGGTAGGCAGCCTACTGTACTGCAGCACAATAATGTAACAGAAATCCTGTTTCATTATGTTGTGCTTCTGCATATCCAAGCGTCAGTTAAGAATTTATAATGTACAACTGCCGTCATGTTCCATACTGAGCACGTGTTACCAGCGGAAATTCCAACTGCGATATTCGATATTGCAGCGGCGTGTTACAGCAGCAGCTAAGCTACCTGCTATAATAGAACGTAGTCCGCTCGCATGCTGTCACCGGCATAACAAAACACACTACAGACTACACGGATAGGAGTCATCCATGACAAGCTATGGGGCTAGAAAGTTCGTCACCTTCTTTACAACAGGCCGCCACTTGTCCCTATCCTAAGCCAGATTAATCCGATTCACAAGCTCCAGCTATATTTCTATACTTCCCCTCTAAATTTTGAGTGTAATCGCAGATTATCGACTGTCACATAGCCGATACAACCAGCTGTGCACACAGGTTTTGACTCGACTGTACTTATTGACATAACGCTTCCGACATATTTCTGTCGCTCTTGGCTATTTTCAGGACAGCCGCAAGCGAAATGTAGAACTAGTATTGGTTGATTACTCACTGTTCGTGTTCATTACTTAGGATGAAGATTAATCCACATAATTAGCCAATACCAATCGTCCATTTCACAACGAATTTCCCACAGGGTGGACAAGGCTGACCGAAACACGTCGGAAGGTTTACATGACGAATAATATCTTACTAAAGTCTGTAATTTTAATACTGGTAATCCGTATTAATATTATCCTCCCATCCAAGTCGAAGTCTTGCAAGTGCTTCTTTCCTACTGAAACTCTGTACATGTTTATTTTCTCCCCCACACGTGCGACACACACAGCCCGCCATCTCACCCCCTTTATATCACAAGACACAGCCGCCAATAAAATGCCTGTTCCTGCCGTTAGGCACAGGCACACTACCGCAACAACGGCACACCTGTTTTAAAAGAGCTATGATTCAGGGCTTCACTACAGTACAGACAAATAGACGGACAGACATACTGTATGGACATACCTACACTCCAGATGGCGGCAACAGGCCCGAAACGTCGGTACCTATTTACCAAAGTACAAGGCGCCGTATGCCGGAAGACAATAATCACAGGATCAAATTTATAGAATTCCAGGACTTCTAGGTTGTGACGCCGTGTGGCTGGGCTATTATTGACGTTTCGAGTAACGTGCCGGTTCAAGGTCCATGGTGTTCATGCAGGCGATACGCTCATTCAAAACGTCGGCAAGCAGCCACAATGCGGCGTCACGTCCCGATCACAGCGCCACGACAACCGTACAACTGGCAGGATCAAGTGACATTTGTAGACAACCATCAGAACGCCACAGCAAACACAGCTTTGGCGGGAAATTATTCTTACAGCAGGCAGATGTCACTGGCGACATCCGGTGTCATTGTGAGGGCCGCTTTAATCTCACAAGTTAAGGAAGGTGACTTGGTATCTCGCAGGTGCCAGGCCGACCCCTCTTACACCGACAAAGCGCGCCGGAAAATCAATCTCCCTTCATAACTGGATGTTTTCAAGACGCAGGCATCCAGACATCCTGCGTTGTCACGTGTCAGCAATCCGCCTCAATAAAAGCAAGTATTCCAGAATGCTGCACGCAGCAAAAATTAGATTACGGCGGAAATAACTTCAAAAGTGAGGCACTGAGCACTGCGCGTGCGCTGTTACTGGCATGAAACGCACGTCAGTCACACGTTGAGAAGTGGGTCTAACAGTCGGGCAAAACAGCACAGAACTAGCAGTAGGCCTGCCGTTCTGAACACTGTGATGGGCTGTAATTAGAGTAAACAGTTGTGGGTAATGGATATCCTTAATTAATCATACAGAGCTGAGCTGCAGTGTACTGCACGGCGCTGATATCAGCGGGCGTAGCACTTTGTACACCTAACTGAACTACTGCTGCTACTATAAATAATACACTAATGATAACACTCGTAATAATAACAATAAGAATTCACCGTATTTATGGATCACAAAGTTTCGTAACCGTGTAAATAATAGCACGTAACTTGACCCAATCCTCAGCCAGATGAATCCAATCCACGTCTTCACATCCTGCTCAAGAAACAAACTAATATCATCCCATCTTCGCCTTGGTCTTCTGAGTTGTCTCTTGCCGTCCGGTTCCCCACCAAAGCGCCGTGTATTTCTCTGCACGACTGGGTTTACGGTTCTACAAATGCTGATGCACGCAGTTCAGTCGATCTGGTCTCAAGTTACGGCAAGGCACAGAACTCTATCAAAACTGTAAACCTACGAGAAAAACGCGTATCGGCATCCCTACACACCCACCCCCCCCCCACCAACAAAAATAATGAACTCTTCCCTATCCCTCACTGACAACCATCCGCCCCACCAACAAAACAACCATAATTTAAAATTTAA
>Ga0123355_10016289_pt1 | contig 11709 bp, 8 predicted proteins | sample TergutEmb28metaG_3_FD_89872 | JGI IMG/M metagenome (GOLD analysis project Ga0123355, IMG submission 89872) | Embiratermes neotenicus P1 segment gut microbial communities from Petit-Saut dam, French Guiana - Emb289 P1 | ecosystem: Host-associated > Arthropoda: Insects > Digestive system > Gut ...
ATTTAGCCGAAATCCGGTGATCTTCCAAGATTAGCTCGTGAATTTGATCAATAATCTCCGGGGTGGTCACTGTTTTGGGTCGTCCAGGACGAGGCGCATCACAGGTGGAAAAATCACCACGTTTAAACTGGACCACCAAGTTTTTGATGGTGGCATACGATGGTGCATATTCACCTAATATTTCTGTAAGAATGGCGTAAATTTCCTTTGCCGCCTTGCCTTTTATAAAAAAAAAACTTGACGACAGCTCGCGTCTCCCTGTTGTTGAAATCGCGCGCGTCGCCTGACATGCTTCCTTTCAGCCTCTGTAACAAGAAAAGACTTGCAATTCGGCACATGATCAGACCCCCTTCCGACACTATCGATTCTGTCCTACGACATCGGGAAGTAGGTCGTGTTAAGAACTTATCAGGATCCCCTCATACATACATACAAACAAACGTACACTATGCAAAGAGATAAGGGTAGAAATAAATAAAGGTAAGTAAATAAATAAATAACGCGAAGATGGTAGAAAAACTATAGAAAAAAAGGCATTGAAATTGAAGGACGGGAAAGATAGAAAAAATTGAGTGGCATTAGTGGGTAAACAATTAAGTGAATTTATGAAATGAGAAAAAGTGAAAATAAATAAACGGCAGTCTGTATATAGAGCTAACAGCAGCACAGGACAGTAGAAGCTGTCAGAATATTTATTGCGTCGACGCTGTGTGTTACCGACCTAAATGGGCTCTTTGAATGAGTCTCTGAAGCCCCTGTATTTGTGCTTTTTGAAATTCCGAATTGTATTAGCGGAGGAGGGCGAGTTCGCCGCAGCTCGGCATCCTCCCCTTTGGCTATACCCTTGTCACTAAATTGTCAATCAGTTGCTGTCCGTGACATGACGTCACTGTTGTGGCCTGAGAAGTACATAGTAACTGTACTAAGTCAGTAACGTCCCGGTCCTCACGCGCCGTTGCGGTCCGTTGCTTCCACTGCAGACGGTATGCAATGAACATCCGTATGAACGAACCTGCGCAGATGCTGGCTCGTTTTCACATGCATAAGCAATGATATGGACCCCGATATCTCCGTCGTTTCAGTGACTACGTAACGGGCCGGACGACTGAGGAAACGAAGATCACATCCCCGTGGAAGGAGATTTTTTTGTGCAAAACATCCAGACCATCTCTGGGGTCCACCAACTTCCTATTCAATACGTAACAGAGGTTCCTTTTTCGGTGTAAATCTGCCGGAGTCTTAAAGTGACCACTCATCACCGTGTAGTGGTGAGGTTCGGCATATGTGGACTCGTCAGATTGCTGCACATCCTTGAACTCCGTCACCATTTTTTCAACATCCTGTGTAGTCGCACGCAGTCACATATAGTCACAGGTACAAATGTCGCCCTTGATTTTTGACAGACGAACTTGACCTTTTCTTTTAGCATGATACTGTCAGTCCATGGGCAGGTGTTCTTGCGGCACATTGATTTGTCAGCTGGATTAGTTTAGGTTAGGTTAGTTATTTCAGCAGTCACGTTGTACGAACGTTTCTTTTGTTTACGAAAGTACAGATAATTTGTGCTTTGTTACGTGTCACCGAATGGCAGTAAAATAGTACATTTGCGAAACGACGTGAGGTTAGTACAAGAAATTTTAATTTTTGATATTTCGTTATAGTAGTTACGGTTTTTGCGGGGGAATTCTTCGATTCCAGAAAGAGGGTCATAATTAAGTGACAGATAACTTAAGCTTTAATAATACTTTAGGGGAATTTAATTGCAACAAGTGGACCAGAGTAAGCCAGTAAATGGAGCAGCGTTCAAGGAAGCAAGTTAGGACGGTCAGAGCGGTTAGCTACACAGCACAGTAGGGCAAGCAGTCGTAATCATTTCTAATAAAGTTACATGATATTAAAGGCCAGTGCCCGATTTCAAATTCGAGATTTTTACAGACTTAACTCTCATTTATTTTCGAAGAAAGCCTCCTGGCTGACACATCTTCGTAAACTAGTGGCAAAGTTCTGTGAGGGTCGCACTAGCCAAACCACGGACTTTATTAATGACAAACTTCGTCATGCAATCGGGATAGAAGGACATGGACCAACAGGAATGTTAAGATGTGGAGTAACAACCAATACGAGACTTCAGTGGTACTCGGGGGTGTTATATTTCTTGATCAACACGAATTCGACGGTGGAAGACGCGAAGGCCTTTTGCGTTTGGCCAGTAAACAAGTTAGTTGCGATGACATTTCACTCTCGTTTCGGCAAACTTAGGCCAAACGTATATCTAGAAATTAAAATACGAACAGTGCAAAATATCTGACAAGGTTTGTAAGCTCTGTAACGGAAGTACGTCACCTGCTGATGATTGTGTTGGTAAACTGACATAATCCAGTGCAACAGTTTGTTAGTGGAGCACACTGTATAGTATATAGACACATACATAGTATATAGACTGTAGCATAGTATATGCATGTGTGAAAGCGAGTGACGCGCTGTTAAACACAGCATGCGGCCGTCGCTGCCAGTTTGCTGTTTGCCACACGATGTGTGAAGACGACCGGAACTGATACTTGCAGATGCCTCACCTCGTGCTGTTTAATACACTGTAGCAGCCAACACCCACTCCTTAGTCCAAACACAAGTCACGTTAATGTTTGTCACATCAGCAGGGTCCAGCACAAACAGATTTTTAGGTTTCATTCATTTTCTTCTTCCGCTTTTATATGAACTTTATGGAAGAGCGAGCTGAAGAATTGGAAGTGCATTGAATGACTATATTATATTTAGATGGCGCAAGGAAACGTGGTTGTGAGGGATAAGGAAGGAGAAGACAACATGGTACAATTGCCAGGCTGTAAATTCCAACCCCACTGTTTGGAAAACGTAATGCTTGTCTGGACATGTGGATTTGTTGTAGTGCGCATGCTCCTTGCATTGATGTGGAGGTGCCAGCTAGCTGCACTCCGCTCCATCTTTCTTTGATTCAAAGAGAACTCTAACCTCATTCATTATACCTGAGTTCATTCTTTCAAACCACATGACAGATAGTTTGGGACGCCTGAAAATTAACACATCCAAAGTTGAATGCAGACACAAGAGGTACATTACTTGGAAAAGGGAGAGGCAGTGTGGTAAGAGAAGGGCAAAAGGAAATGAAGACGAAGGGAAAGTGCAGAGAATGAAGACAACATGAACAAGTAAAGGTAGAATGAATTGAAGAAGCAGAGGCATGAAGAAAGAGAGGCGTAAAGAAATTGAAAGATGGGGGAAAAAAAGAAATAAAGAAAAACTGAAGTAACGAATCTCCATAGATTTACGTGCTGTCGTAGACCCACACAGTCACGATTTGTGCTGTACTTAACTGTACTGTACTGTACTGTACTCTGCTGTGACGTGATGTGCTGTGCTGTACTGTACTGTACTGTAATGTACTCTACTGTACTGTACTGTACTGTACTGTACTCTACTGTAATGTACTGTACTGTACTGTACTGTGCTGTGCTGTACTGTACTGTACTCTACTGTACTGTACTGTACTGTACTCTACTGTAATGCACTGTGCTGTGCTGTATTGTACTGTATTGTGCTGTGCTGTGCTGAACTGTGCTGAACTGTGCTGTACTGTACTGTATTGTACTGTGCTGTGCTGTACTGTACTTTACTGTGCTGTACTGTACTGTATTGTATTCCTTCCTAAATGTTATTAGGAGTGACAGATGGTCAGGGCGTGTATCTGGAATGACACAGAGTGACGGATGGTCCGGGCGTGTACCTGGAATGGCATAGAGTGACAGATGGTCCGGGCGTATATCTGGAATGGCATAGAGTGACAAATGGTCCGGGCGTGTATCTGGAATGACAAGAGTGACAGATGGTCCGGGCGTGTACCTAGAATGACAAGAGTGACAGATGGTCCGGGCGTGTATCTGGAGTGACAGAGTGACGGATGGTCGTGGCGGGTATCTGGAATGACGTAGAATGACAGATGGTCCGGACGTGTATCTGGAGTGACAGAGTGACAGGTGGTACGGGCGAGTATCTGGAATGACATAGATTGACAGATGGTCCGGGCGTGTATGTGGAATGACGAAGAGTGACAGATGGTACGGGCGTGTATCTGGAGTGAGAGAGTGACAGATGGTCCGTGCATGTATCTGGACTGACGAAGAGTGACAAATGGCCAGGGCGTGTATCTGGAATGACGAAGAGTGAGAGATGGTACGGGCGTGTATCTGGAGTGACAGAGTGACAGATGGTCCGGGCGTGTATCTGGAATGACATAGATTGACAGATGGTCCGGGCGTATATCTGGAATGACGTAGAGTGACAGATGGTCCGGCCGTAAATCTGGAATGACGTAGAGTGACAGACGTTCTGGGCGTGTATCTGAAATGACGTATAGTGACAGATAATCTGGGCGTGTATCTGGAGTGAAGTAGAGTGACAGATGGTCCGGCCTTATATCTGGAATGATGTAGAGTGACATGTTCAGGGCGTGTATCTGGAATGACGTATAGTGACGGATAGTCCGGACATGTATCTGGAATGGCACAGGGTGACAGATGGTCCGGGCGTGTATCTGGAATGACATAGAGTGACAGATGGTCCGGGCTTGTATCTGGAGTGACGTAGAGTGACAGATGGTCCGGGTTTATATCTGGAGTGACGTAGAGTGAGAGATGGTCCGGGCATGTATCTGGAATGACATAGAGTGACAGATGGTCCGGGCTTGTATCTGGAGTGACGTGGAGTGACAGATGGTCCGGGCGTATATCTGGAATGGCATAGAGTGGCAGATGTTCCGGGCGTGTATCTGGAGTGACGTAGTGTGACAGATGGTCCGGGCGTGTATATGGAATGGCGTAGAGTGACAGATGGTCCGGGCGTATATCTGGAGTGACATAGAGTGACAGGTGGTCCGGGCGGGTATTTGGAATGGCGTAGAGGGACAGATGGTTAGGGCGTGTATCTGGAGTGACGTAGAGTGACATGGTCCGGGCGTGTGTCTGGAATGACATAGAGTGACAGATGGTCCGGGCGTGTATGTGGAGTGACGTAGAGTGACAGATGGTCAGGGCGTGTATCTGGAGTGACGTAGATTGACGGATGGTCCGGGCGTGTATCTGGAATGACGTAGAGTAACAGATGGTCCGGGCGTGTATGTGGAGTGACGTAGAGTGACAGATGGTCAGGGCGTGTATCTGGAGTGACGTAGAGTGACAGATGGTCAGGGCGTGTATCTGGAGTGACGTAGAGTGACAGATGGTCAGGGCGTGTATATGGAGTGACGTAGAGTGACATGGTTAGTGCGTGTGTCTGGAGTGACGTAGAGTGACAGATGGTCCGGGCGTGTACGTGGAATGACGTAGAGTGACATGTTCTGGGCGTGTGTCTGGAATGACATATAGTGACAGATGGTCCGGGCGAGTATCTGGAGTGACAGAGGGACAGCTAGTCCGAGAGTGTATCTGGAATTACATAGAGTGACAGGTGGTCCGATCTTCCCGACGTTTCGAAGGAACTTACCATCTACATCTTCAGGGTTATCTGGTAGAAGGAGGCAGTACATTTCTTCGAAAGACGGGGAGCAATGACCCAACAGCCCACAGCACTTGGTTCCTCAAAATGACTAGTTGGAAACAACAGTTTCATGTTTTCATATTGTTAAAGCTGCCATTAATTGCGATATTTGATGTTCTGCTTTAGTGTGTCTTGTAGAAGCATGATCGATTTTCTATGAAAGAACGAGATTTTAGAATTTTTCATGATATTTCGACGTCAGTCTTCATGAACATGTAACGGTATTACTTAAAATTAAAGGAACATCAAATATTTTTCTGTATTGAATGTCGGTGCCAGAATTCGAGTAATTTGGATCTTGTCACGGCGGGATATTGGTCTTGCGGTAGAAATGCCGCTCGACCAGTGACTGAGAATAGCTGAATGTGAGGGATCCACCAGGTTAGGTGCTTCTGTACCTGAAGATTGAAGCAGAACCGTCTTCCGAAACGTCGTGTGTTTAAAAACTTTTAGATGATGAACAAAGTCCAAAAAAAGGAGACTGTGTTAGCGGGTCACCTTATATTGTTGAATTAGAGTGAGTTCTGTTTTGTGCTGTCAGGTTGTATAGACTGCTGTAGGGTGACTTAGAGAAATAATTTTGAATTATTTTATTCTTTAATGACGTTTCCCCTGAAGAGACGGTCGGGAATGCGTAGACGGTGTAAGAACTCGCTACGGCCTGGACGGTCCAGAGATCGAATTTCTGTAGAGACGAAATTTTCCGTGCCGTCCAGAGCGGCCCGGAGGCCCACCCAACCTACTATACAAAGGATACCGGGCCTTTCCCCGGGGATAAGGTGTCCGGAGCGTGGTGTTGACCACACATCCTCTTCTAGTGCTGGCTTGCGAAAGGGTTGAGGTTATACTTCCGCGTCTGCTCTGTGAGTGCACAAAACTGTCGTGTTGTGACCTTTACCTTCACCTTCCTCTGAAGAATGAATGAATGAAAAATTGGTAATAATGTGCTTGAGGACTTACAGAGACGTCATTCTCAAGAAGAAGTGTGGCGGCAAAACGTAAGATAATAAAGGACAGACGACCCTCGCCTGACCTAAAGGGTATAAACAAGGACAAGCGGAGGGCTGAATTTAATTTCAAATGGCCAAAGTTTATGAGGCAAGAACCCTAGATTTCTCTGTTTTGCTAATAATGAAACATTATGTGTGATCACATTTGTATTGTCGTTTATTCTGACGTATCTTTACTATTGCTATATTGAACAATGCTGGGTGACTGACGCTTAAATTTTTGCAGCGAGATGGGCAAAAGGACGACATTCCTTCTTTCTCCACATGACTTGCTTCTAGATCAGGATTCACCACAGAGGTACAGTACATGCAGTCCTCTTCGTAGGATGGATGAGCTGCTTGAAAAGCGCTTCACCGTTTCTGTTTAATGTGCTGATGCGAGGAAACTGGTCAGCCGAGGGTGATAGTCACTCCAGGACACCGCATTCACTTCATCCACCGTGTTTTGTCACCATAGAGTCGGAATGCTCTAGTACTTTGGATGCTATTCGCGACCTTAACGAAAATAAGAGTAATGCTGTTCGGGACATCTACGGAAGCCTTCCGTTCTTGCTGTGTCACGTATCCAAATCAGTGACGAACAGTGACAGATTGCGGCAAGTGCCAGCGAGAGCCGTGACATCTGCAAGGAAGGCTAGCTCGAAGAAAATGAGCCAGAGTTTTTTAACTGGACACGAAGGCCGGGTTTTTGAGTACGACCCCGCAACAAAACTTCAGAATTAAGAAAGGCTCAACAAAACGCCTGCCACGTCCAAAGAAACCAAGAAAGAATAAATAAAAAATCAAGTTTATGTTCATTTGTTTGTTTGATCATCGAGGGTCGTGCACAAGGAATTTGTGCCTCAAGATCAAACTGTTCAGCAGACCTTCTGACGATGGATCCATCAATGGCTGCGCGTTTGACCAGACACTGTTGTCACTCGATTTCTGCAGCACGACAATGCGCCCGCCCTCTCATCTTGCGCTGCCCGTGAGGGACTGCTTGATGTACAAGAACACTGCTTATCGGTTTGGCAGCCCCCGTATTCGCCAGATCTGTCCCCATGTGCCTTCCCGAGGATCAAATACCGCTACGAGGTTATTTCGAGACGGTTGACGGCATGCAGAGAACCGTAACCTACGACGCACTAAAGAAACTCACAGAAGACTTCCAGTAATGCTTTTAGGGATGGAAGGATCGCCTCCAGTAGCGAGTCGCTTCTAAGTGGACCTACTTGGAAGGGGAACATGTTGGAATCTAAAAATGTTAGAAATAACTTTTTTAATATAAATTAAATCTCATTACTTTTGATCAGACCTGGTCCGTAACGTATAAGGTTGGGCGAGGAGTACAAATGATAAAGTTACTGACTCTGCATTCCATATAAAATATGGATTACACTCGTAAGGTACCGGTAATTTTCCTTTACGCACCTAGAGACACTTGTCTTGACAGTTTTGTTGCAAACTTCGATATGGGCGCAAACTTAGTTTAATTAAATCGAGGAGTTAGACAAAGAAAAGTATGTATTTCGGTACACTTCGTGTGTTCTGTAAGCAGATAAAGCACAGAAGGGCTGGTCCATAGACGAGGTTAAAATTTTCTCGATAATTCGGACGTGACGCAGGGCTGTGTTTGCGTTCCAGGAACACGAGTCTGCAGAGTTCCGACATGGCGAGGCTGCCGCAGCCTCAGTACCTCATTGGAGCCTCACCTTTGTGCACGCAGATCAGCGGACTGTCTCCAGGCCAGACGAAGTTATGCCAGCTGTACCAGGACCACATGAGTGGCGTTGGGAGAGGTGCGAGGGCAGGCATCGCGGAGTGCCAGTGGCAGTTCAGGCACAGAAGGTGGAACTGCTCCACGGCGCATGACAGCTCCGTGTTCGGGCCCATGCTGAAGATAGGTGAGTAACAACACAGCCTCATACCGGTACTTTTCGCACCAGCTGCGGTATCGTTGCAAGCCATTTTCGAGCTACCCTTATCACAGCATTGCTCCGACTCAGCCGAAAGGTCCGTTGTCCTGACTGGTATTGTTCTGACACACCTCAACTCAGAGGTGTGCTGGAAACGTACTATTTGGACGCGGTTTTTATCGCGATACTATTTGGATCGATGCTGAAGACAGGCCAGTGGGAGGCTGTTATTATGTTCGGAGCCACGTGGAAGCAAGGGAACGGGAGGCTGTTCCAGTTGTGATATTTTTCAGACCAGAGCAAATAACTTATTTTGGTATTGTTCGTACCGTTGCGTGGGGCTGAGCGATAAGCAATAAGTGCGTGCAGGCTGTTAAGAGACAATGTGTCTAGTACACGAGAAAGACGCAATAACTGAGTGTGTCGCTGCTCCGAATTACGATACGGATACTTTCCGAATACCCAAGTATTGGCAAGTCATTATATACACGTTTGTTTTGGATGGAAATGAACAAGATGCGTAGCGCACGGACAGCTGCGGTGTCTGCAAATTGTCTTGTCTCTAAAGCTGTTAATTGCATCTTTTCCTTCTGTCTTACTGACTTGCCATGTGGTTCAGTGAGGACCGAAATTCTGTCTTTAGAGGATTAATGTCCTTTGTAAACAAGTTCTTTATTGAAACCGTTTCTTTCTGCTAGAATAAGCTTCAGTCATTACTTATCTCAGCTTCAGGATCCATTCTGAGGCTTGTTTAGTCTGGTTGGCTGTGGACCTGCAGGCCGCACACCATTAGATCAGCCTAGCTGCCTTTGTTTACTTGGGCGGAAGAAGCCAGTAAGCGAGTGATTGGGGAAAACACCCCCTTCTCCGTTTTTAATGATTTACGCCAAATACATGTGTGAAGTTACGCCTAATCGATCAAAGCAGGTTCTTCCCTCTCTGTTGCTCGTGCAGGCAACTGAACTCGGAGCAGCGAAATACTCGGGCAGGTTCCGATAAGGTGTTCGTGACGTATCAACTGATTGATACTGCTGACCAGACTGTAACGTTTTGAATTTTATGCAGGAGGCGGCCGTTTTGAATTTCAACGATAACACCGAATATTCTGCCTAACGATTTTAGTAGCTTTTTTTAGTCCTGCCAGGAACATTTCGGCATAATACTTCACACAGAATCACTTTGCCAGACATTATTAACAGCTCATGCCGTTATTAGGTTCCGTACAGACTGAACTATTGGCGACGTCGTTAAATGAACGAAGACAAAAGATTAAACACGTCAGTAAACTACACGTAAAACAGTGAATTTCTCCCTGTCTACGTTATGAATACATATTGCTCATCTCGGCGCTAGGTGTGCTGAGCGGTCAACACCACGCCACGGCCACTTATATATGAATACTTTTCTACTACGTCGGCCGCAAAAGTAGCAAATACGCGCAGTTTAAGGGACAGTAGGAATCTCTTAACACCATCTTCACCTGAGTACCGAAAGAGCGACCCGAAAAATGCTAGAGTCAGTGGCGACGCCGTTTCACTTGCTAGTGGTTGTGGACTCCAAGTTGTCTGAGGAAGAGCAGCTCTTCAGGTGTAACGCACAGGTACCTCGATACGAAAATTTTATTTTCGACGTGTTGTTACCTTTCCATCGAACCAGACTACGTCACTTCCCAAGGCACAACATTGCTTTCAGACAGCACCTTAACGCTCCTCACATCTCGTGTGCATGTACAGCCTGCGTACAAAATGTTGTGAATTTGTTCAGCAAGTTACGACAGGTACTTCTGTCCTACAGGCCTGTCGCTGTCACTGTGTTATCGTCCGTAGATATTCGTCAGTACCTTCGAGAACAATTAGCATTTTAGCACACCTGTAGGAATTACTCTCAATCGATCACCATCCCAATGTTTATAGGCGGGGAGATGTACATACACTCCGTATCGCTGAAACTCACTGCTGTGCTATCTTAACGTTGAACTGTACATACGTGCATCATGCTCATGCCACCTGTCACCGACCAACACTTATGCACCATCGTGTGTACTGCACACCTGGTCACGTATTAATTGTAAAGTTGATAGCACTGACATGTTCAGCTTGGTGACAACTGATTGCACAGATATATGCAGTATAGTGACTACTGATGGCACAGATATATGCAGTATAATGACAACTGATGGCACAGATATATGCCTAAAGTGACATCTGATGGCACAGATATATGCAGTATAGTGACAACTGATGGCACAGACATATGTCGTATAGTGACATCTGATGGCACAGATGTATGCCTAAAGTGACATCTGATGGCACAGATATATGCCTAAAGTGACATCTGATGGCACAGATATATACAGCATAGTGACAACTGATGGCACAGATATATGCAGTATGACAACTGATGGCACAGATATATGCCTAAAGTGACATCTGATGGCACAGATATATGCAGTATAGTGACAACTGATGGCACAGACATATGCCGTATGGTGACAACTGATGGCACAGATATATGCCTAAAGTGACATCTGATGGCACAGATATATGCAGTATAGTGACAACTGATGACACAGACATGTGCCGTGTAGTGACATCTGATGGCACAGATATATGCTTAAAGTGACATCTGATGGCACAGATATATGCCTAAAGTGACATCTGATGGCATAGATATATGCAGTAGAGTGACAACTGATGGCACAGGCATACGCAATATAGTGACAACTGATGGCACAGTGACAGCTGGTGGCACGGACGTGTTCAGCTTGGTGACAACTGGCGGCAGAACACAACCCTGCCTAGTGTTAACAGTGCTCATCGAACGTAGCGCTTTTCCTCTGATCTTTGTGAGTGGCGAAGTGGAAGAAATGTGGAAATGTTCGCGGTGTATGTTAAGGTTCTGCGCAGCGGCACTGGGGACTTGTGACTGAACACTTGGCGGTTAGTCAATATTGTTTTAACGCATGAATTCAAAACCCCTGAATGATTAGCGTCGTTTTTATTTTGCTGCTCATTTGTAGTACCGTACATCAGGGACGCCTGGCACCCTCTTATTTATTGACTGTGGCCAAATTGCTCAGTAGGTTTCTTGTAGATTCTTCAATTCGTATTTATCTGTGAAGGGTTATGGATTTATATGTAATTTGTAGCCACGCTCGAACGACTTACAACGCCGAAATGCCTTTGAACACACACACACACACACACATATATATATATATATATATATATATG
>Ga0123355_10016290_pt1 | contig 11709 bp, 9 predicted proteins | sample TergutEmb28metaG_3_FD_89872 | JGI IMG/M metagenome (GOLD analysis project Ga0123355, IMG submission 89872) | Embiratermes neotenicus P1 segment gut microbial communities from Petit-Saut dam, French Guiana - Emb289 P1 | ecosystem: Host-associated > Arthropoda: Insects > Digestive system > Gut ...
CAAGGACGAAGGGGGTGAGAGTGTTAGCCGACAGGTACAGTGCGTGGACCCGCAAGAAGACCACACTTTTCTCTGGCCATTATCTCCGTAACCGTTCCACTTTGGACTTAGGTGTTTTGGGTTGTATCGGTATAGTTTAGCATAAGGAACACACTCCCGAAGTCTGGCACATTCCTTCTGGGACACCCTGTATACTACTAAATGTGTTGGCCGTTTGAGATTTGTATATAATTTAACACAAGCAGTTTATGTCGTACATCTAATTCAGTCATCGGTGATTTCATTTTTACCGTAAGGCATACTGTTTGCAGGGAGTTGTGAGACGTTACAGCAAATGAAGATCAGTATATTGCCGGCTTCATGTGCTCAAAAACTTCACGTATGTTCTTAAGTCGTGTACTGAAAGTTATTTCATGGGCTGTGTTTCCCAGGTTCACGTTCGTAACTTTACGTTATTGTGCAGAGAAGGAGGGTAATTTGACAGTGTGAATCAATACATCAATAAGTAAGACCCACATAGTTAAATAGTGAAATAGTTGCCCTTTCCAACAAAAAACGCAAGGAGTCTGAACAAGTGCGCAGGCAGCGAGGTGCAGTGTGATGTAATTTACTTGCACCACGTTGGGATTAAGACATCTAACAGTTTAGTAAATGAAGCATTAAAAATGTACTTAAACGAAACTATTTTTCCTACAGTCCCTATAGCATCAGTGAAATGGATTGATTAAGGATTTTGATTAAACTACAGTTGTGTTTTACCGTGTCCAGCTGCGATCACTAAAAATGCCCTCAATTGACATGTATGCAATGTGCATCACATTGCAAAAAATCGTGCCGTCGCTGGTGAGTCTTAAATTGTTCGTGTAAGTCTTGTGAGTCACCTGAAAATAATACGACATCTTACGAAACTGTTGGGTAGTAGCAAACCGAAGCCGGCTTAGCGTTGTCGGTATAGTGTGTAGGATACCGGCTTGAAAACAGAAGATCGTGTGTCGATTTCCAACAGAGGATCCAGACCAGCTCTTGGGCTCGCTCAGCTTCCTATTCAATGATGCTAGGTGCGCGTTCCACCGGGATGAAGCGGCCGTGGCATGAAGTTATTCACTTTTCTCCATTTCTTGCCGAGATTAAGTATCGGTAAAACTGTACCTCCACTCCCTCATATGCCGTTATGACGGGTACAGGGACAATTTTACATTTTTTTTTTTAGTCTTTTAGTACCTTACAGAGAAATGGAGTGTGAAACATTTAGTCACTCACTCAAAGCAAGGGAGGTATTTTAGCACATACGTGGGGTATAACAATATGTTTGAATAATAAATAAGAGAAATGAATGCAGAATTTTGATGTGATAGCTTGAACGAACGAGACCACTGGAAATATCTAGGGGTAGGTGGGAGGATAATATTAAAATGGATTTAAAGCAATGGCATTGGAAATTGTGGACTGGATTTATCTGGATGAACAGTCTAGTGGCGGACTGTTGTGAACACGATAACTGAACTTTGAGTTCAGTAAAATGCAGGGTTCGTAACTAACTTTGTAAACATTAGCTTCGAAAGAAGAGTTAAGTCGACTTGTAATACTAGTAGATACATAAACAAAGAAGAAAAGGCCTTACTCTGTAACCAGATAAGAGCGGGGTCAGAGATAGAGCTCCCATCTTAAATACTTAGGAAGTGATAATGTGGTTAGGGCTGTCGACCACTGAGGAGGATATATTGGTAGGTACATAGCAGTGATGAAACGATCAGCAGCGAGAAAACGAAGAAACCGGAAGTAAAATATATTCCACCACGAATCTCACATGCCGTCATATCAGTTCGAACCCGAGGCACTGCGGTGAAAAAATGAATTGTGGCACAGCTCACTGATTTAGATTTAAATATATCAAATATTTGTAATTCTACATGCATAAAACCGTAAGTAACACGTGTACCTCATGTACCTCGACTACAGTTGGAAGGATCGGTCACTGCAACCAGTGCACAGCAAAAGACACAATTGTATCTGCTCACGTAATAAGTTCAGAAATACTACACAGGTGCTTAAAATAGGTCTAATATACATACTACAAGAGGCATCGCACCTTAGTCTGCAATCCAAGGTTCGGATAAACATAACTGGAAGTGGCGAAATATAGTCCAAAGCAAATTAAATTAATGCGATTCCTTAAGTAATGCCAAAAAATGCACTATATATATTTTCACATCGAGATTTATTGACATTACTTAACGAACTATTTGTAAGTGCTGGGGATAAATGATATTAAATGAATGAGATATATTAAGCTCTCAGGGCGGGGTGGTAGTTATGTAGGTTGCTGCCTTCTTGGATGTAATACATATACCTCGTTACACGACATCACACAGCAAACGACTAATCTTCGAAATAAATTCGGATTTATGCTTTCTTTACCAAGTTCTTAAAATGAAAGCATTAGGGAGAAGAGACACACCTGTATTTGTCCCTTTGTATATCCATATATTTATTTAGCACTTTTGAGCTCGATGGTCACTCTATGTACCACCAGGCTTAACACTCAAAAGTTTACGTTTTCGCCGCAGAATGCATGTATGTTTTTTTTGCAGAGATCTCAGAATAAACAGCAGTTACCTTCGTACACATCATTAACTGACTTACTTTTATAACAAACTGATTGTGTTTATTGCACGGTATGATCGGAATATTTAAATATAATTGTGGTTAGTTGTGGTCTTTAAAGTTTAATTGTGCAAACTGTCTTTTATTTTTGTCTTCGACAGACATAGAGTTTATATCTATTGGCCAGTTCCATCATTAGTTTTATCCATTTATCTATCCTTTGGCGTGTGTCCGCCTTTAATTTATTGAACCAATCCATTGTCTAGTTCCCACAGGCCTAAGATAGGTGCTGCCGTCAGTCTATAGAATTTTAGTTGTTTCTCTTAGAGCTCTGTTGCTACTAAAATCTACCACCAGCATTAACACTGAATACATTTGGAAATCGACACGTAGTGTGATAGTCCTTGCTTATTCGCCATACGTTTTAGATTAGCCAGTGATAAACTTCATGCTGTCTTATAAACAGCATACAACTGACTCTTTCGAACTAAATAATAGTTAATAGGAGTACTTTAAATGTGACTTCGCATCTTTTACACAAAACACTCTAAGGGGTTCCCTCGCCCTCCCGTATCCACAATGCGTCACGTTCGTGTTAGAATTCGCAGAAGTCTTGCCTATGTAATTACAATCAAATGCGAAGGGTAAAAATCGTGTTTTAATCGTGCACTCTATTAAAGGACTCAAATAAGCATATTTTTAATGCAGTCAAAATGGACTCAAGATATACTTCTTATCTCGCTTGGGAAGATGAGTAGCAGCAACGACAGTTACGTGCTAAAGAAAAGTCTTCGTGTAAACTGTCGGATTATGTTTGTCCGATTTTATAACAAAAAGTTAAACAATTCGACACTTGTATTAGTCACCTCAGAAAGAGCACGAGTCAGTGAAACCCAGTTCATGACGAATAAGAGATTCGTCCCTGTTCGTGTTTACTTTTACCACTATATTAACTTATCGCTGTTACATGACCCTTGAAGCAGAGGTGTTATACCGAAACCCGGCTTGATGGGGAGGTGAAAATAAAGGATCTGTAAAATTCCTTCGTCATTATTTTGAATGTTTTAATAATAAACTTAATTGAAAATAGTTTTCCCATTTAATCTGACACTGCTTAATTCGTTCCAGTATTTCTGAATTGTTGCAGTACTGTAATAAATAAGCAAATTAGTAATAAAACACTATTTTGAATATAATTTTTTTCTTTTATTGTTATTATCATTGTAAACCCTAATGTATAAGTATATTTTGTTTCGTTATAGTAAAGTGATACCTCGTATTTAAAAAATTAAAGATCATATACATAAATTTGCATTTCAATTGTTGTTTCATCTAATATTTTTTATTAATTGCATCTAGGATGCTGCAAAACGAAAGAGGAAGTGCTAGAACGCACCCTGTAGAGAACTCGCTTTGGAAAAGGCTATGGACCTGTAGCAAGACAGAACACAGAATGAATGATGAATTGCACCTACAGGCGAGTATTTTCAACGCATTTTTTGTGAATATAAGAATTTTTTTCTTGTCATTTATGCTTTTGGTTAGAGCACTTGATTGGAAATGCGGTAGAATGGGCGGACGTTGTTTCCAATATTAGTTTTATTTCTTATTTTGGTACTATTCCTACAGTTACGTGCTTTATGGTACACTAAATGTAGGAGCTTTGTTCTAATTTTTTAAAATTCCCATCCAATTTTGTTGTGTTTTAAATAATTTAGATATTTTCCCCAGTTTACTATCCGTTGTAGAGCACCAAAATCCCTGTTATTACAGAAGTGTACCCGCCTGGGAAATATTACTTGATAAAAATGAATGGCTATCGAAATGGCTAAGTTACGAAGAATATTGTGTGTTATTTTTATTCTGCTCAGTGCACTTATCGCAAGACAGGAACAATTCATTGACAGCTGTAGGAGCATTTCTGTTAGGCTATGTACTTCAAGGAAAGAATATCACTTCATGTGCCCCCTTCTTGGGAATTCCGCTTGTACATTAGTGAGTCCCGTGTGATTGCAAGGTTCACAAAAAGAGCAGCACTGATTTATTTTTGCATGACATCGAGATTTGTAGCAACCACATTACCTCTAGCTTTACACTTCTCAGCGATTGTTCTATGTTCTTTTCAAGTTTTTTGCCCTTTCATGTAAAACTTTATTTCTCCATCTGCGCTCATTTCACAGGTAACGGTCAAGAATCCTTGTCTGACATTCCTCGCGTTTCGAATATAGGTCAAGTCGCGGTCTTTCGAAGCGTGAAGCAAAATTTCCTACGGAACGCTTCCATTTACGGCTTATTCATTCCTCTAGATGCTTTATTGAAAGCGTATCATGCATTTTTAACTCCCAAATCCCTTTCTACCTACTCCTGCTGTCTTCCAAAGCAGTTACTGGTTGTCCGTGAGAAAAAGATCTATTCCCACTTACTCTGGCACCAATTTCCCCTGCAGATATGAAGGAAAATATCTCAGGTTTTCAAAAGGCTGCACCGTTTCGCATCTTATGTCTTTGTCTGCACAGATTGATACGCATCTGTTTAAATTAAAGCAAAATGATATTACCTCATTTTCAAAACAAAATGATGATTCATGGTCGTTTTGAAGTGGTCAATTCATTTTATCATAGACTTCCCTAATATCTGATTTTATGAAAGTCCGTTTATGACTCTGAAATTATTACAGCTACCAGTCCCCTAAAGTACAGAATCATTTTCCAGAAACTACACAGAAGTTCTTCAGAGAGAATCATGCAACTGACCTAAATTGGAGGTCAGTTCCTCTAACTAGAAGAAATTGTTTCGAAATTTGTGTTACACGTGTACTTTACCTTGCCTGTGTAAAAACTTATTTCATGCATAACAGTCCGGGTATAATTAAATTTTGTAGGTTGATCACCCGGTACGTAGATGGGAGCATACTGTAAATGTGTTTTTCAAAGAATAGGTTGGGAGAGCCTGGAATGAAATAACCTTACCAATGGCGGACGTTTATTTTTAACAGAACGAGACAGTATATAACATATGCAGGTGAAATGTTTATACTTGGACGATGGGTGAGAGCGACTGAAGGAGGAGTAACACAGATTAAAGTGTATTCAAGTACTAGATTAGTGACAAACGAATGCAAAACAAAATTAATGAAAATAAACAGAAAAATAACAAATTTAGAGCAACATCTGATGAAGAATGGACAAGTATTTGAAGGGACTCGGAATTTTATATATTTAGATGCCTTGATAGATTCAAAAAAATTTAATAAGTGATGAAATAAAATCAATGATTGCTGCAGGTAATGGATATTTTTATAATCTACGACAAGTAATCAGGCCTAGAGCCACGAGTAAAGCAGTTACAATTAAGATATATACAACGATGGTGAAATTTTTTGTAGATTTTGGGAGTGGAACATGAACTATGACTGAGATGGTTATAACAAGACTGGGTACATGGGAGAGGAAAATATTAAGAAGTATACATGGACCAGTGGTAGAGCAAGGAATATGGTGAGAAGAACTAATCAGGAACTGAGGGAGCTATATAAAAATCTAGACATAGTAGCAGATATTAAAACAGAAGAGACTGGAATGGATTGGACATGTAGTAAGGATGGATCAGGGAAGAGCAGATAAGAAAGTACTTGAGAGTAAACAAGAGGGAAGTAGAAGAAGGAGAAGACCTAGATTGAGATGGATAGAAGATGTAGAGAAGGCTCTACTGGAGATGAAGGTTAAGAGATGGCGACAGAAGGCAGTCGATAAAGAAGAATTGGCCTCCATAATTAAGGAGGCCAAGGCTCTCAGAGGGTCGTAGAGCGAAGGAGTATGTAAGCAAGTAAATAAGTAAGTAAGTAATGGCGGATGTTAGTGAACACATAACAAACATCCAGTTTCCGCAAAGTCTGGAAATTTCTTTACTAAACGAGGTGACTGTTGACTTCTGCAGAAGTACTTTACTTCACTGAATTATTCAGTTAATATTCTCGTTTAATTCGCTGTGGCGCAAGTTGTCAGTTTTAAATATTACAGAATCTTAACGTTTGCAGCTACGGCTAAAGGCCTCTCGCGTTTTTGTGATGTAGCCAACAGTTTTATATTTGCTGCTTAAGCCAAAAAAGTCTTACTTTCGCTGCTGTAACCAGTAAATTATTACTTTTCCTGTTGTAGCCAATAAATTCTTACATTCGATAAATTCTTACGTTTGCTACTCTAGCCTATAAATTCTTACGTTTGCTACTCTAGCCTATAAATTCTTACGTTTGCTGCTACATTCAGTACATCCATACGTTTGCTTTTTATCCAAATATCTGTACGTTTACTGCTGCAGCCAATAAATTCTTACGCTTGCAGCTATAGTCAATAAAATGTTATGTTCTCTGCTGTAGCCAATAAATTCTTCCGTTTTTTGCTGTAGCCAACAAAATTTTACGTTCTCTGCTATAACAAACAAAATTAAACTTTCGCCAATGAAATTTAAATGGGACCTTATTTTCCAAACAGCGGCTATTCTGGCAGGTTATTTGTGGTTTCAAGCAGTCCCATGAGGAAACTGCCGGGGTAGTATTTGAAGTTAGGACATGGCAGCTTACTCGCACTACCTTCCCAAATCATTATTCACCATTTTTCCTACCATCAACAGACTTTATATGTTGTGCTAATTCCAACGCCGAATAATAGTACACAAATAAGTAAACGCCAAAAAAAAAATCTTATTGAATAACTGAAGAATAAAAAACAACTAGATGCCACTTATTATTTTATTGTACTTCTTATAGGCTCAAAATGCTTCGGGCATTACTATACCCATCATCAGGAGCTCGTGACTATAATGTTGATTACCACATTGATCGTTTCGGTCTTGGTTTGCTGTATGTTGGAAGTCAGGTGCGGTTAGGCTGGAGTAGTGTCCAGGATGCAGGCTAAAGCACAACTGCAGCCTGCAGCCAGGACACTACTCCAGCCTAATCGCACCTAACCTCCAGCCTACAGCAAACCAAGAACGAAACGACCAATGTGGTAATCAACATTATAGTCACGAGCTCCTGATGATGGGCATAGTAGTGCCCGAAACTTGTTGAGCCTCTAAGAAGTACAAAAAATAATAAGTGGCGTCTAGTTGGTTTTTTTATCCTTCAGTTATCACAATGATGCACGGTCCAATAAATATCAGATAAACATCAAATATCTTATTGTTGGATTTAGACTAACCAATTAGTTGAGGAGAACGTATGAAAACAGTGTGTTGGTTTGAGATTTGAGGTTCTCACGGAGGTAAGTATGAAGATTACGGGGATAGAGGACGTGACGTCATGTAGTGTGGTAGAAGGGTACAACAAACTTTTGGAACGAACATGCTGCCTCCATCTTCAGCCGGTGTTTCACTGACGAGTGCAGTAATTAATACAAAAAGGCAACAGACAGAATGGCAGTGTACGTATAACCTTAATATTGTGGCACCTGCGCTTAACCATTGTAGCTATGGAAATGCAACAATTTGTTCCATTTTTATTGATAACCTACATGTAGCTGACAGCAATATACAATTGTTCAATGTTGCCATGGTGCAGTGGTTTGCTTTTGCATTTCTGTTGAGCTACGAAATATTTCATATTGCTGTCAAGAGTACCAATGTTCTTAGGTATCCATGTAAAGTGCCTGGTATTTTATTCGATTGTAACCTTATTTTGGAGATTCTGGACAGGTTTTTGTAAAAGTCGCAAAATTTCAAGGAAATCCATCATTTGGCAACCGCCCTGTTGGATGCGGATAGACAGACGGACATGACAAAGGTAATAGTCGCTTTCCGAGACTTGCGGACGCGACTACGAAAGTACTTGAGACCATCTGAATAAGATACTACTCTATTTTTGGTATGAATTTTTTTGATTGCGTCCTCTACGCTAGAGTTAATCCAAGAGCGTTGCCAGTACGACTGACGTGTGACAATCGGGCAAGCAGCATGAAAATAAAGGCGTGTTCAGGTGGAGTCTTTCTAAAATCGATGCTCTGTTCTATATGCTACTATTCCTTTTACTTAATCAGTGTTTCCAATCTATTTTTGTCTAAGAAGTTGGAGAGTCGTAAAGTCAAGCACACACTGACCTACTTTCTTCTCTCAAGTATTCAAGAAATAAGAACCCTTTTGGGAGCCTAGAAACGTTAAGCATTCAAAAGACCATGCGTGACTGCAAGACGCCGTTTTATCTACCGTAAATATTTAAGCCAATCACAAAAAAATTAGCCTGCATGCCTACTAAATCAGCTGGTTTTGATATTGATTCATTATTAGCAATCAAACACCAGAATCTAGTGGGTATTATTCCTGTTTTGTTTGGAATGTCCTGTGTTCAGATCTCGGCCCGGTAACTTGCCATCTTTTCTGAGATATTTCAGAGTGTTACTCAGTCCTTCTAGGCATATTACAGAAAAATATATCAACCATTGTGAGATTTAGTGTTCTCAGGGCGACCGGTCTTCCGGGATATATCGCAGTTTAGTTTAATATGTATGAGGAACCCACTGTCTCCATTTTATGATATTTTACCTTAGATATGGAGGCAGTACGCTCCTCGGAAACTTTGGTATGTATGTACCAAAATACATGTTGTCAAATCCAGAAGTTCATAAGCTTAGTAAATCAAATGAAGCAACTAGGCTTTCCTATCACAACCTCACTGTTGAGATTTCTAGATCACACACGACTAGACACACACACACACACACACACACACACACACACACACCGTTAGGACTTTTCTGAACGAGATATCTCATCTTACTTTATGTTTATTCTGAAGTCCAGATAAAACAAACCCATTAACTTTACTTAGCAGTTAGCCAACTAGGATGCCTATCTGTGGTCGTGCAACCTGCTATGAAATTATAGTGTTTGGGTCGTTTACCCGTTGATAAGGTACCATATTTTCGCCCCGAGGCTATTTTCCCACACACTAAACTGTGTTTTTCTGTAATGGCACGTCTGCAGTGGTAGCCAGGACTGTTTTATGTAGTACCATGTTATGTTATTTCAAAGAAAACCTGATGGAAACTTGAGGGTTGTTTGACCGTGCATCTTCCTCATGAAATAACTTGAAATGCCGACCTGATGCAACAAGGTAATTTTATTAACGTATTTTAGCTCGACATTTTTCGGGTACATAAGCCCATCATCAGGATCATTGGATGTTGTGTTGCAGCATATGGTTTTCTGCATCGAGTTTTTGTATGGGTGGTGGTCTTGAGAGCCGCTGCGTAGGTCGTGTGTGCGGTGCGGTTGCTGCCTCCGCACCGCACACACGACCTAAGCAGCGGCTCTCAAGACCACCACCTATCCAAAACTCGGCGCAGAAAACCATATGCTGTAACACAACATCCAACGGTCCTGATGATGGGCGTATGCACCCGAAAAATGTCGAGCTAAAAATACATTAATAAAATTACTTTGTTGCATTAAGTTTACATTTCAAATTATTTCATTTAAAACCTGATGGAGCCACTTCATTTATAATGTTATTTAAGGATTTCAGTTTCTGGCCCACGTACGATACAAAACGTGACGCACCAGCTTTCATTGTGTAATTTTACTAACCAAGTGTCCTCAAACGGCAAAACTTCTGATGTATTTTCGCGAAGGAAAGAGGTAGAATATCGGCAGGAACACCGGCTGTCGTGACTGATATTCTTCGTGATTTTTCTCTGTACCTTCAGGCAAATTATGCCATAGCCGCTTCCTTCCCCATCTTTTCCAATTCATTATTCACTGATCATCTTACAATTTCACCCTGTGTAATGTCGTTCAATAATCAAATATATCTATGATTTAACTAGCTAACATGTCCAAGTAAACAAAAAATTTTAAGTTATGAGTGGAGATGTAATTTCAAATATACATCTAAAATTTTTAGATACCTGTGTTCAGTCGAGGCGTGTTAGGATTTGGCTAATAAATTGCGTATAAAGCAGGCTAAATGTGACGCTCTTCAATATTTTTGACTCATATTGACAAGCTATCAGTTTAACCTACAATCTATCCTTATTCCAGTTCACAGACCGACACACACACACACACACACACATATATATATATATATATATATATATTATAACTGTATTCGTTTTAACCCTGTTAAGTACTCGACGATGTACCTTGAATTTTACTGAGTCGAAACAATGTATCGATGCTGACGTGGCTTTAAGCAAACAAACAAACAAACATTCTAACACTGTAAAGCAATGCAGCATTATGCACCGTTTGATTCAACGTTAAAATTTTCTGCATTTACCCCACCGACTGTATATTTTGTGTTTCACGTTATTCCCACAGTGAAGAGCGATTGTGACCTGAACAGCATTATTAGCTTAATTTTACAATGATTTAGTGGCGTGTTTATTATGAGGAGGGAAAAACTTTCTTATATTACTTAATTATTTTTTGAGAAGCTGACCGGTTTTCAGACAGTAAGAACTTCCCCGCATTTTATGGAACCCAAAGGTTCATTATCGCATTCATAAGTGCCCGCCACCTGTCCCTATTCTGAGCCAGCTCGAGCCAGTTCATACTCCCACATTCCACTTCCTTAAGATCCATCTTAATATTGCCCTCCCATCTACGCCTGGATCTTCAAAGTTGTCGCTTTCCTTCAGGTGCCCCCACCAAAACCCTGTATACGCCTCTCCTCTCCCCCATACGCGTTACATCGCCCGCCCATCTCATTCTTCTCGATTTTATCACCCGAACAAGACTGGGTGAGGTGTACAGATCAGTCAGCTCCTCATTATATAGTTTTGCTTTTGGCGCGACAGGCCCCATTGAGCCATGACCTCCTTATTCACGAGGTTTCTAGATCACACACAACGAAGCACCACAGCTGGTAGGACTCCCCTGGACGAGTGATCAGCTCGTAGCAGAGACGTCTACCTGACAACACACACAACACTCACAACAGACAAATATCCATGCCCCCGGTGGGATTCGAACCCACGATCTCAGCAGGCGAGCGGCCGCAGACCTACGCCCTAGACCGCGCGGCCACTGGGACCGGCCATTATGTAGTATAGGACGTTCGAAACGTGATGGCACACGCGCAGAAACCAGATTTTGTCTTTCAGCGAAACG
>Ga0123355_10016291_pt1 | contig 11709 bp, 3 predicted proteins | sample TergutEmb28metaG_3_FD_89872 | JGI IMG/M metagenome (GOLD analysis project Ga0123355, IMG submission 89872) | Embiratermes neotenicus P1 segment gut microbial communities from Petit-Saut dam, French Guiana - Emb289 P1 | ecosystem: Host-associated > Arthropoda: Insects > Digestive system > Gut ...
CTCCGGTACAGGTCATAATATCGGTACAGCTACTTCCCTCCAACGTGGCCCGATCGGGCCACGTTGGAGGGAAGTAGCTGTACCGATATTATGACCTGTACCGGAGGCTGCGGTTACAGATTTAGTACTCCTGATGATGGGTGCTGTGACACCCCAAACGTGTACAGTGACTTTGCATTAAATAAATATCTGCACACTGTTCCATCTGGTTGGATTTTTATTGACACTGAATTACGATGCACGGAACCATGAGCTTAAAATTTATCGGCAAGTTTAGTTACACTTAAGAATTGTCACATGGGGTTTTCTGTGCACTCGTATGAAGACGTACTGCCATGTCCAACACTGTGACTGAAAGTACTTGTACGGAAACTTAAGTACCGCGCCGTAAGGACGTACTGGGATGTCGTAACAGACAACGAAGCTGTCTTGACCCCAACACTAAACTGAAGTCAGTATCTTCAGACTACACCCGTCTTACTCCACAAATGATAAGGAGCCTGCTAGGCCCCAGAAGCCCTTTAGATATGGGACCGAACGAAAAAATTCCTTCTCCTGTCAAGAATCGAACCCTGGCCTTCCGTAGGATAGACAGCTATACTGCCGTTTGCGAGCAAGTAATGAAATAGACACATAAGGAGTTTGCAGTAATTGCGTAGAAATATGCATCCTTCTGTACATCATTTAACGTAATAAATTAAAGCTCTTATGTGTGACAATAATGAGCTTAAATAAAAGCGTATCTGAAAATATGTAGTATAGTAAATTATTTCTGTGATTGTTAATGCCGAAATTCATAACGGCATGTCTGCAAGGTTGTCACTGTGCTTCCTGCTGTAAATTTCAGGACAGTTCTTATTATGTTACTGTTTCTAGTGCCATCGCCCTCAAAAAAGTCACATTTCTTTACGCTCTCTCTATATAAGTCCTGCCTACAATTTATATAGACAGCGCCATGGGGTGATGCTCTTTACAAACTTCCTACTATTTCTATACCGTCTGGCAGAGTGAAGTGGAGAGTTGCGCCCTGTGTTCAAAGAAAAGGAAACTAGATGAGTACAGAGGATGTCCTATGGGAAGAAAGATAAGAGGAAAACAAATTATACTACGGTTCGAACATAGAATATAAAATAATACGCTTACAGGGAGTTCATACAATGAATAACTGAGCGGTTTTCTTGTATTCAAACAAACAACGCAAATACGTGCTTACATTTTATGCACAATTCATGATACATAAACTAAAGTTTTCTGACCACTTTTTACATACACTGAAGAGTAAATAAAAAGCAGTTTGTTATTGAAATTATGGTAGTAAATTTTGATGTTCTGCTGACCGTGCATCTCAGTATAATCTTAGTAATTAACCAACTTGATATACAACATATTGTTTTATAATAAGTTTATTATACGCCTCTACATGTTTCGAGCGCTATGTGCTCGAAACATGTAGAGGCGTACAATAAACTTATTATAAAACAATATGTTGTGCATTAAGTTGGTTAATTATTAAGATTATGGCGGTAGAAGTGCAGGAGGGAATAAGGCAGATCTGAGTTCAAAACAGCAAACGTTTTATTGTCTGTAGGAGCCACTTGTATTCAAGATGTTGGAATTAATCTCATTACTTTCTTTAAAGTTATTGCAGTGAAGTTCAAAGAATTTGCCTCATTTAAAATCGGAAAATGTATTAACGGTCTAACATCACATCACTGAAAATTTTAAGACTTAATTCAGTGTGTCATATGTCAACACTTTTACTTGTGTTCTGAAATAAAAATCTTACACTCTCGTTGTCAAGTGGGGAACATAAACCTCAAATACGGTCGCAACTACAATTTCCACCGTACTGAGTACGGTTATAAAATGTATATTATATTATGACTGTGTGTGTCAGTGATAATGTACATCGTTTTACATTATATGGTGAGGTGAATTCAGTCAAAAAAACACAACTATAAAATATGGCTAAATGATGGTGTTTATTAGTAAGGGAAAATTACATGTTTCGGCCTATAGCCTGAAGATGGCTGCTATAGGCCCAAACATGTAGTTTTTCCTTGCTAATAAACACCATCATTTAGCCGTATTTTATAGCTGTGTTTTTTGACTGGATTCACCTAACCATACAGCTTAAACGCACAACGGGGATGGCACACCTCAGAATCGTTTTACATGTCATTATTTGCCTCCAAAACAGCCACGTATTAAAAACAGGCTGCATATTCATTTCATGAGATTCCCTCAACTGCATGGATTATATACTAGTACGCAAATGACTCCATTTGAAGTCGTTCAAGATGCGGAAATATTTCGTACAAAGAAAATAGGCGTATTGTAAAACTTAAGGCATGCGCCTACATGTATGTCACTGAATTGGGCTAACTTACCTTTGCGGATAAAATTCTTTCAAAATTAAAATTACGTTAGAATATTAGGTTAAATTTACAAGACAACAAGTATCTCTTTCAGTCTTTAGAGGGCTGTAATCTCTTATCAGGCTAACGTAAAACCAACATCCCTACCCACCTGCCTTCCAATCTCTTCTCACTGATCTGGTTCCTCAAATATCATGTAAACGTGTACAATACATACAGCGATCAACGTCCACTGCTCTGGTGGGGCTCTCACCGCTACAGCCTATGCGGATGAAGTAATAAACCATCTCTTTCATAATTAAATAATGATTTCTAATGTGGCGCCACGGAATAAGTAGGCAAAATGGAAAGGGTTTTAAAATTTATATATTCTCTTCTTTATAACATAATAAAAACCAAAAATAATTTAGTGTTCATTTCTGCAGTTTACTTATGGATATGTGTCAGTTAAGATGTTTTATCGCCTGTCATTAGTTCCGTAATTCTTGTAGAGTGATAAAGATACTAAATATCAGTGATACAAGAATTAGTCAATTTTGTTGTTTTGCGGTGACAATTATTTTAAAATACGGGACCGAATAATGGAAATATATAGTATAATGTAAATAACATCTTTCACATAGTATGAGTGCCGCCAACATATATATATATATATATATATAAAGTAAAGGTAAAGTGATCCCGTAACAGGTCCGGTGTTGCCCAGAGGGTGGGTAGAGGTATAACTCTACTCTTCCATGACCGCAGCACTAGAAGGGGGTGAGTGGTCTGCAGCACGCCCCAGCCGCACTTTACCCCAGGGAAAGACCCGGTACCCATTTTACAAGAGACTGGGTGAGCCACAGGGCCGGTCTGGAAGGGCGGACCGTCCAGCCCGTAGCCAGTCGCTATACCGACTGAGCTATCCGGCCCACACCATATATATGTATATATATCTGTGCGTGTGTGTGCTTTCTTATACAAAAATAACTATGCTCCATGTGTGTCATTCTCCAACAGACACATTTGTACACATGCCTTAACCTTTTGCCGCCGGAATTATATTTTTAATTTTAGCACACCCTGTATATAAAATGTGAATAATACAGGAATTAAATACATTAGATTTATGAAATAAACTGCATTTTGAAGAGGAAAAAACGGAGAGTATATACCATGTTTAAAATATTCAGTACTTGTATTTGTTGAATAAATATATAAAATGCAACGTTTAGAGGTCAGCGGTGCGGTACGACCACTATAGTGGTCGTTAGGAGTCAAATGGTTAATATCATGTAGAGATGTCAGATTCCCGCTCCCGTAATAAGGGTCTGCCTTTAGAACGGTTTTATCGGCTTATTTATAAGTCCTCTGTATATGCTGCGACACAAAGAAAGCCATATTCAAGGAGCAAATTCCAGAATAAGAAGATATATGAGTCACAGTCTTAAATCCAAGCTATCGTAAATTACGAACAACTGATCATACGTTAACCTTTCCGAAAGCAAAATTAATATAAAGAAGGTGCGCGGGCGGTATACATTGATACACACTGCCGTTACGTATTATATAAGGAGAGTGTTCCAAATACAAAAATAACTGAAACGCTTTGTGAACCACGCCTATAATTACAGACCATGACACATCGCATAAAATTACGTGCTATATGTAGTGTCTAGAAGTGGCCACAGGCAACTAACCACGCAATTCGACGCGTCATAGCTCTGGTAGCAAAAGTGCAGGGCGTTCAGAAACAGACGAGAAGCCCGTCGGAGGTAACACTAAGCTACGTCTACACTTATTTCCACGTAGTGTTGCTGATAAGACTAAGTACATGGTCATGTCTAGAGATCAGGATGCAGAACGAAGTCACATTATGAAGATTGATAATAGTTCCTTTGAAAGGGTAAAAGAGTTCAAATAGTGGGAACAACCTTAACAGATCAAAACTCTATTCAGGAAGAAATTAAGAGCAGATTAAAGTCAGGGAATGTTTGATACCATTCGGTGCAGAACCTTTTGTCGTCTGTTTTGTTATTCAACATTTAAAGAATAAGACAGAGAAATATAATTTTGTCTGTTGTTTTCTATGGGTGGGAAAATTGGTCGATCACATTGAGGCAGGAACGAAGGCTGAGGGCGTTTGAGAATAGGGTGTTGAGGAGAATATTTGGACCTAAGAGAGACGAGGTAACAAGGGAGTGGAGAAGACTACATAATGAGGAGCTTAATGATTTACACTCCTCACCCTAATTTCGGGTGAATAAATCGAGAAGAATTAGATAAGGCGGAGCATGTAGCACGTATGGGGAAGTGGAGAGGCATATACAGGGTTTTGGTGGGGAAACCTGAGGGAAAGAGACCACTTGGAAGACCCAGGCGTAGATGGGAAGATAATATTAAGATGGATCTTCAGGAAGTAGGATGTTGAGGCATGGATTGGATCGAGCTGCCTCAGGATATGGACAGGTGGCGGGCACGTGGGAATGGGGTAATAAATTTTCGGGTTCCATAAAATGCTAGGAATTTCTTGACTAGCTGAGAAGCAGTTAGCTTCTCAAGAAGGACTCTGCTCTACGCAGTAAGTAAGTGTTGGCACCACTGAATATCACCATTTATCGGGCTCGGCTTTAATAAATAAAACTAAGTTAATCCAAATCAAAATGTCGCCACTACAGAGGCCCAGCAATCGTTTCCGCACATAACCCTCGCCAGCTGTCACAAATATAATGCAACAGTCTAGCTTTTCGACGCGCCCTCTTGGTCGAGCACCGAAGAAAATTGGCGGACACCCTAAAAATTGTTGATTTATTAGAGGTTACGTTACTTTCTCTGTGGGTTTAATTTCTTCCGCGTAAACTACACTTTATAATTACAGCAGAGATTAAAATAGATGGGAGTTCGGGACCAGCCACTGTGCAACGGAGCCGCTTCCCGTGAGATGTCTATTCGCATATGACTCCAATGTGCACTCATGTGGAAGTGGGATAACATACCGCGCAGCCTCGTGCGGACAGAGAGACAGGCCGACAGTTCAACTATATCTGGGTAACACCTAAGGTGAAAACGTCTTTTAATATAATTCTGATGTGTCAACTGCAAATCGGGAAGCAAACCTTTTGCACTGCGTCGCAGTTTTTGAAGATATTGTAATGGTCATTTAGAGACAAAAGAGTAGGATTCTTGTGTTTCGTGTTTCCTCTTATTTTTCATAAAATTCCCGGCAACTGTCATGCCATGTTACACAGTGCGTTCTGAAAGTCGCTGTGCGCTTAGGCTACGGTAGAGTCCAATTGACCTGTGATGGCATACGGTGACGCACGGGAGGGGAAGTGAAGGGGAAACTGGCGAATGGAGTGGGTAGACAAACACAGTCTACGTAGATTTGGTTGTCATATCAGTGCGACACCGTGTGCCATCACATTTCAATTGGACTCTACAGTAGCCTAAGTGCACAGCGACTTTCCGAACGCACTGTATTTTATTAGTGCACATAGATTTCTTCTCTTTCAAATAATGTGATCGCTTCGAATTGTCTAATAAAGTGCACGTTCAATCAAACGTATTGTTGACAAATAAAAATATAGAATAATTCAAACGCATGTGCCCATTACATCTTGAATGTAATTTTTGTAATTAATAAAAGCGATTTAGTCAAGACCGGCTTGTTACTTATAGGCTAACCAAAAATATGATTATTTTTCTGCTCTTGCATTATTAATACAGCAACCTATCCGGCAGTGAATTCTGATGCAACAGCCAGCTATCAAGTATCTGTGCTGAAACTTGCTGCCCTTTATAAAGGCAGAAGCGCAAAAGCTGGTAATCATAGATCCCGCAAACAATAATTAATGACAGGCAGCACTTGGAAATAAATACCTCATATAACGTGGTAGGAAATATATTTTATATATGGCCAGTCAACAAACATGAATTTTAAGTGAATAATATGGGTGACATCTGATCAGTAGATAAAGTTAATTACCATTTTAAAAGCCTGTAGGGTTCTATATTGACATGTAAACATAATTTACTCCTAGAATTACCTGGGTTGTGGTCATTGTCCATCCTCCAAAATTCAGAACAGAATAAGAAGTTTTGGAAAGCTGATCTGTTTACATTCTCAGAGAATGTGTTGGAAGGTACCTAATCAGAGTTCTATAGAAAGAGGTACATTTTAAACATTGGCTCAGTTATCAAGTACGAATAGGTAGGTGCCTTCCCAAACTTCACCTGAAGACTGAAAAACTTCCAATTACAGAATTCTGTGTTCTGTACGAAAGAGTGAATGACAAATTCCAGAAATGTGATAAAAAATGCAACAGGTCACTATCTGGACTTCCTACACTTAACATAGGTACTCCTTCAAAAGTGTAGGATTTAGTAATCATAAATGAATACTTACTTTGTCCTAATTATCGTCAACTTTCTGTGACATGTCTCGCCTTCATGACTTCATAATCAGGCACCATAAAATCGTATCACTTAAAATGAAGTTGAGAATAATTTTAGTGCTGCTATACACGTAGAAGACATGTGCTGTTTTTATAAATTGCTTTGGAGTTAAGAATGTTTCGTTTTGTAATAATTCAAAATTAATCTACGGAAAAGTAATGAAAGTCGATTTTGCAGCCCGTGTCTTCGCACACACAAACACACACACACACACACACACACACACACACACACATACACACACGAGCGCGCGCGCGCACGAGCGCATACACACATACATAAATACATACACACATAAATAAATAAATACATACATACATACACACACGTACATACACAGACGCACGCATATATACAAAGCTTGAAAGTTTTCTTCTCGAAACCCGTGTTTTAATTGGAAGAATGAATGTGACATGACGATACACTGCCTGTTACAAACCGTGAGCTGACTTTTGCGAACATAAATCATTTTCCTGCAGTGTCTGTGTTTTCAAATGTAGTTATGTTAATTATGTCACGTAAGTTACCAAAAACAAGTTACAGTCTATAATTTAAGTTGAAAGCCACTATTTAGGTACGACAGCCCTCTGAAATATCCGTAACATTCACACTCCTCCCGTGTCCATATGCGTATTAAGGTCACATGTATGCTACATACCGTGGGGCTTCGTACTTGCACAGACACACAAAAACGCTGTCAGTAAAGTTCAAAATTTGTAACAAAACAGCAGTTTCAATCTCTGTTGGATGTTTTTACCTGTAACGAACAGAAAAGAACTGCCGTAGCAGAGTCCGCAGATTTACAACCGCTAATGCCCAATACAGAAGTACAGCTAGGATTTCCGGTGCCGGGCAAATTAATCACAGCGGTCTCCTTCACAGAATTACGACCCTAAAAATCCAATCATTTACTGAATTTCCTTTCATATGGCTCCATAATTTAAAGCTTTTTTTGAAAGCAAACAAAATAAATTCTTCACTTCAAATTGTTGTTTAGTTGGCTTGTGTGTATTGTTGTAGTTGTCTTGTGTATTGTTGTAGTGTCTTGTGTATTGTTGTAGTTGTCTCGTGTGTATTGTAGTTGTGTATATTTTTTTCATCTTATGTGTTCATGTGTACTTGTTGTGCTACGTGTGTACTGCTGTTTTTACTTTAGATGCCGAACTGCTGGCTAGAAGTCAGTATTCGGAAGGTCCTGCGACCGGCCATCTCGACACAAGTTTCTCTTGGTTTCCCTGTGTCTATAAGCAAACGCTGAGACGGTTCCCAAAATTCCAAGATGCCACTGCATGCTTCTCATGTAGCCCTCCCGAATTAAATTTAGTAAAAACCAGCTTTATGTTTTTCAAACATGTAAAATAACCACTGCCACAGTGTGACAGCCCAACTGCAGCTAATAAATATTATCATAAATACTCATTTTGCCCTCCCCCCCCCTGGTGTCTGCCACATGGAGTGGTCGCATCAACGCCCCTCCTATGCCCTGGCCAACGCCAATCCTCAGCCACAGTCATCTCCCTCAGAATCGGCTAACATTATCCTTCCATCTCCTTCTCGGTCTTCCAAGTAAACACCTGCTAACAGTCCTAGTAATTAACAAACTTTGTGCACAAATCTTGTTTTATAATAAGTTTATTAAATGCCTCAACATGTTTCGAGCACTATGTGCTCATCATCAGGAGGTCAAAGTTGTATTATACAGCATCTGGTATCATCAAACTCTTTAGGTGGCCGCCCGGTGCACACCTGTGCACGGGACGGCCACCTACAGGTGTGATGACAGCAGATGCTGTATAATACAATTTTTACCTCCTGATGATGAGCACATAATGCTCGAAACATGTAGAGGCATTTAATAAACTTATTATAAAACAAGATTTTGTGCATCAAGTTGGTTAGTTACTAGTATTATACTGAGATGCACGGTCAGCAAAACATCAAAACCTTCTAAGAGGCCTCTTTACCAAAATTTAGTATGCATTCCTTACCAACATTCCAACACAACCACAAACATTTCATTATCTTAACATTATTAGGTGGCGTGTTTAAATATTGAAGTTCCCAATCCTGCAACAACTCGAATATCTCACTTTACTTCAATCCTTCTACTAAACGTACGTGAAGTTCACAACATGTAACGAGACAAACAACGAAAATATTTATGATCTGGATATATCTCAGGTGTGTAAAGTATCAAGACACCTCACGTATTTATAAGTTTTTTTGTATAGACCTTTGTCTCATAGAGTAGTTTTTTGTATGTCTTCCAGGGCAATCTTCAGTTCCATTTTCCACTTATGAAGGTCTAAATTTTATCAAATTTTCTGCCTTAACTGATTTCGATTACAACTCTGCTTTATGTAATTTGGGAAGCACAAAACCGACATTAATTTCTTCTCAAGAGCGACCGCCTCGTTCCCCGTGTAGTCGTATCCAATTCAACGCTCACTTCACGTGGGATCTAAGCCGAACTAAATTACGTAGGAACAAGACCCTTATTTCTCTCCTTTCGACACTCTTATTAATTCACTTCCGACGCTAAAATAGGCAAAGAAATTACAGGCAAACGTTTCACAAGGAAGCTGCAAGAAAAATCCTAACGCGTGTTCGGTTCAGAATAGCAAACACTCCGCGCTTCATTGTAATTATTCTCACATTCTTACAGAGGGAGGAGATGGCACTTCAAAGCGAGCAGGATCGTCTGACGTTAGTTCATATAATGGTATTCTCAGTACTCACACAGTATAGTGCAATGTCTTCGTTCGGACGTTTCGGCGTAGTGTGCTGCCTACATATTCAAGGTGACTGAATGTGGTTTAAGGTGACCCTGAAATTGTTGGGAAAGAGAAACTGTGTTGATTGTAGAGAAATATTTCCAGAGGTTTGGCTAAAATCCTGCAAACCTTTCTACACAACGGACACACTTCTCCCAAACACTTCATCGCCCACCTGAACAGACTCAGCCACCCTGAAGCTGGAGGCAGCACGTTAATCCGAAACGGCGGAACAGACACGTTATATTACATGGTGCAAAGACTTAGAATACTATTTATTTTAATAACACGCGCCGTGGAATCTTAACACTTATATGACGTTATGCATTTTGCCCTTGTAAGGGCTTTGTTCACCGACAGTAGCTAGCGTAGTTGTGTCCTTAAAGTACCACTGATTGCCCCAAGTCATGTAACCCAGGCTCAGTTTGTTACGCGCGTTCGTAAAATTGCGAAAAGTTACTATTAGCTTTATCAAGCCTGTCGGTGCGTCCGTCCTTCCGCATGCAACAACTCGGCTCCCACTGAACGAATTTTCATGAAATTGCTATTCGAGTATTTTTCAAAAATCCATCGCAAATATTCAAGATTCATTAAAATCTAACAATAATAACGGGTGCTTTACGTGAAGACCGATGTACTTTTTTATCACATCTCGCTCGGGTTTTCACAGGAGGAGAAAATTTTCAAAGTTTCAGAGGAAATCAAAAAATATTTTAGGTTCAATACATGTGTATCGAAAATCGTGCCGTTAATGAGATAATGTGGAAAAATATTGCAGACCCGGAGAGGCCACAGATGACAATACGGCGCATGCGCATTGCATGCTGTATAAGTAAGGCTACAGACACACACTCAGAATATGTAATACTGCTTGTCCACTGCAACTATGGTTGTACGAACGTGCTTCAATGTTATGTTATACGTACATTGTCCGTCTTGCTTGATCGGATCTCTCTTCTCAAGGACATGGATTCATAGTGGTACAACCGCAATGAAAATCGCATCCCTGAACATCTACCGAAGTATAGGCCTGATCATATCTGCATGTCACACATCCCCCCAGCACACATAATTCCTTTAACGTTTAACCCTTCAGTGGCGGCCAGTGTCAGATTCCAACTGTATCTCACTCAGGATGCAGGGGTGTTAAATGTAGGCCTATAGTACCCTGAAAAATATTTCCGTCCGTACAGTGCACCGAGGGTGGCAGGATGTGAATAATTAAATATCAGTACAGTGCACCGAAATCGGCACTGGGGGATTAAGAAGCGTTAAACAATAAACCAATATGCAAGTGAGAATAAGTAAGAAGTTGTTAACTAGATACTAAAGTACTTATTTATGTCATCAAATGTCCTTAATAATCGGTACGTCATCAATCAAATTTTGTTCCTTACGAAAGATCTCGCCGTAAGTCCCGTCTTATATATATATATATATATATATATATATATATATATATATACAGGGTGTGTCACGGGAAACGGATGTTTTTTAAATGGATGTTACGGAGCTGGTAGATGGGGTAGAGGTTTGAGCAGGGGGCAATGAAACTCGTCAGGCCATGCCATTTCAGTTGACGTCATGCCGCAGTGGACGTTAGAGCATCGTGTGTTCGTATACGACAGTTTCGTAAAAGTGGTGAATCGATTATTGAAACTCAGCGGCTCTTTCATTGCCGTTTCAATATCGGGCGTCATGTGAACATTCCAAGTGGCAATGCCATCTTGAGGTAGGTCATATCTTTTCGAGCAAGGGGAACGACAATGAAGAAGAAACCACCTGGTCCTGTCGCAACTGCATGAACCCCGGAGAACGTGGAAAGATTGAGAGAGGCCGTCGTGAGGAGTCCAACCCGTCCTGCTCGGCGACATGCTGTCAAATTGGGAATGAGCGAAAGCACGGTAAGGCGAATCTTACACAAAGATTTGGGATTCCATCCTTACAAAATGACGATCCTTCAGACATTAAACGAAGGAGATTATGAACAACGTTCAGCCTTCGCCGAGCTAATGTTCGAAATTATCGAAGAAAATGAGGACGCGATCATCATGATGAGTGATGAAGCACATTTCCACCTAAACGGTTCAGTAAACAAACAGAACTTCCGATACTGGGCCCCA
>Ga0123355_10016293_pt1 | contig 11708 bp, 11 predicted proteins | sample TergutEmb28metaG_3_FD_89872 | JGI IMG/M metagenome (GOLD analysis project Ga0123355, IMG submission 89872) | Embiratermes neotenicus P1 segment gut microbial communities from Petit-Saut dam, French Guiana - Emb289 P1 | ecosystem: Host-associated > Arthropoda: Insects > Digestive system > Gut ...
CAGGTCCATGCGCCGGAGAAGATCTTTAAAGAACTCATCCGAGCGGTATCTATCAAAAATCGAATCGACGGCCAGATATCCCATCCAAACCGCGTGATCGTCACACGCGCTTTGCAGCCATTGGAATGTATCCTCTTTTCGGTTTAAAGCTGCGTATATTTTGCGCCAGGCCGTAAGGTGAAACGTTCCGGGAATACATCCGCGCGTATCCGGCATTGAAAGGGAGTGTGAAAAGCACCTGTGGGGCCGAACACAACCTCGCCGACTGCTAACCGGGTACGCCCCCCGCAGGAAACCGCCTCCGGTTCGGAACCTGCCATTTTGACATGTTCAGGATCCCCCGCGCCGGCGCTCGCCCAGCAGCCTCGCGATGTTATTCTGAAATCATTCACTCATCAACAAAGCTTGTATTCTGAATCAAGGTTGTGTCCTACATGCCCGATCGCAATATTCCAGAACCTTCATCCGCGAACGAACCCTCCGAGTCGTTCGGCAACATTCTTTCGCAGTTCGAGAAAACTAAGGCCGCAAGGCCGGTAGAGGGCCTGCGCGAGGGCACGGTTGTGGCGCTTTCGGCAGAGGGCGCATTTCTCGACGTTGGGCTCAAGACAGAAGGCATATTGCCGTTATCAGAGTTCGTCAATGATCGCGAGCCCCCGAAGCGCGGCGACAAGCTGAAAGTCACGATCAAGGGGCGTAACCCTGAGGGTTATTACGAGCTGACGCGCAGCCGGGTGTCACGTCCCACGGATTGGGCTGCGCTCGAGAAGGTGTTCACTGACAAGACCGCGATTGTGGGTACGGTGACCGCCGTCGTCAAGGGCGGGCTAAGCGTTGACGTCGGCGTACGCGCATTCATGCCAGCATCCCGCAGCGGCGCGCGGGATGCTGCCGAGATGGAGAAATTGGTGGGCCTGGAGATTCGCTGCCGCGTCACCAAGCTCGACACAGCTGACGAAAACGTGGTCGTGGACCGTCGAATTGTGGTCGAGGAGGAAGAGCGCGCGCTCAAAGATCGCCGCTACTCGGAATTGCAAGAGGGCGAATTGGTCAGCGGTACGGTACGAACCCTTACCGATTACGGGGCTTTCGTCGATATCGGCGGCGCGGATGCGTTGCTGCACGTGGGCGACATCTCCTGGAGCCGGATCAACAATCCTGCGGACGTGCTTTCGGTTGGGCAGCCAATCGAAGCGCGGGTCCTGAAGATTGACCTCGAAAAACGGCGAATTGCGATTGGCATGAAGCAGCTGCAGCCTCAGCCCTGGGACTCGGTTCCGTCCAAGTACAAGATTGGGGAGCGGGTGCGGGGCACGGTCACGCGCGTGATGGACTTTGGTGCGTTCGTCGAACTCGAACCGGGAATTGAAGCCTTGATTCACGTTTCGGAGATGTCCTGGGGCAAAAGGGTGCGAAAGGCGAGCGATGCGGTGAAACCCAGCGAGATGGTGGAAGTTGTGATTCTCGGGATCAACGCCGCCGAGAGGCGCATCTCCGTGGGGCTGAAACAGGCGCTGGGCGATCCCTGGAAAGAAGCCGGGCAAAGGTTCCCGGCCGGATCCCTTATCGAAGGCCCGATTGTGGGCCTGACCAAGTTCGGCGCCTTCGTGCAACTGGCTGATGGAATCGAGGGCATGATTCACGTCAGCGACATCAGCGCGGAAAAGCGCGTCAACCATCCCCAGGATGTATTCAAGGTGGGCCAGTCGGTGAAGGCGCAAGTGCTGGAGCTCGATTCCGAGAAGCGCCGTCTGAAGCTGGGAATCAAGCAGATGGCACCCACCAGCATCGACGAATACCTGGAGGAACACCAGCCCGGAGACGTGGTCAGCGGGCGCGTGGTCGAGGTGCAGAACGGCGTCCCAATCGCCGAGTTAGGCGAGGGTGTGAAAGCGAAATGTGCGCTGGCGACAGGAGTGAAACCAGCAGGGGCAGCCGCCTCGAATGTCGCCACTGACGTGCAATCTCTGAGCTCGATGCTCGAAGCGCGATGGAAATCTGGTGCGGTTCGAGAAATTTCCAAGCCGGCCGACCTCCAGCCCGGACAAGTTCGCAGCTTTCGAATTCGGACCATCGACCGTGCCAGCAAGAACATTGAAGTCGAGCTGGCTTAATCCGGGATTCCGTTTTGCGGCCTGGCTGGAATGTCCGGCCCGCAAGCCGGAGACATTTAATTAGAAGTCGAACGTGTGCACGACTGCCCGCCGCAAAGCCAATAATGCAAAACAGGCTGGCCTCGCGAACGTCTGACCGCTTTGCCGGGAAAGGTATCTGTGTAGAGCCGCAATTCCGGTTCGCGGGGCGCGCAGCTCCGGCCAACCTGGAAGCGACCGTGAATCTCGGGAAGCGAGCATTATTCCCGGCGCGAGTCCTTTCCAGAGGAACCGTCTTTTCGGATCTTTTTCCGTGCGCGCTTCCGCGCCAAAGCCTGTTTCACGCGGCGCCTTTCGCCGGGCTTCAAGTAGTATGAGTGACGTTTCACTTCTTTAATGATCTCCTCCGTCTGAACCTTACGTTTGAATCGACGGAGCGCATTCTCTAAGGATTCGCCCTCTTGTAATCGAATTTCTGCCACACTAACCCTCCTACAAATAGGTTGCTGCACACGCATCTCTTATGCGCCGAGGTTTTGTTCCGGAATTCGGTTTCGAGCACAGGCTCCGGCAGCCTGCAATTACGCGTTACTCGCTGACGTTGTCAACCGGAGTGGACTCCTCGGCAGTGTCTGCTTCCTCTGCGCCAAAATTGAATAGCGCTGCCTGCTCTGCAGCATGTTCGCGCAATTCGGCCATCTCATCCACGCTGCCCTCAATGGCCTTTTCCTGTTTTCGTTGACTCTTGCGCTCTGCCTTGTCCCGTTGTCTCTGTTGCCGTGCGTGTTCCTTTTGGCGTTTTGTAAATGTTGATCGACCTCTTGGCATATCTATCCCTTGTTTCTCTATGATTCGTCGCCGACAGGCATTGGGCAGCCCGGCCGACGCACTCTGTACATCGAAAACTACCAGCGCGGTTCGCGCGGCTGACGTGGGTGCCCACGGTAGTCGTCTCGTCCACGGCCGCCTCCACCGCCAAAACGATGGCCTCCGCCCCTGGGACGTTCCGATTTGGGTTTGGCCTCGTTGATGGTCAACGTTCGTCCCCCCAAGTCGGTTCCGTTGAGTGCCGCGATCGCCTTGTCGGCTTCGCTGGCATTAGTCATTTCCACGAACGCGAAACCACGGGAGCGTCCCGTGTCGCGGTCGGTCACGAGAGTTACCTTTTGCACCGGGCCGTGTGCCTCAAAGAGGTTTCGCAAGTCGGCTTCGGTTGTGCTGTGGGGCAGATTCCCAACGTAAAGGTTCTTCATTGCAATTCCTCTCTCAGGGTTGAGTTCAATGGATGCCCTTCAGAATCTTGGGGCGGAGCGGACAGGGTTTGCATGGCTCGTGTGCGGGAGACGGACGCCGAGCGGACTGCGAAGATCCGCCGGGACGCTTCCAGAATGCCCCAATGCTGAACTAAATCTCCACGAGCGGCGAAGGCGGCTTTCCAGTCGCCGACGTGGTGGTCGTCGCAGTTCTCGACGGGCAGCTCTTGATCCCCATGGGGCGAACCGGCAAGATATTCAGGCTGGCCGACCAAGAACGCCAGCCGCTGTGGGGGATTGGCCGTGCGAACCTCATCACAAAATCTGTCGCGATGGCCCAGTCCTTTTTCCATATTGACTAAGACGAGGTCATACAAGGCGGCTCTCCACCATGAACGGGCCTCCCTGATGTCTGCGGCGCAATCAACGTCCATGCCGAGCTTTCTCATGACCTCAGCACGCAATTCGCGCTTCGGCTCCGAAGTGTCAACGAGCAGCACGCGCTTCTTCTTAGCGAGGCGGGGAATGTCGGGGGACGACGGCAATGCCGGAGGCAGCGGGGCGCTCAGGCAGACACCGGACGCTGCTGAGCACGCACTTGTGGTGTCCGCGCAATTGCCCGCTTTGGCGGCGCGCTCCAGAGCAGTTTGCTGGTGCGCTTCCGCCGAGCGATCTTCGGTTTGTATTCCACGGTCAAATCTGAAAGTGGACTCGCCTCCATTCCCAGCTGACATGATGAACTCCTGACGGGATGTTTTTGTTAACGGCCAGTAGCCAACCTTTTGGGTACAGCACCTGCCGTCAGCCGAGCAATCCAATTGACCAGCACGGAATTATGAAGGAAAAACGGCTGATGCAAAGATCGCGCCCTCCATCTCTCAATCGCGAAGGCGCTTGTGCCCTGGGCGTATCCTTCGAGGTTAAGTATTCTCAGTATACCGTGTCTGGGATCCTTCCTGCCAAGGGCACGCAGGGTCTGCCGGGTCTGGTCTTTGCCGAAGGGGTACCCGCACCGACGTGACCGACGCTCGGAATCACCCGAATTGGACCGCCGCTGCATGCCTCAGAATTTTCAATGGATGGTCCCGGAAAGCCGGCCCCATGGCTTCGGCGCCCTATTTTTCGTGCATGGTTCGCGCAACGGCTAGTATGGGGGTCGCTCAAAGGTCGATTTTGGCCAATTCGGAGAGTCTCTGGACATTGCTCAAATTATTTCCTTCGCGCTATCCTTAGCCGCCCTTGGGAGGATCAATGCTTCGGTCTCTTGCTCGGACCTTTGCTTCGTGCGGACTCTTTTTGTTATTCCCATTTTTCGCACAGGCACAAGCTCTGACTTTTTCTATCGGCACTGCCTCCGCTGCCCCGGGTCAAAAATCAACCGGCTATTTGGCAGTCCCCGCTGGTGTCGACGCTGCTACCAATATTCCTGTCGTCGTCGTCAACGGCGACAAGCGCGGCCCTGTCCTCGCGCTTGTCTCTGGCGCTCACGGCACCGAATACACATCCATCATCGCGATCGAAAAACTCATCAACCTGCTGGATCCGTCTCAAATCGCCGGCACCGTTATCCTTGTCCCTCTCATCAACATTCAGTCCTTCGAACAAAAGGTCCCTCACGTCAACCCCATCGATAACAAGAGCATGAACCGCTTCTATCCTGGCAAAGCCGATGGGACACAAACGGAGCGTGCGTCGTGGCTTATCACCAAACAAGTCGTCGACCGATGTGATTATCTTGTCGACTACCACGGCGGTGACCTCGACGAGAGCCTCCACCCATATGCATACTGGGCGCCCACCGGGAAGGAGGCGCAGGATCGAATATCCAAACAGATGGTCCTGGCCTTTGGACTGGACCACATCATTATATGGCGTGACCGCTCCACCGACCCTGCCGATACTCGCTACCTCGACAACACCTCCAGCGCTCGCGGCAAACCTTCGATCGTCGTCGAAGCTGGCTATGCCGGTACCGTCGAGGCGGATGACGTCGCCCTCCTCGTCGACGGGACATTCAGCGCCATGCGCGCTCTCAGAATGCTTTCAGGAGACCCTCGGCCCATCGAGAATCCCGTCTGGCTCGATAGAGTCGTGGATGTCTTGTCGGATGGCCCTGGCATTTGGTATCCGCTTGTGAAGCGTGGTACCTATGTTCGAGAGGGCATGAAAATTGGTTTTGTCACCGACTACTTCGGCAAACTGATACTTGAAGCCCGCGCTCCTGTCTCGGGCGTTATTCTGCACATCAACGCGGTTCCATCCCTAAAAAAAGGGGACAACATTGCCGACATTGGTGTCGTGGCTGCCCACGCCCCCTAATCGATCGGATTGATTTAAGCTGACAACGTGATCACAATTAAACGGACATGAAGTTGCCCGACGATGCCGCGCATAAGAACTCCCTTGCATTGGCAGGTTTGCGCATCGCGGTTGGCTGCTTATTCCTGATTTTTGCCCAATACAAAGTGTTCGGAACTCAATTTACGTTGCATGGCGGTTTCGAATGGTGGATCAACCGCTTCCTGAATGACGGTGCTAATTATCCATTCATGGCACCCGTGCTTCGGCGGGCGGTTTTGCCGCATGCAACCGCAATTGCCTTTCTCGTAGCTTATGGCGAGTTAGCAATTGGTTTGGCGCTCACCGTCGGAATATTCGTCAGAACCGCCAGTGCCTTCGGGTTCGTCTATATGCTCTCGTTATTACTTTCGTCTAATTACCCCGGAGCCCAGGCTCCTTTTTGGCAATATTTCGGAGCCTCATTAGACCATTCTGTACTCGCGCTCTGCTTTCTCGCATTCATCTGTAGCCGCAGCGCAGAGCTCCTCTCGATTGGACAGTATTTGCACCGTTGACACCCCCCTCCTTGAAAGGGCGAGGCACGGGCGATATCTGGTGAATTTGAGGCTCTCGGTGATGCCTGGCCGGCCACTGTCCTAGCTCGAACGGCCCGGTGCGCCCATGTTTGTCATATCGCATATATCGTATATTTGACGACGGTGCGCAAATATGGCCTAATTCAAGCACTAGGTCGTTTTTGGGGCCGTCTGGTTTTAGAACGGGGCTTTCCGTTACGTCAAGAGCGGTTCAGATATCCGTGAAACCGGGCGTCTGGTTTTCTACACAACGCCAAGGGTAGCTACTTTCGTTGGGCGCACGCGCACTTCCCACCAGGTGGAGTCCATTCCCCGCGTCAGATTTGAGACCGACTCCTTCGGCCTTCGCTTTTAGGGAGAAACTTGATGACAAGGTTAGCAGTTGGATTCCTATTGCTGTATACGTGGGCGCTGCCACTTCACGCTTCAGTTGCCGCCAGCGAAGCCAAAAACCACGCGGGAGAGAATTCGGCGGTACGCGGGGAAGTTGCGAGTGCGCACTACGCCATGAGAATGAGGAGCGGTGTAAGCCCAACTTCCGCCTCTATCTCTATCGACCGGGACTTGCCAGGCGCCGCCGCTTCTTCAGTAGAACAGAGAGTTGTCGCATACACACTCCCTCCTGATCTCCATAAGAAGGCCCACGACCGCTCCCGGATCCACTTTCGTCTGGCGCTTGTCGGCTTTGTATACGGGCTAGTCGTTCTTTGGATCATCCTGCACTGGAGACTGGGAGCCAAATACCGTGATTGGGCGGAAAGGCTGTCCGGTCGACGTTTCCTTCAAGCCCTGGTGTTTGCCCCTCTGTTCGTATTCACGGTCGCCGTACTTACAGCGCCCCTGGACGTCTATTCCGAGGTAGTCGAGAAGAAGTTCGGCATCTCGGTCGAGGCATGGGGTTCGTGGAGTTGGGATTGGCTCAAAGCCCAGCTGATCTCGATGGTGATTTTCACCATCCTGATCTGGCTTCTCTACGTGGTGATTCGGAAAAGTCCCGGGCGCTGGTGGTTCTATTTCTGGCTGCTTTCACTGCCCATCATCGTGTTTGTATTGTTCATTACCCCCTGGGTGATTGCCCCGTTGTTTAACAAGTTCGAACCATTGCAGCAGAAAGACGCACCCCTCACGGTAGCCCTGGAGCAACTGGTCGAGCGCGCCGGAGAGAAGATTCCGCCGGAGCGCATGTTTTGGATGGGTGCTGCGGAGAAAACGACGGCGTTGAACGCCTATGTCACGGGAATGGGTGCGTCAAAGCGAATCGTGATCTACGATACCACCATAGCCAAGGCCACCGTGCCCCAGATCGTCTTCGTCACCGGGCACGAAATGGGCCACTATGTTCTGCTCCACGTCCTCAAGGGCCTCGCCTTCTTTGCCGGACTGTTGCTGCTTCTGTTCTATTTAGGTTCCCGGCTGATCGGATGGGTACTGGCGCGCTGGGGGGCGAAGTGGGCGATCCGGGGTCTCGACGACTGGGCGTCGCTGCCGGCTCTGTTTCTCTTACTGTCGGTTTTCGTGTTTGTCGCCAATCCAGCGGCGAACGCCTTCAGCCGGCATCTGGAGCATCAAGCAGATCAATACGGCCTCGAGGTAACGCACGGTCTCACGCCGGATTCGGGTCAGGTCGCAGCGCAAGCATTTCAGAAGCTCGGCGAAGTAGATTTGGCCGACCCGGATCCGAATCCAGTGGATGTCTTTTTGTTCTACGACCATCCAACCATCCCCGACCGTATTCAGTTTTCACTAAGGTATGACCCATGGGCAGCGGGTGGGACCGGCGAGTTCGTTAAGTAACGGTGATTCCCCTCACCGAGTCGGTAGCCGCACCATTGCACGGAAGGGCTTTTGCACGCGGTCGAAGCCCCAGATGTCGATGGATTCAGGATCTATGCCCAATTGAGACACTGGACCGGCAATTCGGCGAAGAAGATCCTGCGGAGCGATTCGGCGGCTGGTGAGTTAAGGGGCAGCATTGTTATGATTGCCTCGTCATTTCTGTCATGCGCAATCCTTCTTCGATTCGATGTCCCTCGTGCGGCAAGGAAAGCGATTCCGCGGGCCGGTTCTGTCCCTCGTGCGGCGCTTCACGCTCGTCGGCGGCCGATATGACGGCATCCACGCTCCACCCTCCGCGCACTCCGCCGCCGGCAAGCAGATCTGCGCGATCCGGTTCCCGTTCCGGTACTTCCAGCTCCTCGGTCAGTCAAAGCAGATTTCTGCCGGGGACAATTCTGGCGGATCGCTATCGCATTGTGGCCCTGCTGGGACGCGGGGGCATGGGCGAGGTCTATCGCGCCGACGATCTAACCCTCGACCAACCGGTCGCGCTGAAGTTTCTTCCCGAAGCCACAGCCCGCGACGAAGCCGCTCTCGAACGCTTTCACAACGAAGTCCGCATCGCACGCCGCATCTCGCATCCCAACGTCTGCCGCATTTACGACATCGGCCAGGCCGACGGACTCGTCTTTCTCTCCATGGAATACGTCGATGGCGAGGATCTGGGTTCGCTCATAAGGCGCATTGGAAGGCTTCCTCACGACAAAGCGCTCGAGATCGCGCGCAAGCTCTGCGCCGGGCTGGCCGCCGCCCACGACAAAGGCGTGCTCCATCGCGACCTAAAGCCCGCCAATGTCATGCTCAACGGCGCAGGCGAGGTGGTGATCATGGACTTTGGTCTAGCCGAGGTCGCCGGCCTCGTTCCGCAGGAGCAGGTTCGTTTTGGAACTCCCGCGTACATGGCTCCCGAGCAGCTTGCGGGCAAAGAGGTCACCAGTAAGAGCGACATCTATTCGCTCGGTCTGGTGCTCTACGAGATCTTCACCGGCAAACGCGCGTTCCAGGCTGACACGGTAGCGGAGATGGTGCATGCCCGCTCTGAGGCGCCGGCCAGTCCGTCCACACTGGTGCGCGATCTCGATCCTGGAGTGGAACGCGTAATCCTGCGCTGCCTGGAAGCCGAGCCGGAGCGCCGGCCTGCGTCTGCCTTGGGGGTCGCTGCCGCACTTCCCGGAGGCGATCCACTGGCCGCCGCGCTCGCTGCCGGCGAGACGCCATCGCCGCAGATGGTAGCTGCAGCGGGAGAGGCAGAGGCGCTGTCGCCCAAGATTGCCGTGCCCTGTCTCAGCCTGGTGCTGCTCGGACTAGTCGCTTGCTACTGGCTCGGAGTCGGCATAAGCGCGTATCCCAAAATGAGCCTCTCGAACCCGCCAGACGTGCTCAAACATCGGGCGCAGGAGATCGTAACAAAATTGGGTTACACCGAGCGGCCAGCGGACACCGCCTGGGCATTCAACGACGACAATGCATTCCTTAATTACGCGCAGGCACGTGGGCCACACCCGGACTGGAGTTTCATTCTGGCGCACTCGCCGCCGGTTTTGCGCTATTGGTATCGCACCAGCCCGGATAGTCTGCTGCAGACCGAATACGTCGATGGCAACACTCTCAACCCAGGGCGTGTGCTCGCCGACCGGCCACCCCTGACCGTTCCGGGAATGGTCGAGGTACAACTCGATCCTCAGGGAAGGCTGCTCGACTTTAGAGCCATCCCACCCCAAATGCAGGGCTCGCCGACACCGCCCAAGCCCGTGGACTGGAAGCCTCTGTTCTCGGCCGCCGGCCTTGACCCCTCGCAATTTCAGCCAGCGGATCCACTCTGGAACTCACTTGCCTCCTCCGACACTCGCGCTGCGTGGACCGGAAGCTGGCCGGAAAGCAAAATACCTCTTCGCGTCGAAGCCGCCGCGTTCGGCGGCCGTCCCGTGTTCTTCAGCCTGATTGGGCCGTGGACCGAACCCGACCGGCAAGTGCATCCGCAGAAGACATCCGACAGGATCTCGAGCCTCATCAAGTCTGTGCTTGGAGGCGTGATCGTATTCTGCGGCATCTGGGTGGCCTACAGGAACGTTCGGAGAAAGCGCGGCGATGTGCGCTCCGCGGCCAAGCTGGGACTCGCCTTCTTTGCCGTGGACATGCTGATTTGGCTGCTGCGCTGTCATTTTGTTTCCGGCAATGGGAATCTTGGGCTGCTCCTCCTCGCCATGTGCGGAGCGTTGTTCATAAGCACCCTTGTCGGCGTGCTTTATCTCGCCATCGAGCCGTATGTAAGGCGCTACTGGCCGCAGACCATCATTTCCTGGAGCCGCATTTTGCTGGGACGCTGGCGCGATCCCCTGGTCGGCAGAGACGTGCTGTACGGCATGACGCTCGGCACCTTGACGTCAGTTGCGTTTTATCTTTACGCCCTTGTACTGCTGCATTTGGGGGATTCTCCCTCGCTCGGCGATGTCTGGTTCCTGGTCGATGCGCGACGTGTTCTCGGTGCCTGGTTGCTGCGCATTCCCTGGGAAGTGCAAACGACATTGATCTTCTTTTTCCTGCTGTTTCTACTGCGCGTGCTCGTGCGCAACAAATGGCTGGCGGCAACCGCTCTTGTTGCCATTTTTGTTGTCTTCAAGAGCCTTGGCGCCGATCACCTGTACGTCCACGTGCCTTTCATGATCTTGCTCTACGCCACGGCGGCGTTCGCCATGGTGCGGTTCGGATTGGTTACGCTGTTCTGGAATTTCTTCGTGGTCGATCTCGTACTGAACCTGCCCATGACCGCCGACTTCTCGGCGTGGTTTATCGCAACCGTGATCTTCTGCTATGTCAGTGTGGCCGCGATCGCAGGCTGGGCGTTCCATACCTCTCTAGCCGGTCAGAAGCTGTGGAAGGAAGAGTTGTTTGATTAGTTTTTAGCGGCAGCGCCAAAGCAGACACTCCCTTTGCCGCTTATTTATGGAGAAATCGACATTGACGAAAAATGTTGTCATGTTGGGCACGGTTATGCTGGGGCTTGTGCTGCCCCTCAAGGCAGCGTCTTCCTATCCACTTCGGCTCGATGATCCCAGGGCCGTTTATCTGACGAAAGAGCAGTTCGCGGTAAAGGCAGACGGCTCGTCCGACGACAGTGCTGCCATTCAGGCTGCAATCGACAGAGTCGAGTCCCAAAATGGAGAAGGCATCGTCTTCGTCCCTGAGGGTCGCTATCGCATCACCCGCACAATTTATGTCTGGCCTGGCGTGCGCCTGATCGGCTACGGCCGAAACCGGCCGGCCTTCGTGCTCGCCGATAACACCCCCGGCTACCAGCAGGGCATGGGCTACATGTTTTTCTTCACCGGCGGCCGGCCCGGCAGCAGCCGCTTTAGAGAGCGCCAGCCGAATGGCACGCGACCGATCGTGGAAGGAACTGTCCCTCCAAGCAACAACGTGGTCGATGCGAATCCAGGAACGTTCTATTCCGCGATGAGCAACGTGAACGTTGAAATCGGCAGCGGCAATCCTGCAGCAGTGGGCATCCGGTTCCATATAGCCCAGCATTGCTATCTGGCCCACATGGACTTCCATGTCGGCTCGGGGCAGGCGGCTCTAAGAGATATAGGTAACGAAGCCGAGGACCTGCACTTCTACGGCGGAGAATATGGCATTATCACGCAGAAGCC
>Ga0123355_10016294_pt1 | contig 11707 bp, 3 predicted proteins | sample TergutEmb28metaG_3_FD_89872 | JGI IMG/M metagenome (GOLD analysis project Ga0123355, IMG submission 89872) | Embiratermes neotenicus P1 segment gut microbial communities from Petit-Saut dam, French Guiana - Emb289 P1 | ecosystem: Host-associated > Arthropoda: Insects > Digestive system > Gut ...
AATAACAATTGTCTGTCAAGTACGTATTTCCTAGGTACATGACTGCAGACGTTGCGATTTTTGCTGTACATGTCTGTGGTATTAAACTTTAAGACATATCACGTGCATAATGTTACATGTTATATATCCATAATCAACCCATCACTAGTTATATCAATCCTTCTTTCACTTCCTAAACTACTAGTACTGGTTTCTTCTCTTTCCATAAAAATTTACCCAAAGTTTATCAGTAATGTGATTGTCAAGTAATTTATTTCCTATGCACTGATTTATTATTTATATCTAATCATTTACTATATAGAAATGTTTCTACTCATCTTTGCTCGTCCGTACATTTGAAGAGTCCTTCTTGAGTTTCTTATAACCTGTAGAATGAGGCAGCGATCTCCTTGGGATCGTCGTTACCTACAGTAACTTTGCACAGTGTTAATATTTCTACCAGCATTGCTGTGAGACTCTCAGACGTCTCCTATGTTCCTTTGTACTAACATTGCATAGACCTAATCATCGCTAATGGGAGTTCGGCAGTCCATGGCGGTTAGCCTCTCTTATGTCAGATGAGGCACAGAATTTGCCTTTCGACTGGCACTCAGATGTAACTACAAACATCAGGACTCTGGCGTCACTAGTCAGCGTCTCTCGAAGTGATGAATGTCTCTGCAGTATCCAAACTAAGTTTTCCGTCAGTTCTATTCTGCGAAACTGCAGGAAGTGAAGAGTATGAGAATTGAACGTGTAAGGTATGCCGTGTGTGCTGTCCGCGCCTTTAGTGTCCTCTCCGTTCCTTTACGATATGCCGTGTGTGCTGTCCGCGCCTTTAGGTATGCCGTGTGCCCTCTCCGTGTTTTAAGGTATGTTTCTGTGCTGTCCATTCCTTAAGGTAAGCCGTGTGTGCTTTCCACGCCTTTAGGTATGCTATATGTATGTCCTGTCCGTGCTTTTATGACATGCCGTGTGTGCTCTTCGCGCCTTTAAGGTATGTCGTGTGTCCTCTCCATGCCTTTAAGGTATGCTGTGTGTCTTCGCCATGTGTGCTGTCCGCGCTTTCAAGTTATGCCTTGCTGTAGGCACCCTCAGGGTATTCTCTGTGTCCTCTCCGTGACTTGAAGGTACTACGTATGCTGTGCGCCTTCTCCATGCCTTTAAGGTATATTGTGTTTCTTCTCCGTGCTTTAAGTTACGTTGTGTCTTCTCCGTGCCTTTAAGTTATGGCCTGTGTTTTCTGCGCACATTTAAGGTACGCTTTATGTCTTCTCTGTGGCTTTAAGTTATGCTTTATGTCCTCTCCGTGCCATTAAGAAACGCTGCGTGTCCTCTCTGTGCCTTTAAGTTATACTGTGAGTCTTCTCCATGCCTTTATGATATGTTGTTTCTTCTCCGTGCCTTTAAGGTAAGTTGTGTTCACTCTTCGTGCCTTTACGTTACGCTGTGTATCTTCTCTGCGCCTTTAAGGTGTGCTGTGTCTTCTTCTTCATGCCTTTAAGGTATGACCTGTGTCTTCTCCGTGCCTTTAAGTTATGCTTTGTGTCTCCTCCGCGCCTTTAAGGCATGCTGTGTGTCTTCTTCGAACCTTTAAGTTATTCTGTATGTCTTCTCTGTGCCTTTAAGGTATTCTGGGTTCTCGCCATGCCTTTATGTTATGTTGTGTCTTCTTCGCGCATTTAAAGTATGCCATATATCTTCTCCACGCCTTTAAGGTATGCTGTGTGTCCTCTCCACGCCTTCAAGTTATGCTGTTTCCTCTCCGTGCCTATAAGTTATGCTGCATGTCTTCTCCGTGCCTTTAAGGTATTCAGTGTATCCTCTACATGCCTTTCAGGTATGTTGTGTGTCCTTCCATACCTACATGTTATACCTGTAATGCTGTGTGACTTCTTTTAGGTGGATTTGCCTTGAATGTATTGTAGCTCAAAATGTGTTATTGCAAAGTATTTTGTCATGCTTCTTGTACAGCATGAACCCGAAATGAGATTGTTGCGATTGTTCGAAACGTCGGGAATATCTCACCCATTGACATAGTGTCACATCCCAGAAGATTGTATTTTGACTGTGCTGAGTCACTTTACCACGGATTAACGAGAAAGTGGAAGTGTGATGCAGTGAAAGAAAACAAATTGTATCCATCTATTATATATTCAAGGGCGCATTGTTTAGCTCAGGTTACATAGTGACAGATAGTCATATAACTGGTGAGCAATGAATGGGAGAGAGTGGAAGAAGCGGCCGTCTCTATTTTGAAGTAATAATGTCAAGCCGGATTTTGTATCATTAATACCAGTTTGGTAGGCATAAGTGTCACTCATCAGATGAAATGGGAAATCATGTAAGTCTGTTGTAGGAAAAGCAGAAATTCTTTTACTGTTAAATGTCGTATTTGAGGACGCTGTTACTTGCTGCCCCAGTGCCACTTGTCCAAAACAAATTTCTCATATGCGTTCTTCGGAGAAGCCGGCGACTAACCGCCTAAGTCATGACACGGCCATAATAGACGTTATGGAATAACGTACGAATGGAACATGAAAGAGAAATAGACAAATAAATAAACGAACAGAGCGCGACAACAACAGATTACTGAATGTTGGCTTTCTTCCCAGAGCTCTGTCATTTTGTTTATTTCCGTTAGTCACTGTCGTTTTGGAGGATATCTTACGGACACCTGTTTAGTATCTATTGCCTGACATATGACTCGGTTTATGTATTCAGTCTGACACAGCTTAAATTCAGTGTAATCATATAGTACCTTTACATGTATACTTCTTGTTCCAGTCTGTACTAGATCACCTTTAGGTATATCATTGCAATGTATCACCTAAGGAAGATAAAAAACAAGTAAAGAGGCCGCTTCTTAAGCGCATTCTCAAAATTTCGAGAAGCCACTATCGGCTTCGTCATGCCCGTCCGTCCGTCTGCAAGGAACAGCTCGGTTTCCACTGGATGGATTTTCATGAAATTTGATATTTGAGTATTTTTCCAAAACCTGTTGAGAAAATTCAAGTTTCATTTAATCTGACAAGAATAAAGGGTACTTTACACGAAGACCAATATACGTTTCTGATCATATCTCGCTCAGTTCGCCTTAGAATGAAAAATGTCTCAGAAAAAATTTGTAGCGAAAATTGAAAAACATTTTATGCTCAAAATTTTTTTTCACCAGAAAATCGTGCCGTTTATGAGATAATTTGGGAAACTTTGTAGAGCGGGGCAGGACACACTTGACAGTATGGCGCATGCGCATTACATGCTGGATACCTAAGGCTACAAACACACACAGTCAGCAAATGTAATACTTTTTGCTTTTTCACCGCAAATATGGTAGCACGAACGCACCTCAGTGTTACGTTTATACGTACATTGCCTGTCTTTTTGTGTGTATTCTTACGGTCTTTGTGTTGTGGGTCGGTTTATAAAACAGAGACAATAACAAGAGAAATAATATATTTTATTACATAATGTTGAGATTTCCTTATCATAGGAGTTTTATTGTTATATGAACCTTTGTACATATTGTCATATATGACAGCATTTGTTAAAAAACACCTCTTTACATTTATATTCATTATGTAAAACTTTATATTGACATAACTGAAGATGGTCTTAGCATAGACCGAAATATATAGCGTACATGTAAAGTCATTAAATTATTATGTACAATTTAAGTTGTGTCGATAGGAACGTATAAACATTGTCATTAATTAGCACAAGAGGATGGTATCCATAAAGATTGTCTGTAGTATTGCCAACGAATAAGACAGAAATGTTGCACGTTACTTTACTGGCTGTTACACGTGATCACACAGCACATTCATCACGTCATTTCGAAACTTAATATTTGGGATCATTACTGTAGATTGCGATGTTATAGGTCAATTGGTCATTAAATCATTATCAGTAAAGCAAACAAACTGTGTGTGATGAGGCTGGGATACTCCAGCTGTTGTTTTGTATCCGCATCATGTTTCGACACAGATGTGCCATTTTCAAGGAATTCGGCGTGACGCGATTAGTAGAAGCACAACAATTTGACAGGTGTGTTGTGTGAAAATGATATTCGGATTAATTTAATGTACATTATTAAGAACAATATGTGTTATATTCTAATAACGTGTCAGAAGGGTATGTGATTGAGAGCAGCGTCACTGAATGCGTGTCATTGTCAGATATTGAGGGAAAGCAAATGTTCAGATCTAGCCTTTCTTCTATTCAGGTGTAGTGCTTTCTCACATTAATTGAGGAACTGTTTGATACGGTACAATGGGGTATTCCATCTTCAGTGTGCACAGCTGTGCTTTGATGATAGATAAAGTGCAAAAGAAAAAAATCTGTTTTCGTCAGATGCTTGAGAAGAGAGGTTGTAATGGAATTATTCAGGACATTAAAAACACACACACACACACACGCGCGCGCGCGTGTGTGTGTGTGTGCATGTATATATATATATATCCTTAAAGAAGCCTAAGACGTTTTCAGGTGGTGGTTTTGGTGTGACGTATGTTGAAATTAAACTATAGTATACTCCGGATAGGCAAGTCTTTCTGTTGTACGTATCCTATTCAGAAATGGTCTGAAACAGAAAGTTGCTTTATCGCTATTCCTTTTTAGCTTTGCGTCAGAATATACCAGCAGAAAGTTTCAGTAAAACAAAGAACCACTTTAATTTGATGAGAAATATTAAGATGTGGTCTATGGCGATGATGTTAATTTAATGGTCAAGAACGCCCATATAATATACATAAACATAGGAGTTTTGTTAGTCGTTAAGAAAGAAGTTGGTCTAGCAGTAAATGCAGAGAAAATTAAGCATACGTATATGTCCGTGTATCGTGACCAGAATGCTGGACAAAATGACAAAGTAAAGATAGGCAATAAATCATTCGATAATGTGACAAAGATAAACACTGGGAACGAAACTTAATATGAAAATATTTACCAAGAAAAGTAGGAGCAGATTCAATTCAGAAAATTCATGCTACACTTCGATCTAGAATATCATTTGTTTTTCTTTTAAGTGTCCACGTACTAAGGACTACCTCATCCTTGAACCATTTTCAGAGCTCAGTCCACGTAACCACTACAGCTGAAGCAGTGTTTATGCGTTAACTAAATCTTCTAGCTAGCATTATGCATTTATAATACTCTTTCACGTGCTGTCATACAAAAGCACTCACCTTATCACCCTGACACACTTATATCGTGAAGGTGGAGGCAGTTAGTTCCTCGTAATCAGTTTCTTTCGTCTACTAGGGCATAAGTGGCCACAGTATGTTGTCACAGCCTTAAAAATGTCAGTTATCATTGGTGATAACCTGGCCAAAATCGATCTAGGTAGCCGAGGTGCAAGTTAATTTTTTTTTCATGAATCTACAACCCTGGTGTCCCTAGGCCTCTTGGTTGAGGCTTCCAGATCACACTCATTGATACACACAACACTTGTAGGACTCCTCTGGACAAGTGATCGGCCGGTTGCACAGACCTCTGTCTGACAACACACAGCACTCATTAGAGACAGAAATACAGGCCCCCAGAAGGATTCCAACTGCGTGGCCACCGGGATCGGCAAGTTTAAGGTGTTACTGTTGTAAAAATTGCTCCTCCTATTATCACAGACAATGTATCTAAACATTAGTGTCGTTAATTACAATCTTCTTCATGAAACGAGAAAGTCTCTCGTTGCAAAGTCAAAAGAGCCCATGGTATCAAGCATAAAGAATGTGATTTATTAATTACGTAATTTATAAGACTTTGTCCCATAAGACACTAATTAACATTAGCTACCGCTGAATGGCGAAGTTGCAAAGTACTTTCAACTGTAAGAGCGCTTGTTCTCTCATCCAAGCAAAGTCCATTAGCAATTAGAATCGTAGTTCCGCAGAGCCGACTTTCATACACACGCAAAAGCACTTGTTTGCTCATAACATGTTTTAGTTGGCACGCTAAGGAGATGTAATTCTGCCGTATATTAATGAAGTGTATACGTAACACTTAAAAATATTGCCAGAAAAATTAAACTTAAAATAATTTGAAATATGTCGGAGACTTAAGGCTTCAAATTTTACACTCTGTATTCTCAGTACTCGTAGTCGCGAAAAGCCCCAAATAGCTCTGTTATGCCCGTCTGTCCGTATGTATCAGCGCGGCTCCCAGTGGACGCGCCACAGTGTTAACTGACAAGTACGTTGCCTGTTTTTGTTAGGTGTGAGTGATAGACAGGCATGTGTGTGTGTGTGTGGAAGGACGTTTTTAGATAATGACTCAACATTTACCGGAAGCTCTGACGAAAACCTCGTTACGCATCAGCCCGCAAAACAGGCCGTTATCGCTTCTTTTATTTACCTACAGTTTATGCATACTATTTGTAAGCTAATAACTCTTTTTCTATAACTCCGACGCTTATCGGCGTTTGTCTACGCCATCTTGGCGGTACGTCGAAACCCCCCGGTGTTGTGGTTAAAAAGTGATTAGCTTACAAACAGTGTGCATTAATTGTTGGTAAACAAAACTGATGTACAATGTGATGCATTGTATGTGCAACGTTAAAACAGGCCGTTATGTTCGGAATAGATTCTGGGACTTTTGAATATTTTTTGTTCTGAACGTCTGGGTTCTAACTAATCGACGTGATATGGTTCATATGGGTAGTCGCCCGATTTTATTACCAGTAGGCATGGTTTCAATCCTAGGCCAGTCCGTTTGGAATGTGTTGAGCATAGTGGCACTGGGACAGATCTCTGTCCGAGTACTTCCCTTTTCCCTTGTCACTACCACTCCGCCAGTGATCCATGCACACTGTCACCTACTCCTTATAATACCAGCACCTGACGGCGTCGTTAAGTGACACAAGCACAAAATGAAGTAATCGAAACCTGGCATTTCCTCAACATTGTGGTGTTTGAGGTTTTAACATCAGCGCTACTGGAGAATATAGTCCAACGTGTCGCTGTGGGGGTAGCTTGCGACGTTTCGAGGAGGATTGTGCCTTGATCCTCAGGGTCAGGTAGTCCAAGAAGATTAAACTTACTTACTCTGAGGACAAAAGTATTACGGTTATTTGAAACGTCATAAACTACGCTCCTAATGACAACGCTTAACATCTCAGAAGACTTTCATCGCTGTGTATTGTTGTTAATGTTGAACTACCGGTCTTATAAAATAACCAAAAGTCCCAGAAGAATGGTGTCTATTCTGCTTGGCATTCGTCTAGTCCCTGATTTTAATCTCGACCCGCGGACCTATATTTTGTCTCGGGACTTGCATGTTTTTCTCTAGGCTGCCCAACAAACGCGAAACTTCAAGGAACTTAGCTACGACTTCTTCCTTCCACTTTCGTTCCATTTACTTTTCGTTCTGCAGTTTGACGACGGTCTTTAAAGTGACCACAAATAAGTGGACTAAGAAGAAGGTTAAAGACGCCCCCTGTATGTATTAAGGACCACGCTGTTGCCAAACTTCCCGCTATATCAGTGCTAGTAATCCGCCTTACTCTCTGACCGCTTTAACCACCCAGAAAAGAGCCTCAGAACAACCTAAGGTTTCCTGGGTTGCACATTTAGCCTGGAAGGGGTCTGTGCCCCTGCCTGGAATCCCAGAATTGTGTTGTTGTAGCCAATCAGTCTACTGAATGAGGAATGCTGTCGATAGGTTTGATTGTTTCATTTCATTCATTTGTCTCTCTTGCGACATGCCCATAGCCTCTTCAACAGCGATTTTTCCACAGAGAATGATGTGGTGCTCCCGCTTTCCAATTTTAGCATCTTCTTCCCAACGGTTATCCAGTGGCTGTTTATGCCTTCATCTCCTCGTTGTCTTCCATTTTTGTTTCAATTACCTGTCTTTTAAGGGTGTTCTTATGCAAGATGTGATCAACCTCTGTAGTCTTCTTTTTGTTCGATGCAGGATATTTCTATCTACCTTAATTCTGTGTGATTTCATTAACATTGCTTTCTATTATTACTTTCACTGGTAAAGTAATTTTTCGTGCTGAAACGTATACCTAATTATAAATATTTCAGTGAAATGCTATTCCGGAAGAGACATGCAATTTCAAACACGTATAAACTTGGATTTGAAATTGACAGTTATCAAATATGACAAATTCGAAACATATTTATTTTGTCTGTAAAATAATTAGACGAAGGTCCTGGGCTTGTAAATTTGATCATGTTTGGAAGTGGTGGTCGATAAATATGAAATCGCAGCTGTGATTGTGCCGTTATCAGTGCTTGTTTGTATCCCGCCACGGGGGATATTTCGTGACACAGCACCTCATGATAACTTTAGCAGCTCAGCCCCACTGCAACACATGCCACCCCTCTGGCCAGATGCATTGTTATTCTGAAGGCAGTGGGTTGTATATTCTCGGGGGTGTCACGTACCCTTACGCTGCATCCACAACTCGTTACAAGAGCGTTTATGAAAAGGAAGACGTGAAGTTTTATATAAAAAGCGTGTAAAGTGTTTTGTAAACAAGTGTAAATCGGCTAAGAACACCGCTGCTTTGTAACATTGGCATAAATATGTAGAAAGTAGGAAAAGTAGAAACATGTGAATGAACTGAAAGCTTTATCGCGAGAAGTGAGATTCGTTGTGCTTTATTCCGGGGAGACAATTGGCATTCATTTTAAATCAGCAGTCTTTGACCGCTACTCATTCCGGTAGAAGTAGTGGAAAAGTGACAGAAAGGTTTAGCTGTAAACAGAAGCAGTGAAATTTTGAAAATTTGGGAATACGTAACTTGAAAATAAAATACCAATAATTTGTTACCGTAAAAAAGACGGGGTTTTATTATGATTAATATGATAATGAGAAGGCTGTATGAACTTGGAACTTCGTGATTATTTCATGACATTGCTTGTTTATTGCTTATTGCTTCTGGAATTCTGTACTGTTGTGTCAACTGTAGATGCGCTGCTCGATTTATTTACGCATAATCCCGCCACTTTTATTTGTAGGGCGTCAAATAACAGCGATCAGGATCTATAAATTGGACAGACAGGCACCAGCGGTATTTGCTGATTTTAAGATGGTATAATATTGTTTGCTTGGCTTACTTTTATTCTTCCTTCTATTTTTCCCTCTTCCGTACTGCCGTTCCTTTCTTTATATCTAAATTTTCCTTCATCTAGGCTTTGTTGTATTTTTTTCTTTCTTCTTGTCCACATTCTACTCTTTGTTTTCATTCTTTGCCCTTTAATCTCGCTTTTTCCTTGTGTGTTTCTTGCTTTTACTCTCTTAATTTGCTTTATATCGACAGTTTTCTGTTTCAGTTGTCATTTTGCATTTCTTTCTAACCGGGAAGCTGAATTTTGTTGATGAAATTTTAAGTTCCAGTGAGATTAAAATGTAAGGAAGCAGAAGCTATGCCACGTGAGAGTTTGAATAGCCTGCACGTTGTAATTCAGCTGGCCGAACTGGGTTCACATTCGCTTCTTGGTCTGTTTTGCTCAATAATGCGAAACACGTGGTTCGAGATTGTATTTATTACACCCGTGTACTGTTATACGCAGGATATATATAATTTTAGACATTCTTTAAAAGTTAAGAAAGACCTCCCATATGACAACCACAGGCTGTTCTTCTGAACCATTTGCCACCAGTCTGACAATATTAAGGACGTTACCAAATGTAGGATTTTTACGAAACTCGAACACGGGCACAAAAGAGTAAAGAAAACTTGAGTCTTGAAAAACGAAATCTATACTGTACATAAGGGCGTAAATAGATTTGTACTCGAAATTTTTGTGTTTGTCGAGAGATTTGGGTGAAGCCATATGCTGACGAAACTGCGTGTGTGTTAGCGGTGGATATGAGCCTCTGGAAGATCGATGAAAGGTGCACTTTTACTGGAAAGCGCAAATAAAAACTTGCCCAAATTTTCTGCAATTTCCGCCCTATTTAGACGAGGTTTAGTATAGAAGATTTTCATGCAATGCTGTGGAACATTTAACGTATTATAGTACAATATTCGGTCCATCACTTTCTTTTGCAATTCTTCGTCCCTTCTTTATCCTTTGTATTATTTTTTCTTTCGGTTTTCCCACATATAATTTTCTTTATATGAAAATTTAGAGCTACCTCAATTCTGTTGTTTTAACACAGTCAGTCGCTTCCTTATGTGCTATCTTCTCCGTTTCATGTAGTCACCTACTGTTTAGAAGAGCTTCCCTGTATCTTTGCGTTTCCGTATCGTGTAAATGTTATGAGTATCATTTGTATCCCTCCCATGTAGGGTACGTTATTCTTATGAGAAGCACAGCAATTCAAGCACTGAATAAAACACTTGTTTCAGGAATTTTGTCGAAAGAAATCTCACCTTTCCAGGAAATCTCTACGTCCCTTTTATTTTTATTCCATTCGTATTGAAGTAACTGATTCCTCTTTGCTATGCGAACTTTTCATTCATGACTACCTTAATTATAAGCAACTTCAAAGAAAATAAAATCTAAACCATTGTTAGCCTGCCTTTGAAAGTCAAAATAACGCTTAATGGAAACGTCTGTGCGTACACTATAGTGCTTAATTTAAATAGGAATCCTGTCTATCTCAGAACAGTACATCAAAACAATATTTAAGAATACATCTTTATTCCCGTAGAAATACGGATCACATAATTACTGCATGTCCTACCTGTACAGTATACTGTTCTGCCCTCTACCCTGATATCTGTAGGACACACGAAAATTTGTTGATCGCCAGAAAGCGAAATTCGGCGAAATACGTTTATGACAAATAGTACTAAGGGTGACTTCTGCAGCAATCACTTTCCTGGTGTTTCAAAAATTTTGATAGGTTTTGTCATGCTATATTTACAGCTGAAGTGCTCTGTGCCCCGTACTTCACGCATTATTCAATACACTGCTACGTTCGAGGAACCAGTCACTGTTCTGCAGCTCAAACTGCCTGCCCACTACCACAGATGGTGATTCGGCGGAGCGATCCAAAAGTCGGATGATCTGGGGATGGGTACCGCTCCCAACAAATCTGTGTGTATTTTGTGTTATATCAATGACATGAAAAGTGCTGTTTCATTTATAATTTTTCCTTCCATTATTTCTCTTGTTTTCCTTCTTATTCAATCTCTGTCTTTATTTTCTCCTTTCTTGCTGCATGTATTTTTATTTTTCCTATTTCTTCCTACTATTTTCTATGTCCTTCCCTTCTTATTTTATTTCCTCCTCCTTCGAACTTTTGTTTCTATATATTTCTTTTTCTTTTTCCTTTTTATTTTTCTTTTACTTCCACTTGTATCTTTCATCTCCCACTCTCCTTCATTGATGTTCTTCCATTTTTCGTGGTATCCCCTTTTGTTCCTTTCTCTGCATCACTTTATTTCCTTTACTCTTTTACATTGCTCCCTATTGTGGACACATACACCATGATGTCTGACATCAGCTACTTTAAATTAAATATGACAAATTTATATTATTTTACTTTCATGTGACTTGTAAGATTATATACAATTACCTACACGTATCGTGTTCCAAAACTGTACGTTCCAAGTTCACTAAACTATAAAAAGCGTATAGTTTCATAAGTAAGGGTGGACTGGAACAGGGTACAAGTGGAAAGAGAGAAGGCAGAGGAAGATGGACTTCAGTTTAGAGGTTTAAAATTTCCAGGAATATTATGCTTTGAAGGTTGACAATATTTACCTACGTTTCGGGGAAGCTTACTTCATGCCACGCAGTTCAAGGGTATTTGGACTACTTGGACT
>Ga0123355_10016296_pt1 | contig 11707 bp, 8 predicted proteins | sample TergutEmb28metaG_3_FD_89872 | JGI IMG/M metagenome (GOLD analysis project Ga0123355, IMG submission 89872) | Embiratermes neotenicus P1 segment gut microbial communities from Petit-Saut dam, French Guiana - Emb289 P1 | ecosystem: Host-associated > Arthropoda: Insects > Digestive system > Gut ...
GGAGACCACTGGGGAGACCTAGGCGTAGATGGGTGGATAATATTAGGATGGATCTCCAGGAAGTGGGATGTGTGTATAGGGACTGGTTTGGGCTGGCCCAGGATAGAGACATGTGGCGGACGCGTGTGAGTGCGGTAATGAACCTTCGGGTTCCGTGAAATGCGGGGAATTTCCTGACTAGCTGCAGACCAGTTAGCTTCTCAAGAAGGACTCTGCACCATGGAGTAAGTAAGTAAGTATATATTTTAAATTATTCTGTGTACATATTGATTAATGTGATATTCTGGTTTATTGTGGCAGTGCCATCTTCTCTGTTGGTTTTCTGTTTCTTTATTGGCAATGTGCGGTGTTTTATAGAAAATAATCCCTGCAATAAATAATATAATTATCGATAACTATAATCAATTAATAATAAAGTAATAACTGAGGAGTGTATTATATATTACGAACAAAGGGATTTATATGAAGGTTACTGCAAAGTATTTTATATGCAGAAAAATACGTTAGACAAATTAGCGAAAAAAGCACATTTTGTGACAACAAAGTGCATGATAGCCGGGCCGAGTTGCCCCGCCTTCTAAGACGTAGGTCTGCGGCAGCTGGGTTGCAGGGATTACGGGTTCGAATTTCGCTGGGAGCATGGATCTCTCTGTCTTGTGAAAGTTGTGTTTATTACGGGTAGAAGCCCCTGCGGTGGGCCGATCCCTTGTCCGGTGGGTTCCTACCGAGTGTGAGTGTTTCATTCAGTATCATCAGGTGCTACATTAAACCTCTACATCTACAATGAGACGGTAGAAAAGACCAGACCAAGTAATGGTATATTAGTACAACATGAGATGCCATAGATGTCGCCAGCATTCCCTCAATAGCATAACAAACATCGTGTATCTGCCTTAACTTCAGTACCTTCCGAGTGATGACAGTGTATTGATTTAGTACGGTTTTTTCAAGGAGTTAAGTACGTGAACCTAAAATTACAATACAAGTCTGCTAGTGCATACAAATACCACTCAATTACCCGCAGGAACTTTTATTGGTCGGGAGCACACAATGTGTGAAATTTCTGGGGACTGAGCATAGATTTTTAGTGATTTTATGTTCTCAGATTTTAGGAGCACATTCCATAAAACATAAAATAATTCTCACAATAGGAATACTAACCTTGTGTCAGTAGTGATGGATTATAAACATACGCAAAGTATTGTAACGATATATTGCACACATCGGTATTAATTAATGGTAATTAGTTACAATTGCCGAGAAGGATATCTTTTAGGGCAGCGATTATTCAGTATAAAACAACAGAGGAGATGGTACAGCCACTGCAAACAGGAATATCACTTTAATCAATACGAACACAGGACAATTTATAAAGTGCAAAGAAAAGAGAATTTCTGTGCTAGAAATTTAGGAACGAAATTTAAGGAAATTTGTATTACGTTGGTTAGGATTGATATCTGGCTGCAAGAAATAGAAACACGGCGTTTCAATACTTGTAGACTTTTGGATTTTTACACTTTCATAGATCATGTTAGTCCCTAGATGACGAACTGAAATCTAAATATGTTTCTTACTAATTTGTACCAACAAATATATATATATATATTTATATATTACAACATTAAATTATATTACAGACTCTCCTACATGTTTCGGTGTTTCTGCATCATCATCAGGGAGTTTTGATATTGCGTTTACTAAAGTTTTAAAATATTAAAATTATTAAAAATTACATAAAACTGTAGATTGTTGTATGATAAAATTTGTGCTGTTGATAGAATAATATAAAATAAGATTTTATCATAAAGATCTGGTTTTATGCAATTTTAATAATTTTATTATTTTATAACTTCAGCAAACGCAGTATCAAAGCTTTCTGAAGATGGTGCAGAAGCACCGAAACATGTAGGAGTATTTGTAATACAATTTTATATATATATGCATTTGTTGGTACAAATAAATAATAAGCAATAAAAATGCACGGTATGTACATGAAAATAAAAACTAAATATGTTACGACAACTGAGAAGTTGTTTATTAACAATAAATATTCGTGTTGACGGTGTTTAATGCTGTTTATTATTACAGATAACACACACAAAGGGAAAGGGGGAAAAAAAACAAAGAATATAAAGGCACAACGCGTATTAAATCTGGGTCTTAGTAGGTATATTTTCTGGGTCAGTGTGGTAGAACATATGGCTTCCTTTGCGTGTTGTGCATCTTGTGCTATCGTGTATCTGTGTGCAATAGCGGAGGACGGCCGAGCGCATTGCATGCTGGGCCAGTAGTCTCTGCTGTGTCAACACGTACACAAACCTAGCGAGCCGTCATTGGCTGCGGCTGCTGCAACAGCCCTGTCAGCGTATCTTAACGAAGTGAGTAGGGCCGAATATCATGACACGTAAAGTGTCCAAATGGGGCTGCAAATTAGTTGAATACCACAGAAATTCACTGGCATTGAGTCATTCCTCAGAAGCTAATTATCAGTCAACTACTCAAATTCCCTACGGTTTATGCAACTCTAATAATCAATTCTGTGTTCACATGTAGGTAACATTGGTCACTGCCGTGAACCCATTGAATTCGCTCCACAATATCACGGTCTATTTTTTTTAAGATTAGCGTTTCTTTCTACTTGTATCTCGCAGGTGTACCGTCGTTTATATTCGAGTTGGCCACCCTAATGCTTATGTACACTCATACACAGGCACACATGCACTCTTGCTTATGTACATAGTGACTAATCCTGATCCGGAATTCAGGTCTAGCGGGAAGGTACAAAATGCGGCATGGTACTGTTCCGCTAGACTTGCCCGCCAGATCAGGATTCGCTACTGATAAATGTTAAGGTAAAGGTAAAGTTCTCTCTAGAACAGGCCACGAAGGCCCAGAGGGGGAGTAACGTATAGCTCTACTTTTTCTTTAACCTCGCCGCTAGATTGGGGTGGGTGTTTAACGCCACGCCCATAGGCTTTACTACTGTAAAAGATTCGGTTACTATTATATAGGAGGCTGGGTGGGCCTCAGGGCCGTTATAGACGGGTGCGGGAAATCTCGCCTCCCACCGGGACTCGATCCCCGGACCGTCTAGTCCGTAGCGAACCGTTATACCGACATTCGTCACTGATAAGTGCATAAATACGTCACTAACACATTCCATAAATCCAGAATTCGAAGTGAAAATAGGGTTTGGAATAAATCAGTCATTCATTCATTCATTCATTCATTAGTATTCAGCCTTGAAGGCCGGGCTTGGCAGGAAACAGAGCCCAGTCATGTGACCGGTATGGCTCTGGCACACTGCATCCTGGGCAAGTTCTTGGGGGTAGTTTGCTATTGCTTTCCCCCGCCTTTAGATGTTCCCACTTTAGCCACCAGGTGCCTCCGTCCGCAACGACGCGAGAGATCCTAGCAGTGAAAGGTGGAACTGTGGGCGAGAAAGATTTCCGGTAGTAATTTTGCCTAAATTCCGAATTCCACTTAAATTTAGGGATCTTTTACATGCCGCAAATCTACGACATGGGACCGACGGCTTTACTTCCCCTCCAAAGGAAGGCGTGCTGAGGATTTTTTCTCCCTAAAAATCCGACCCCGCAAACTTGGGTACTAAAGGCCAGCACGCTACCCCTAGACCACCGAAGCCGTGGAATAAATAATACAATGCAAATTATATATAATTAGTGCAATATAATAATGGTATGTTTCCGTGTACAGTGTTCGTTGGCACACTAAATCCATTGTAGGACACAAAGGAGAAAATAAATTTTCACCATTTTACACATTTCAGTTTCAACACAGCAGAAGTGGGAATTTAAATTTTACCTTAATATTCCTTCATAAGAGATGTGAATTTACGTGTAATTGTGTTCACTGTTTTGATATCAACACACTGTGTTCCTTCGTGAATTAAAAATCAGAGTTCGGCACTTTGAAGTGAACACGGCAGTTATTTCATGTGTTCGTACCACGTACAGCTTCATTTGTCTGAAAATATTCCTGTTTATTGGTAAAAAAATTAATGACAATATTCACTTACGTGGAAAAGTCAAATGTGTACAATCCCTAAAACTGACTTATGCATTAATTTCTAAATTCTGTACCAATTGTAATTCTAACAGTGTTTTTAGAGTACCTATATCTTTATTGTTAGAAAAATTAGCCGCATATTTATTTACGATGACATTAGAGATCTAAAGAACAAGTATTAGTTGTTTGGAGAATTTCAGTGCTGCTGTTATGAAACACAGGCATTGAATAAATACTGCACAAAACTTTGGAAGTATTTTTTAAAACTGCTTTTCCAATTTAGGTAGCATTAATTAAATAAAAGGGCATTTGTTTGTAGGTCCTTTTATATATTTTTAAACCAATAATTTATGTACTTACTTACTCACTCCATGCAGCAGAGTCCTTCTTGAGAAGCTAACCGGTTCTCAGCTAGTCAAGAAATTCCCCGCATGTTATGGAAACCGAAGGTTCATTATCGCCTTTACAAGTGTCCGCTACCTGCCTCTATCCCGAGCCAAGATCGATTCAGTCCCTGCCCCAACATTCCACTTCCTGAAGATCCATCTTAATATTTTCCTTCCATCTACGCCTGGGTTTTCCAAGGTTTCCCACCAAAACCGTCTATACGCCTCTCCTCTCCCCCATACGTGCTACATGCCCCGACCATCTCATGCATCTCTATTTGATCACCCGTAAAATATTTGGTGGGGAGTGCAGATCATGAAGCTCCTTATTATTCTGTAGTTTTCTCCATTCCCCTTTAGTCATGTCCGAGGTTTTCTGTGTGAACGATTCGTAACACGACAAGTTTCTAAACTGAGTAGTTGTCAGAATCACACCCAACCCCCAACCTGAAGGATCACCCCTTGTCGGTTGTCTGCGACTGATTATTCAATATATTCGCAGCTACCCTTCATATTGGAGGCCGTTCATCCATCCGCATCCTGAGGACGCGCCATGCCGTGGTGACAGGGACCCAATTATCACGCATAATTTAGGCCCTTTGAGCAGTATTGTTCTGTTTTAATTTTATTAAGTTTGATTTGTGTATATTGATGGCCAAATTACTGACAAGACACTCCGTGTCTATTTTTCCCAGGTTCAGAAAAGAATTCTAAGAATTATTACATGTTTTCCTTCATCTTTGTGTTATTCCAGTCCGTTGATTAGAATGGAACAAATATGCACCTGCTTGTTGAATATCAAAAAATATAATTTATCTAGCAAGAGAGGGTCATTTTCACTTTACAAGCTATGACCAAATCCCAGACATTTCCTTCAAAACGCATACCATTTTTCATTAGGTCTGAGTACAGTCTCTGTGAGCTTGTAGACTGCGTTTTCAATAGATATCCCTTTCCCAAAGTCCAGTCCTTCCGGGATCAATATGTTATTTATGTATAATCAATATACAATTATATACAACAATATATAATAAATGTCAATTTAACGTATTGTGCGTAACTTTCTAAAGTGTTTTAGAAGAAAGCAGTCAGCCGTGAAGTAAGCTTAAACCTACAATTATAACATCATTTTGGTGTTCTTGTTATACAGTATCATCTAATGATGATGATACGGAAGTATGGATGTATAAGCACGCTACTTTAAACGCCACGTTCTTCTTCAGTACACTTTCCCATATATATGACTTCCATTTGAATCTACGTCTTGTTTTTATTCTGGTACATTTTGGGAATTACAAAGTTATTTTGTGTCGCCATGTTGTCGTCCGAACTGCATATTTAAAGTCCCTCTGGGCTTTATGTGCTGGTTATCTCTTTGCACTGCAAATTTCCGCCAATTTCAACCAGTTAACCTAATTTATGCCTTGAAATTCGAGGCTTTCAGATTTAATTTCCAACGGCAAAAACAGCAGCACGCCTGCTGGCAATGCCAGACCAGATGGCGTTCCTTCCACTCTCCGATGTCTCAGAATCAGTAAAATACATTCAGTTACTTTTTTTTCCTTCTACCTGAATTTATTCAACCGCAAATGACAGTACAAATATCAGAAGCGTTCGTTGCACTGGTCCCACGTTCAGTCGCCATTCCTGGAATTTCTTCCACCTGTAATGGGCTGCTACACATAGAGTTTGGCCGTCGATACGAGTTTTCACGCGTTTTATACAAGGTTTGATATCCCTTTTATCTTTTTTAAAATTTCTTTCTTTAATTCTTCCTCTGTTTCTTTTCACGTCTTCGTTTTCCTCTTACTGTCTTTATTTTTTTCATGAGATGTGGTGTTTTTGGTGCTGGAACAAAGAGATAATTTTCTTGCCGCGTGTGACGCCGTACTCCGAAAGCAGGTATCGACGTTTCAGAAAACCTGTTCTCTACGTCACTTTTTATCTCCGTTCTTATTTGTTTCATTTGTAATCTCTTTGTGCTATCTCCTGTTTTAACAGCTACCGATCGCAGTATTATGGCACTGCAAAAAGAACTGATTTGAGTCGCTGTTCTTGGACTCGTCCGCAGGCTTTACGCGAGGAGTTGGGTTAGTTGGCTAACTGCAGTTACAGAGAGCACGCCTGTGTGTTGTCTGCTTTTAACCGAATACAGCTTTGTTCTTAGCTTTATTCTAGTGGCCGCGGGGTCTGGGGCGTGGGTTTTCGGCTGTTCGTTTGCTGTGATTGTTGGTTCGAAGTCCGCCGGAAGCATTGATATCTCGCTCTTGTGAGTGTAGTGTGTTGTCAGAGAGAGTTCTCTGCGTTGGGCTGATCACTCGTCCAGAGGAGTCCTACCGACTGTTGTGTGTCTGAGTGTGATCGTGAAGCCTCAGCAATGAGGAATCCCTGGTCCACTAGGGTCTGTCGTTCCATTAAAAAAAAAGAATTTCCCTTCATAAAACTCGACCACTCTCCTTTACGAATAACGAATACTTCTGTTATCATTTGTCTCCGACTGAAGAAATTATGTAACGTACTAAGTAAGACCACAAACACATATTTTGTAAAGGCAGATGACACAGCTATAGTCACGTTTCCCTCCCAGGGACCTCTCTGTGACCAAAACTCTTCTGGCTCCCTGGTACCCATTGTGTAGAAGGCTGGGTGGACTTCAGATTCCTCTTCGACACTGTAGGAGGATGTGCTCCAGGAGTCCAATTCTCATTTTCGCTACACTTATTGAACCCTCTCCACTGTAACTCAGAGACCCTAACACGGTTTACGTTCTGGTCCTTATTTAACCTTCTAAAGCCTACTGGTTACTTGATGCACCTACAGGTTTAATATTCAAGAATTTTACATTCTGTTATACTGTAGTTAAGTTTTTTATATTTATCTCAGAACAAATAGCCAATACTTCATAAACTGATCGGTCTTTATAACCGAGATGAAAAGTGTTTACTGCGCGGTAAGGACTGAGTATTTAAATAAGGAGTCTGCGCTTCGTCTTTAAAGGGTTAATCTATAGGATTGTGTGTGAGTGTGATCCTGTCGGTCAATTGACTGTATTGACAGATCCTTCTTCGGTCTTCACTAACATAGGAGAGGAAGTCCTGGACACGTTACGTCGGGCCTCCACAGTTCCACGACTTCTCTTGTGGTTCACATTCCTATGTAAATGAATTGCAGCCTTTTCTCTTCTTCTGCTGCGAGTAACGAGTAGAAATAATACAAGTGCGTTTTTGTAACACTCGCTGTACATCTGGCTATTTGAGTCCATCATTATGTATGGTAATAGCTGTCCAATTAAAGTGAATTATAGTTGTGTTGATGATATAAATGCATCATAATCGAGAGGAAATTAAAGCACTTTTCACCGCGTGTTGCGCATTCCTCTTTCTATATACCTGTCAAAAGCAACAGTACCAAATCAGTTTTAAGTACAGACCTATTACCAACTTCTAAAAATAATAATGACTATAATTATGACAAAAATGTAGATTCAAGGTGGCGGCGATAAAACCTACGGGCAATCCTGGCGAGCTTTGTCTAATTTGTATCGAAAGTACCGCAGGCAGCTTTCGGATGCTCTGGAGCCGCTGCTTCGCCGTTGGAGACTCCGCTTTGAAATTTCGGCGCAGAGTTTGGATGGAGTACTTGACAGGAGTTTCATGGCTAATACTTTAAATGACGCTACAGCCCTCTTCGTCTACGTCCTTTCCAATTAATTACGAGTTATAATTTACGAGGTCAGGGAAATGTGAGGGCGGAAGATGGGGGTAAATCCAGAATTCCACTTCCGCATATTATCTACACGAAAAATGTTGTATCAATCAGACCTGCTGCCTTAATAGAAGAGACAAGTATGTGTTTTGTTGTTCGTTGTCATAATTGATATTGGCACTGACTTAAAAAGAACCTGCGGGAAATGTAGGATCCATATTTTAATAAAATAAAGTTTAAAATAGACCAGGTAATAATAAAAAGGAATTATCTGGCAATAGCGGTGTTGCTGAAAGACAAACATAGAAACACCTGTGTCCATTCCGTCTATGACTCGAATCTAATCTTATAATGATTACAAACGACAAAGAAATAGTCTATGGCAATTTGGGGTTCTTGCAACAGTGTCTGAAAGTAAACCGTATAGTCTGGTGGGCAGGTACTGATTAATGTACGAATATTACAGGGGTCTTATGTTTCCATCTCGCCGATCCCGGTGGCCGCGCGGTCTAAGGCGTGGGTCTGCGGCCTCTCGCTTTTTAGGATTGTTGGTTCGAATGCCGCCTGGGGCATGGATATCTGTCTGTTGTGAATGTTGTGTGTTGTTAAATAGAGGTCTCTGCGTCGGGCTGATCACTCGTCCAGAGTGGTCCTACCGAGTGTGGTGTGTCTTGTGTGTGATCATTAATCCCCGATAATGAGGAAGCCTTGGCCCACTAGGGCTGTTGCACCATGGTAAAAGAAATGCATCCATCTTCAGGACAGAAGATCTGATTTTTGTGGACAAATAAAGACGGAATTTATGTGAACAAGGCACATTCCTTGAAAGAGCGAAATAATAATGCTCGAAGAGACAGTGAAAACAGATTCGTGGTGTGTTAAGAAATATTTTCAGAAACTGCGTGACCTGCATGTACTCGTATACTGGAGCTCGCAAAGAAAACGTTCGTCTATAACGTAATTGATTCTATGTCCATCTGGAGAAGCCGATAATCTCTCACCCAGTAAAGTTCTCCACATTTTATGGTACTGGAATGTTCATTGCCGTGTTCAAGGGCCCGCATCCTGAGCCAAACCAATCCAGTTCACGCCCAGATACTAGATATTTAAGATCTATTTTAATATTATCCTCCCACTTGCGCCTAGACCTTCCAAGTGGTCTCTCTCAGATTCCTTCACCAAACACTATATGCTTCTCTCCTCTCCATGCCACATGCCCCAACCGTCTCATTATTTTTTTTTTTTGGGCACCTGGATAACATGTGACGAATTCAGATCAAGATGATCCCCGTTGTCTTGTCTCCTCCAGTACCCCGCTGCTTCGTCCATTTTCTTTTATAAAATTGATGCATTTTAAGCTGTGGGGGTAATGCGGAATTCAATTTCCTGTAGATACATGTTTCATACGCGATGAGGCTGCCTCCACAACTGCCTTGCTAGCGGAACGTATTTCATCTGTAAGCCGCAGTAACTTTTGTTAAGTAACAAACAGCTAGAGGTACAGCAGTAGTCCCCTAATGACATATTTAACGTCTTCTTTCCAGGGTGATGTCCAGCGTCGTGGCCGCTCTGGAAGCTCACGTCATCTGCGGGCGAATTCCCGGGTTGACGTCGCAACAGCGCGACATGTGCCGCACGTCGCCCGACGCCATGGTGGCCGTCGGAGACGGCGTGCGTCTCGGTACCGTCGAGTGTCAGGAACAGTTCAGGCACCGTCGTTGGAACTGTTCCGCCATTGGCAGCGGCAGCGTCTTTGGTCATGTGGTAGTCGTCGGTGAGTAGAACACTCGCCTTTAGTCACGGCTGGATGCAGATGAAATCGTAATGCATCATCGCTTTATTTAACCTTTCGTGTGTTTATTATGATATATTGTGTTTATAAGTACTGAATCATCATGGCCGTCTTTTTTGTGTCTTGTTTGCTGTCTGTGCCATTTCTAACAATACTCTTGGATCCTGAAAGCAATAAATCTTAAGTTATTAAGACGGTGAAGATTAAGATTAGCAACTTAAAGACACACAGGCTTTTGGATAGGTATGGAGGTTTCGGAAGGGACCGCTACTTCTATCTTCGGAGGAGAATTGAGTGACGTGATTAATTACATTAATGTACACATAATGGTAACTTAGTGACTAGGATGAATTTTAGCGAAAAAATTTAAAATGTAAAGGAAAAGACACAAGGTGACAGACAGTGATTTATTCATTTCCCAGATCCTTTAACCCTTCCTCTGTTCAAGCTGCACCAATAACCACAGGATCACCGCTCCTCTAGAGACATTTGTACTCGCCACAATTTTCATATGAATCAGAGCATAAGGCTTAGCACTGTTACGAACGAAGCGTTTCAGGAAATCCATTTTTTCCATCCTTGGCCGGAAGATTCGTGAGGCACCTGTTAAGTTTGGTCCTGTAGATAAAGCGATGGTCAGTTGACCAGTAATAAAGGTGTGGACAAAATTCGGAAATATAGAATGCTGTTTCTAATACGCCACAGTTACAATCCTTCTCCCCATGTATATTACCGCATGTCAGTTACGCCCTACGTGTTGGTCAGTCACACTCTGGTTGCAATTTGTAACACGTTTGCCATGTTCTGTGTGAGTTTCGCGCTGAGCTAGAAGAAACAGCTGGGTTTCGGGCACGGTTGTCATGGTTACCGTATGTTACATGTGAGTTTCGTGTTGAGGTAGAAGAAACAGTAGAGTAACGAGCACATAATACAACGTGGCAGAACGAAATTGAACGGCCCCATTAAAATAAATTAACGCTTGTTTTGTTCTAAGAACAAGGCCGTCGATTAAATCGTTAAAATCGTGACAGTTCGTCATAGAACGGATTACCGGGTCCGTTCTGTGTGAGGTGCGAGCTAAAGAAGGAAAAAAAGTTGGGCGTCGAATATGGGTTTCACTTTTGCCGGGTGTTCTCTGTTTTCCCCTACATTCCGTCACTGGCTAGGCTGCCAGTTCACATTCGTTGTTCAGATTTGTGATCACCGTGTATCTTGATTGCGGAAGTTATGAATATAAACGGCCCAGGTACACATAGATGGGTGTCAAGGGCACGCGTGTCTTATTTACTGCAACTGGGTTTCCACCCGGTGGCAGTGGTGGGTAAACTTGTGCAAAAATAGGAAATAGACAGGTATATACAGAAGAAGAAACAATACACATAACAGTACACAAAACAATACAAAAACACAGAATACAGAAAATAGAAAACCAAAATACAAAACAAAAGCAAACATAAAAAGAACATTAAAGAACATAAGTCGAGTAATTAGAAAATAACAAACAGAAGCAAAAAATAGTGAGAAAACGTACTGCACAAAACCTACATAAAGCTACGAAATTATAATTGAATAATAATACACAAATTTCACCAACGATAATCACTTCACTTCACTTCACTTCACTGCACTTCACAACACTTCGCTCCCGCTCCAACAAATGTAAAGTGAGCTGACCACTAAAACTAAACTAAACTCCGTGGCTTTAGTCCGCGAGCGAACCATACCGACAGAGCGGCCGCCGCCGGTAGGCGAAGTTAGTGCCAACTTTTGCGGATAGAGGGGTGTCACGTGGTTA
>Ga0123355_10016297_pt1 | contig 11706 bp, 11 predicted proteins | sample TergutEmb28metaG_3_FD_89872 | JGI IMG/M metagenome (GOLD analysis project Ga0123355, IMG submission 89872) | Embiratermes neotenicus P1 segment gut microbial communities from Petit-Saut dam, French Guiana - Emb289 P1 | ecosystem: Host-associated > Arthropoda: Insects > Digestive system > Gut ...
GAAGCCGGGTGGGGTGGCCCACGTGATGCTCTATCACAATTACTCGTTGGTCAATCTGATCCACCGGGTCCTTCGCCTCCCGTACGAGTCTCCCCGGGACCGCAACGACCACTGCCCGGTCGTCTACACCTTCAGCCGCCGGGAGGTGCGGGAGCTCTTCGGCCGGTTCTCGACGGTCTCGGTCTCTTCCGCTTACCCCTTCACCTTCGGGTTCGGCCCTCGGGTGAACCGGCTGCCACTCCGAATCCGCCGCGAACTGGGTCGATTGATCGGCTGGCACCTGATGATCACGGCAGTGCGCTGAACGCCCACTCACTCCCGACGATTCAGCAAGAGCCCTGCGACCCTGCAGGGATCGGCTCCCGCGACCTCGACCAGCTTGGTGCGTGACGCCGCTCCGGCGACGATCTTGATCTCCCTGGCGCGGATTCCGAGCGCCGCGGCCAGAGCGGCGACGCACGCCCGGTTGGCTCGCCCGTCGACAGCCCGTTCGGAGACCCGGACCACAAGGACCGGGGGGTCCTCGCTCCCGTACCGGCCGCCGACCACGGTCTCCCGCGCGCCCGGTTGGACGCGGACGGTGAGGCGCATGGCCGCAGTGTACGTTGACGGACGAATCTGAACGCCGGGCCTCGGCCCCGAGCGTGCCCCGTTCATGGTCCGACCTGACCCCGTCGTGGATGACGTCCGCACTCGCCGGCAGGTTCCCGGGCGCAGTCGTCGGGGACGTGGAGATCGGCGACGTTGCCGCGGGGACCAACCGTCGGGCGCGTGTCCGGCTCGGGTACCGGTCGGGTCGGGGGCCGGAGTCCGTGTTCGTCAAGCGTGAGGGCCGGCTGTTCAATCGCCTGGCACTCTCGGCTCTCGGCGCCCTGGAGGCAGAGGCCCACCTCTTCGCCTCGGGGGTGCGGTTGCCGCTCGAGTATCCCGCGCCGTATGCGGCGGCGGTCGACCGGCGCCGCCTCTCCACGGTCGTGGTCATGGAGGACGTCACGCTCCGCTCGGCGCAACCGAACGTGGCGACCGCACCGCTTACGGTGCGTCAGGTACACGATGGTCTGCGCGGCCTCGCGCGGCTGCACGCTGCGTTTTGGGACCGGCCCCTTCCCGCCTCGCTTCACTTTCTCCGTCCGTGGACCCTCGGGCGGGCCTGGGCACCGGTGTCCTGCGCCAGCCTCGCCTGGGCGCTGCACCGTCTTCGTGCCGGCGGGAGCGGCCGGGGGTTCACACCCGACGCCGACACCAACGCCGCCACGCTGGAGCGGCGCTTCCGCCGCTGGGCGGCGACGGCGGCTACCGGGCCCCAGACCGTGCTGCACGGCGACCCGCACCCCGGCAACACCTATGCCCTCCCAGGGGAGACGGGCTTCTACGACTGGCAACTGGTTCGGACGGGCAACTGGTCGCACGACGTGGGCTACTTCCTGGCCTCCAGTCTCGACGTGGCGGACCGGCGGGCGCATGAGCGAGAACTCCTCGCCGGGTATCTGGAGGAGCTGGGCAAAGGGGGCGTGGTGGGTCCGGACGCGGCGGAGGCCTGGCACCTCTACCGCCAGACCCCGGCGTACGGGTTGGGCGCCTGGCTGCACACCTTCTCGGGGCGCGGGTTCCAACCGGTCGAGGTGTGCCTGGCGACGATCGACCGCTTCGCGGCGGCCTACGTCGACCTCCTCTGAAGGCGCCGGCCCGCGGCCCCGCAGCCCCGCAGCAGTCCGCCCCTCCGTACGGCAGCCCGACACCCCGGACATCCTGTGCGTGCGGTCATGTGAGCGATTTCGTGACATGTGCGCGATTCCGGGAAATGTGGGCAGATACTGACGCCAATTGACCTGTCAGCGCGCACATGGCCGTCGATCAAGCACATGGACGCGTATCGGTCACAGAGGTCTCCGCTGCTCACCCAGACCCCGTTCGCCGCCCCGCACGGCGGCAGGTCGTATGATCTCCACCCATGGCGCTCTACGAGTACTTCTGCCGAGAGTGTGAGACGTCTTTCGAGGTGCGGCGCCCGATGCGCGACGCCGACTCGGGCGTCACGTGTCCGGATGGGCATCGCAACGTGCGCCGCAAGATCTCGGTCTTCGCGGCGGTGGGTGCGTCAGCCGACGCGGGGTCAGCCGGCTTCGAAAGCGCCGGAGGCTGCTGCGGCGGAGCCTGCGGCTGCGCCCACTAGCCGGGACGGGGCAGAAGCCTCAAGGGCTTCATGCCGAAGAGCCGGTACTACGCCAGCGCCATTCCGCTCCCGGGCGAGGCGTCTTCCCCCACCCAGTCGGTATCGTCCGGGAAAACCCCGTCCCGCTTGTGGCTCGGTTCGGCGACCTTCCTGGCTACCATGACGATCCCATTCCAGCCGAGCATTCCGCGGAACGGCGCGCGCAGTCGGCACAGACGTGCTTCGAAGCCCATGTGCTCCAATTGACACATCACTTCGGGGGCGAAGACGTTGTAGACGAGGGCGCCCTCTTCGTGGATTGGGTCGCCGTGATACCAGGGCCGACGGAGATGGGTGAGCTGCCCTTCCGCATTGACGACTGCCCTCCGCTCATTTGTAAAGCGGTGCTCATAAAATGGGGCGGTGAATATGTGGCAACCACCGTACTTCAGTATTCGATAGGACTCTTCGAAGGCCAGGATTGGGTTGGGGACGTGCTCGAGAACATCACTCGAGAGGATGAAGTCGAGGGAGTCGTCACCGAAGTGAGTGTGCTGCATATCGACGTGCAGCACGCCGTCGACGACGGTTCCACTGGACAGGTCCGCGCTGATGAACTCGCTCGATAGGTAGTTCGAGCCAAGGTGCTCCGACAAGCGCCGGTGCAACGCCCGAGTCGTCTCGGCATTCCAAATTATCGTTTCCTTGGCGATGTCCCCGATACTCAGAGGCCGCCGAGGCGCAGCGATTGTGTGCGCATACTCGAGCAAGACCGTCGCGAGTTGTCGCTGTCGATTGACGCTGCCACAGCGGAGACAGGGAACCCGCTCACGCAGGTCGGTGTCGATTTGAAACACGGTGGCTCTCCCGCAGACGCAGCAGTATCCCGGGAGGTGGCCGAGCCGCGATGCCTGTCGCTCCAGCTGAGTCAACTCGAAATTGACCGGATACGGCCAGAGGTTCCTGATCGTGGGCATATAGCGGTGACCCTAACCCAGAGGCAGCTCGGGGCCGCACCCGAGGGCCCGACTTGATTCAGCTGGTGGAGGTCGTGAACAGTGGAGGTGGCGGGAATCGAACCCGCGTCCTTCGATGTGGCCCCGGGACTTCTCCGAGCGCAGCCGGCGAGAGGATCTCGGGTCCCCCGCCGTCGCCGGCAGCTGGAGGGGACCCCAGTCAGCTGAAATGTCCCGTCCGACCCGCTAACGAGATCGGCTGGTGAGTCCCGCTGGATGACGTCCGCTCCCGACCCGCGGGACCGGGGCCGGACGGACGGGCTACCTAAGCAGCCAGCGCAAGCTGAGGCTTGGCGTTTATTTTGGTTTTCCGACTCTTTAACGTGGATTCGGAGACCACGGCTCGCTTCCCCCGGAGAGACGACCGAAGTCGATGCCGATCACCCCCGAGAAATGGTGAGACCAAGAATGAGATGGTGCGTGTCACGACGCGATGTCAAGGAACAGCGGTCAAACATGATACCGCGTCACGTCAGCGCAAAGGGCCGCCGGCCTCGGCCGGCCGGTGGGCTCCGGGTGCCGGGCGCTGGCCGGTGCGGATCAGCGATTGCACGTCAGAGGGCAGCACGGCACCGACCGTCCGTCCGCCCTCGATGACGAGCAGGACCTGCTGACCGCCGCTCCGGCGGAGGGCGCCGAGCACCGGCTCCCTGGCCCGGGCCGCGCCGGCCTTGTCGACCGGCAGGGCGAGGTCACCGGGACGCAGAGCGTCCCAGCGGGTCGGGGGGATCTGGCGGAGGTCCTCGCCGGCCACCAGCCCGGAGTACCCGGGCTCGTTCCAGCGCTCGAGCAGCCAGACCCAGCCCGGCCGGGGCGAGTCGTAGTGCTCGATGAAGTTGCGGACCGTGATCCAGCCGGGCGCAGCCCCCACGGGTCGCATGACGTCGGCCACCTGGAACGGGTCGAGCACGGCGACCACGTGGGCCGCCTGCTCCTCGGACCGGGCCGAGGCCATGATCCAGAAGCCGAGCACCATGAGGACCAGCCCGTCGACCTGGGCGCCGATGGTCAGCAGGCGGCTGAAGCCGACGACCACCATCGCCGCGCCCAGCCCGACCCCGGCCAGGCTGGCGGCACGCGTGGCCTTCCACCGGTTCCGGGTCACCCGCCAGATCACCGCGTGCAGCACCCGGCCCCCGTCCAGGGGAGAGGCGGGTACCAGGTTGAAGACGGCGAGCACCACGTTGATCACCGCGAGCCATCCGAGGGCGGAGATGACCAGGGCGTGACCTCCGGCGGCGGCAAGCGGTAGCCGGACGAGCCACAGGATGCCTCCGAGGGCCAGGCTGACCGCCGGGCCGACCGCGCCGATGGCCAGCTCCACCCCGGGCGTGCGGGCGTCTCCCTCGATGCGGGTCTGGCCGCCCAGCCAGGAGAGGGTGATCCCGTCCACCTTCATCCCGAACCGGCGGGCCACGACGGCGTGTCCGAGCTCATGGAGGAGGACGGCGAGGAGCAGCGCCACGGCGGTGATGGCCCCGGCCACGGCGTAGGCGGTGTCCCCGGCCGTCGGGGCGTCCGCAGGGAAGCGGTTGTCCGCCAGCCCGAACGCCAGAAGGAGCGCGATCACGATCAGGCTCCAGTTGAGCCCGATGGTGACGCCCCCGACGCGCCCGAGGCGGATGCTGTCTTTCACACCCACTGATGTACCCGAGAAAACGGAGTTCTCAGACGTCTGTGGCCCAAGTCTTCGCGGACTTTCAACATCGATGCTCTCGATCGGTAGCGGAGCAACGCCCGCACAAAGGGTAGCCGGGCATGCCGCACGATCTCCGCTTAGCTCTCCCGGCGGTGGGCGCGGGCCTCGGCCCGGCGGGCCTCCAGGTCGGCATCCCGCTCGGCGATGGCGCGTCGCTTGTCGTAGTTGCGCCGGCCGCGCGCCAGCGCCAGGTCCACCTTGGCCCGCCCGTCCTTGAAATAGATGGACAGGGGGATGAGGGTGAGCGACCCCTTGGCGACCTGTTGGTCCAGCTCGGCGATCTGCCGGCGGTGCAGCAGGAGCTTGCGACTCCGGTCGGTGTCTACGGCCCCGAATCCGCTCGAGTAGGCGTAGGGGGCGACGTGGACCCCGTGCAACCACACCTCACCGTTGGAGATGCGCGCGTACGCGTCGCGCAACTGCACCTTGCCCTCCCTGACCGACTTCACCTCGCTCCCGACCAGCACGATTCCGGCCTCGACGGTCTCGAGGATGTCGTAGTCGTGGCGGGCTCTGCGGTTCTGGGCGACTGGTCGCGGCCCAGGGGACGTCTTCGGCATGGGAGAGCCAAGGTACCGTTCGGAGAATGTCCGCCGCAGCCACCTCGCCCGATCCGGTCCCACCGATACCCTCCGTGTCCCCGGAGTCACCGTCGATCGCAGCATCGGTGCTGCTGCTGCCGGCCGGCGTCTACCGCCAGATCGTCGCCGCTTGCCTGGACGGTTACCCCCTCGAGGCCTGCGGCCTGCTCATCGGCGAGGAGGGAGCCTCCGGGGAGGCCCAGGTGCGAGCAAGCCACCCCGCCACCAATGCGGCCGCCTCGGCCCGCGTCTACACCGTGGAACCCCGCGACATGCTGCGTGCGGATCGCGAGGCGGAGGAGATCGGAGCCGTCCTGCTCGGTGTCTGGCACTCGCATACGCACACCGACGCGTTCCCCTCGCCGACCGACGTCGCCCAGGCCCCCGACCCGGGATGGCACTACGTGATCGTCTCGCTGCGCGACTCGGAGCCGGTGCTGCGCAGCTACCGGATCCGTGGCGGCCGCTCGGAAGAGGAGGCGGTCGTCCTACAATGAGCCGGCCACGGCCAATGAGCCGGCCACGGCCCACCAAGCCTGCAGGAGTCGCCTTGCCCGTAGATGTTCGTCTCCCAACCGTCCTCCGACCCGCTGCCGGCGGTGCCGCCAAGGTGGTCGCCGAGGGTGAGACCGTCGGCGAGGTGTTTGCCGACGTGGTGCGCCAGCACCCGGGGCTCCGCGACCAGCTCCTCACCCCCGAGGGCACGCTGCACCGGCACCTCAACGTGTTCCTGAACGACGACGACATCCGGTATCTCGGCCGCCTGGACGCCAAGGTCAGCGAGACCGACACCTTGACCCTGATGCCCGCCGTCGCCGGCGGCTGAGCGCCGGGGGCACCCAGGTGGCTCGGTACCAGTCGATCCTCGAGATGATCGGCGACACGCCCCTGCTCGACATCTCGGCGCTGTCGCCGAACCGGCGGGTCAGCATGCTCGCCAAGCTGGAGGGAGCCAACCCGGGAGGGTCGGTCAAGGACCGCGCCGCCCTGCGAATGGTCGAGGAGGCCGAAAAGGACGGTTCCCTGCGGCCCGGGCAGCAGATCCTCGAGTCCTCCTCGGGGAATACGGGCATCGCGCTCGCAATGATCGCCCGGGTCAAGGGCTACCCGCTCAAGATCGTGCTCCCGGAGAACGTCTCGGTCGAGCGCCGGCAGGCCCTCGACGTGTGGGCGGCGGACATCATCGACTCGCCGGGCTCGGAGGGTTCGAACGGGGCGATGCGGCGCGCCCGCGCCCTTGCCGAGCAACACCCCGACTGGTGGTTCCCCTACCAATACGGAAACCCGGCCAACCCGCAGGCGCACTACGAGGGGACCGGCCCCGAGATCTGGAGGGACTGCCCGGAGGTGACGCACTTTGTCGCCGGGCTCGGAACCGCCGGGACGCTGATGGGCGTCGGCCGGTACCTGAAGGAGCGCAACCCCGAGGTCCAGGTCTGGGCAGTGCAACCGCCTACCGGGGAGATGGTCGACGGCCTCAAGAACCTCGACGAGGGTTTCATCCCGCCAGTGTTCACTGATAACGATGGTTTCGATCTCCTTGATCGTTCAAAGATGATCGGCGCGAGGGAATCGATCGAGTGGACCCGCCGCCTGACCGAGGTGGGGGTCTTCGCCGGCATCTCCTCGGGTGCCGTCGTGGCGGCGGCTGCCAAGTGCGCCGAAGAGATCGAAGAGGGCGTGATCGTCGCCCTGATCGCCGACGGGGGCTGGAAGTACCTCTCGACGGGTGCGTGGACCGGAGACCTCGACGAGGTCACCGAACGGGCGCGCCGCATCGTCTACTTCTGAGGCAAATCGTGGAGGTACCAGCCGGTGCACGGATCGGAGATCAGACTTCGGCGAATGGTCCGAGCCGCGCAGGTCAAGGCCTCGGGGCTCGTCGACCGCCGGCAGCGCGGATGGGCTGACCGTCCATCCGAGTGGGCGCACGTCTGCAATATCTGCGGATGGCATGGCATCGCCTTCGCCGGTCCGGCTCACAGCGAGGCGGCAGACTGCCCGAGCTGCGCGAGCGTGGCCCGCGACCGGTACCTCCACTGGTGCTGGACGCATCGGGTGCGGTACTCGCGGCGCCAACGCGTGCTCGAGACAAGCCCCCGGCTGGGTGAGCAGTACCGGCGGCACATGAGCCAGGTGGTGTCCTACGTCGCGAGCGACTACGACGAGTCGGCGCATCGAGCGATGCTCAAGCTCGACCTTCAGGACCTGCAGTTGCCGGACGCGAGCTTTGACGTGATCCTCACCCCGCACGTGCTCGAGCATGTGCCGGACACTGATGCGGCGCTCCGAGAGCTCTTTCGCGTGACCGCTCCTGGAGGGTCCGTCTTCCTCATGGTCCCGATGGCGACCGGCCTCACGGCCGCCCCGACCGAACCCGAGTACCACGCCGACCACACCCTGGTCTACTGGAACTTCGGTTGGGACCTCGGCGACAAACTACGAGCGGCCGGATTCTCGGTCGAATGTCTGGTTACCCAACCGCTCATTGATCGCGTGCGTCGGGGGCAGTTCGACACGAATCTCACGGCCTCGGACATGGACGAGCTCAGCCTGCTGAAACATGCAGCCCTGCGTGACCTGACGGCTATTGCCGGCGAACGCGAAGCCATCCGCTACGGCTTCGTGCCGGACGCCTACTTCATCGTGTGGCATGGTGGGGTCCCCACCGCCTAGGTTCCTGTGACCCGCCAGATGGTGAAATCGACGAGGACCGGGGGGCCTTCTTCATTTGGGCGGTAGGTGTTCGTTTGTACCCACTGTGGCAAGGAGGCCGTGATGTGCTTGACGGCCTTCACGCCAACCGATCCGACCGCAGGATGGACGGTGCCTTCCCAGACAATGAAGACCGGATGGGCCGGCATCGCAGCAGCCACCTGTCTGATGTAGCTGGCCGCCTGTCTTGGGTAGTCGGTTGGCTGCGAGTCGGGCGGCATCAGCGCATCGATCTCGCCTCGCTCGAGCCAGAGGGAGCCGCCGAACAGGTATTCGGGCGAGCCACAACAGGCCGTCTGCCCGAAGAGGTAGACGCCGGTGGACTTGCCCGAAACCTGCGCCATCTCGGCCGTCACCTGGAACGATCCCCCGTACTCGTCGTGGTTGCGAAGGGGCAAGCTCTGGCTCAGGTAGACGGCGAGCAACACCCCGGTCACGGCAAATGCCGGCAGGGCGAGGATGCTGCGTCCCTTGAGCGCCCGCATCTTGTCGGTGAAGAAGATCGCCACCTTTTTGTGGTTGAGCACGACGACAAGCTTTGTTGCGATCGCCCAGCTGAGAGCCACCGCCATCAGCAGCACGATTCCGGGCAGCACCTCGGGCACATACCTCCGGATCCACCACTCGACGGACAACGGAGAGACCCTGGAATTGGCGATGAAGACCGGCATCACGAGCAGCGAGGGCCCAGCGGCGATGAAGATCGTCGAGCGCCAGCGCCGCAGGAGACCGAGAGCGAGCCCGATGCCGCCGATTGGAAATGCCGCCAGGGTGAGGAACCACGACAGCCGGCGCATGTTCTGGTCGTTCCACGTGCGCATCACGGTTCCGTCCCGGAACAGGGTGCTCGCACCGAGCAGCCGCGGTCGGAAGAAGCCCAATGCCAGCAGCAGGCCGTAGACGGCGCATATGGCGAATCCGAGCCAGAATTGCCAGCGGCGATTCTCCAGGCGCTGGGTGACGGCCCGGACGAGCCCCCGCCGACTCCGTATTGCAAGCGTAAGAAGGGTCAGGATCGCCGCGCCCACCAGGAGCTTGTTCAGGTGCGGGACGGCGTTCGAGAACGAATACTGGCGTGCCCCTGCGTACGCCTGCCAGAGCGCGTGCGGCAACACGACGGCGAACCCGACTCCGAACCAGAGAACCCGGCTGTCGGCGCGCCGGAACGCCACGAGCCCGGCGACGGCAACCGCGGCGATTGCGATGAGCAGCACGTAGTCGGCGCGGTTCAGCCAGCCGAAGCCCAGGAGGAGGCCTGCCGCGCCGGCGGCCGGCCTCCATCCCGTTCTCACCGAGATGCAGGCAAACAGCAGGATGCTGAGGAACAGCAACTGGGACATGAGCTCAGTCGACGGGTACTTGGCCTGCCAGACCTGCATGAAGTTCGTCACGAGCAGGAGACCACCGATACCCGCAGCCCACAGCGACGCCCGACCCGGCACGACCCGGCGCAAGAGCAGGGCGAAGGTGCAGACGGACAGCACGCCGATGAACGGTGTCACCTGTGCCTCCAGCCGCAGCCCGCCTATGTCGTACGCGACGGCGAGCAGCGCGGGCCAGAAATGGTAAAACTGCGGCGTCATCGTGCCGCTGCCCGGCACTTCCCAGAGGCCGGGGAAGCGTGCACCCGGAGTTTGGTCGACGACCAGGCGAAAATGCTGCACAAGAACGTCGGGAATGGAGTACGAGTGTGCCCGGGCGAATCCGGCTCCGAGCGCCATGTAGACACCTGGATCTTTATCGGTGAGGCCGTAGGAATAGCCCGGAAACAGCATGAACACGCCGAGACCGACGAGGACGATGACGATCCCGCAGGTCCAAGGATCCAGCGACACCTTCGGCCGCGCGGAGAGAAATCGGGTCACGACCGCCAAGACGATCAAGGCGCCGGCAGAGGTGGCACAGATCGCGCCGAAGGTCCCCACGTGATTGTCGAGGAGGAGCAAGGCCATCCAGGCGATCACCGCGACGATGAGGGTGACCGAGCCGATGACGATCTCCGGCACCGTCAACGTGGCGGCCAACTCGTTTGAGTCTCGGCGGCGGTCCCGGGCGGGCGTGGGGATGACCTGCTGCTCCGTCGGGGGACGAGTCGAAACGGTCATGAGGTTCGCCGGTGTCAGGGCTCTAGGTCCGCCGAAAGACGCTGGTCATCGTGCTCTGAGGTCCACTGACATACATTGGATTGCAGCAGAAAACAGTTGCGTACAGTCGAAACCATCAATACGTTTCACACCTTGTTCAAAGTTTCCGGTGAGTCTGGCACATCTGGGCGGCGGAGCGGGGTCCCAGGGAACCTGACGGGGAGTGGTGACTGGCCGGCGGTGTGGCAAGGTACTGCGCCATGGATTCAGGGAGCCAGCCACCCACCTCCTCGACTGGCGAGTACGACCCGGGCATCTCAGCCATCGTCGAGGCGGTGACGCCCTACACCATGACCTCGCCCGAGCGCGTCGCTGCGCTCATCGACGCCGTCCGCTACGTGACGACGTTCTCCATACCGGGAGCGGTCGTCGAATGTGGGGTCTGGCGCGGCGGAAGCATGATGGCGGCCGCTCTTGGGCTCCAGGAGACCGGCGATCTCCGCGACCTGTACCTCTTCGACACCTACGAGGGCATGTCCGCCCCCGAGGAGGTCGACGTCGACCGATGGGGTCGGTCGGCTCGTGACATCCTGGCGACCGAGGACCGCAGGGTGGGACAGACCTGGGCGGTGGCAGGGCTGGAGGAAGTTCGGCGAAACGTGCTTTCGACGAACTACCCCGCGGACCTGGTCCACTTCGTCCAGGGAAGGGTCGAGGAGACGATCCCGGGACAGGCACCCGAGCGGATCGCCCTACTGCGGCTCGATACGGATTTCTACGAATCCACCAGGCACGAGCTGCTGCACCTCGTGCCCCGCGTCAGCCCGACCGGCGTTCTGATCATCGACGACTACGGCCACTGGCAGGGCGCCCGACGCGCCGTCGACGAGTGGCTGGCGGCCCTCCAGCGGCCCGTGCTGCTCAACCGCATCGATTACACCGGACGAATCGCCGTCCTCCCGTAGGCGCCTGACGTGCTCACCCGTCGACAGCAGCTGCTCCACTGGGTGGTCGAGCGGATGCAGACCCGTACCCCGAGCCTGGCCCAGGATCTCTCCAGCATCCTCGGCCGGCCCACCGTTCAAGATCTGAGCTTGGCGGCACCCTTGTTCAAGGATGCGACCGCCTGTCTCGGGCTCGTGGTCGACGATATCGATCACGACCTGTTGCTCACCGCCGTCGATGAGTTTCACGAACTCAGCGCAACTCTGGCTCGACGACGCGCTGAGCGGGTGCTCCGGTACCCTTCGAACTTCCCCGTCCAGACACAGACCGGGCTGCTTCTCTACACGCTGGTGCGTCTCGCGCGCCCCCGCGTGCTGCTGGAGGTCGGCGTGGCGGATGGCTATTCGACCGCCCTTATCCTCGGCGCCATCCAGAAGAACGGTCTCGGTGAGCTCCACAGCCTGGACATCCGGGACGACGTGGGAGTACTCGTCGACGACCGTCTCCACTGGCA
>Ga0123355_10016298_pt1 | contig 11706 bp, 7 predicted proteins | sample TergutEmb28metaG_3_FD_89872 | JGI IMG/M metagenome (GOLD analysis project Ga0123355, IMG submission 89872) | Embiratermes neotenicus P1 segment gut microbial communities from Petit-Saut dam, French Guiana - Emb289 P1 | ecosystem: Host-associated > Arthropoda: Insects > Digestive system > Gut ...
GCATGCATGCCGTACAGTTGGCAGTTTTTGGCAGAACAGTGAATAAGAAGTGCTTGGTCAGTGAGACTGCACTGTTTTGAGAACCGGCTGGACTGCTGCGAAGTGAGGAAAGTGGATGACGATGATGATGATGACAATAATAACTTGTTATTATTATTATTATTATTATTCGATTCCCATTTATTGTGACGCTAATCTAACAGAACAATGGCCAATTATAAAACCGGTACAACGTAAAAAAAAACCGTAATTTCACTGGGAAACACTGGCCTATGCATCAGTGGCTGAAAACTGTCCGGACCACCCACCAATCCGGATTATCAGGCTCCGGATTACCGAAGGGCCACTGTCACCGACGTTTCGAAGAATCGTAGTGCCCTCATCTTCAGGGTCAAGCAGTCCCAGAAGAATCGTTTTATACTACCGGCACTATGGCAAACTGTTCACCATTCGACATGGCGCCACATCGCACAAGACCTGTAGCTGCTTGTACATCGCACATACATACCCGAACACGACACTGGCGCCTCCCATTAGATCAATATTATCGGCAACCACAAGATCTACACCCACGGCCCGCTTGGTAACGTGTGTTACAGTGAAAGATTTAGAGACCGTGCGCCTAAAACTCATCCGCAGCAAACATAACGGCGATACAACCTTCACGCAAGATACACAATTATTAAACTGTGACGTCAACGAAGACATGGTCCATTTTCCATTCATTTAACGACGCTCACAGCAGGTAAGGCAACAGCATCGAATGACGGTTAAGCCGAACTTTCCCTAGCAGGCCTGTCAACTCAGCACAAACTGGACAGCTACAGCAGACATGTGCGCTGCAGATGGGCAACTGCCAGCGGCAGTGAAAGTCACTTTAAGAACCAACAAAATCAGTGGGACGTTAATACTGGACAAGCGGTCGGTTCCTGAGATACGAGAGCGAATATAAAATGACGCTCGAAAGAAGGATAACGCTGGAGAATATGAACAAACAAGGAGATGAACATGTTACAAGGGAGAAATATTTTAAAATTTATAAAATGCCTCCGACTAAGATGGTATGGCCATGTTAAAAGAATGCAAAGTGAAAGAATTCCAAAACAAATTACGACAGTTACAGTAGATGGAAGAAGGAAAGGTGAAAGACCACGTAAACGAAGGAGAGACGAGGTTGAAGATGATTTAAATATAATGGGAATGTACATGTTAACAACACGCAATGTACTATAACGTAACATTGAGGTGCGTCCGTGCAACCATTGTTGCAGGGGAAAAGAAGTAAGTAATACTTATTCTGAATGTGTGTTTAGGTATCCACTGTCAACTGTACCCTGTCCGGACCTACCATCTTTTTTTTTCACATTATCTTATAAACGGCAAGATTTTCGAAAAACGTTAATATGCTTTTTTTATTTTCCTTACAACTTCTGTCTGAAATATTTCTCATTCTGAGAAGAACTGAGCCAGATATTACCATAAATGTACATATATCGGTCTCCATGTAAAGTATCCGTTATTCTTGTCAGATTGTAATGAAATTTAAATCTTCTCGACAGGTTTTCGAAAAGTATTCAAATGTCAAACTTCAAGACAATCCGCACAGTCGGTGTTCGCAATTTCGTGAACGCACCTAAAAATGGAATGTACAGTGGTAATGTTAGAGCGCGAGCTGTAAGTACAATTAATAAAGTGGATCCTCTTTTATTTTGTGCCTGAAGCCCAAACTACTCGACCACTGGATGTCACTGTGCGTGTCTGCTCAGACCATGACAAAAAACAAACCACATCCCTGTTGTTTTATGCAGAATGGCGTTAGGTATTCCGGCGACATTTCTCCTCAACTACTGTCCGTGGACATTTCAACGAACTTTGCACTTCCACAAAGTAAAAACGAAAATCTGCCCACAGGCATTGCACAACTCACTGCTTACTCCTACCAACATGTATGGCAGTGACCTGTTAGTACTGCGAGAACGGATTCTGAACGCCGTTCGAAACGTCAATCCCGATGCTTCCTTTTTAAGCACATGAGGTTACTTCCCTTTATCGGACAGCTCAGTCGGTATAGCGACTCGTTACGCGCCGGACGGTCAGGGGATCGAATCCCGGTGAGGACGAGATTTTCCGCACCCGTCCAGACCGACGCTGGGGCCCATCCAGCGTCCTGTACAATGGGTACTGGGTCTTTGCCGGGGTGGAAACGGGAGCAGCGTGGTGCTGACTACCCGCCTCATTCCAGTGTCGGCTTAGGAATGGATTGGAGTTATATTTCCCTCTCCCCTCCATGTCTGCATAGACATCATGGGGAGACGTCTACCTTTTACATTTCAGCTCGTGTCCACTAAATATTGCACTACTGCAACAATGACAACCAACAACGGCGAAGAGTGAGTATGCTTGCTTGTAACTTCAGGCGAGGCAGCACATTCGGCTCACGTCATAGGAAGATGACGCCGTGCCGGTTGGTAAACAGGCAGCACGTTTAAAGGAGCTTGCTGCCTCCATTTGCACCGTATGTACAGTCCGCTCTGCATGTCCTTCAGTCGCGTCTTGACCACTATGACAGTCGCAGGCTGAATAAATTAGGACTCGCACAAAACACCCCGACAGACACTCGACGCGCTAAACCCACGGTGTCAGTAATGACTTGTCTCCACTCCTGCGAAGTCGGAAAATTTGATACGATAATTAATTCCAGTTTAATGACTATTAACACAACAAAGAGGGATTTCTGCTATGCTACCACAGGCCTTACAAATGGAGACAGCAAGCTCTCCGAAACGACAGTAACTATCTGCCAACCGACGCGGAATAATAAGCCAAAAGACGGGATACTTTCAAAGCCGCTATGAGATCCTGGAATCGCGCGGTGAGCTGATTCTCTAGCTTCGCCGCGACTCCGCGGCAACACTTACTTCAGCTTTGTTGTGCGGGCAAGCATACACAGCGGGGTAAAGTCGCTGGGTTTTGTCTAACGTCAGAATAGCAACCGGCGTGCATTTACACACGATTGTAAAACACTGCGCAGTGGTAATACTACTAGACCACCAAGAGAGCATGCCGTTTGTATGTTACAGTACTGTTCTGCATTACACGGGCAAAATATGCAACAAAAAAGTAAGCAGTGTTGATAAAAAGCAAAGAATATGAATGATCAAAACACTGCGATTGGCGGACACGCCTGAATTAACACTGATAAAATCTATATTTTCCCACGTCGTGTAATTATGCAGTTCGTGTGATTCAAACAGCGAACACCAGATTAACTGGTTAGTCTCCATAATGGGGACGGAGCGTTCCTTGCGAGGTACAAACTGAATTTTTTCATGCCCCATTGCACTGCTATGCTCGACGTTACAGTTCTTTGCTTAGGCGTTAATGCTTTTCATCGATAAAGTGACAATGGAAACGTGTTAGGGCACCATTAGCAAGCAAACGTACGCAATACTCTACCCTTCGCTTTGCTGAGTACAAAACACTGCGAAACGGGAAGCTTCCGTGACAGACCCGCTGAACACATATTTTCTAGGTTGTCCCCCGCCTTCGAACAAATACTCAGACACCTGCCAAGGTTCACATTGCCACTGTATTGCATTGCATTAAAAATTTGAAATTAATGGAATTGCACCCCCTGCTCTAAAGACCACCAAATTATCTTACCAACTCACCATTAAGTCAAAATTCCGTGGCCCCTGTACGAAGCTACTTGTAAGATATCACAAATTCAATATATGTGCCTTCTGAGTTGTAAATGTCACGTATTTGATGCCCCAGGATGGTCAGTATTACCGAAACATGTTGCAGGTGTTGACGGGAATAAAAGAATTACTTGTGGTTGACGGCACACGTTTATTTTCTAATACGACGAACAAAAATTACACGAAGCAACCCCCCAGCCCAATGTCTTCGCAGAGACTCGCTGCCCCCATTCTCGGAGCACCCTGAAGACGACGGCTTTCCGAAACCCACGTACTTATCTACCGGAACTACATAACGTCACAGCCCGGCGCATAGTAATCTACAAATAAGCCGTCACATGAAACTTGCCTACATTCGCGCTGGTTCATAGATTAGGATTCCAGTGACAGGGCTGTACATTTTCAACTTGCCGTTTATCTCAGAGCGAAATTACAAACACGGACTAACTACGTCACGTCTCGTCACCTGCGTACTGGAGCTACCCACCTGACCCTTTGACACCACAAGAGGAAAATTGTTATGCCTCTGCAGGCACTGCGTTCCTAAGGAGACAACAGCGACACAAAAGAAGGTAAATATTTGAACGCAGCTGCCAGCTACGGAGCGTCTCTCCGTCAGGGCAATATCTATGCAGAAGGAGAGTGGCGACGGCAAAATTATTCATCGTGAAACTACTCCACCCGCTTGCTGACAAGGCAACAACGCACTCCGCCAGATCTTCTCTCGGCGTTGCATAATTTAACGTGGTCTCTAGGCGCGGTGGAAAGGTGGTCGTACGAAAAGCTGAGAATACAAACAAACCCAGAAGCGGAAAATGGTGGACAATCATTACCGATGAAAAATAAACAGAAGGATAGAAGAAGAAGAAGAAGAAGAAGAAGAAGAAGAAGAAGAAGAAGAAGAAGAAGAAGAAGAAGAAGAAGAAGAAGAAGAGGCATGGAGTGCAGTGAGAGGAGCAACATTTATTAGAGGGGAAAAACAAAAGAATTGATTTACTTCTTTTGGGGTTAGCACACATTTCCCGCTTGTACTTCTCGGAAAGGTAGGCTAAAGACAAGACAGAGTGTTGTAGGTGAAGGTTAGGTAAAGGCAAGTGGACGGTATGAGCTTGTCGCAGATGTAAGAATTTGAGTATTTGGGAGAAACGTCTCGGTTCTTTTGTGTTCAATTTTGTATTGGGATGGCAGCACACAGGCATATAAGGGAGGATAATATTAAAGTGCATCTACAGGAAGTGGGATGGGAGGCCATGGACTCGATTGATCTGGTTCAGGATACGGACAGGTGACGGGCTCTTGTAAACGCGGTAATGAAACTTCGGGTTCCATAAAATGCGAGGAATTTGACTGAGAACCCGCTAGCTTCTCAAGAATGACTCTGCTTCATGGAGTAAGCAAGTAAGTATTGGGACCGCAACAATGTGATGGCAGGGAGGGAAGCGTGAGAAGCAAGCGATGCAACGTGCAGTCTGGGCACCAACTCGGCAACTGCTCTACAATTGAGGAAACCCACGGAAACCTGTGATCGAGCGAGATGATCGCAGAACCTTCCAGATGCATACTGACTTACGGCCTGCAGCCCAGCGTTGCGACAGGCCGTATATGTGCAGCTTCTCCACTTCTGAAAATGTACCGTGGTACCAGCAGGTGTAAGAACCACTGATAACGAATGCACGAATAAGCTGTATCAGTGGACCAATGTATAGCAGGATTACATACACAAAGTCCCCGTCATTTTACATGACAACCTTCAGCACCAGACTCACAAACATTCAGGCATCCTACCTCATTCATGTGATTGCAGCTGCTACGTAAGCAGACCAGTATTGGCACCTCCACCACTCTGAGTGCACAAACAGATCTACGCGCACACGGCTTGGCGCACTGTCCCTACTTGTGACGTCAGGCTAGGCTTGGTAACGTTACCTGCGCCTGAAGCTGGAGACTTTGTGGGATTAATCCCGTTAAGCACTACTCCATATAACTTCCGCCATGAAACTACAGCAACTATATCAAATTCCAATGATGTTATTAATACAGGGTGCAGCAGAAATAGTGAACTAATTATAGATAAGAATAACATTTTACCGAAAGCAATTGAAACCAATTTTAGCATGTCACAATTTACTATGGTGCTTAACTTTTTTTTACATAGTTTCACTTTTTATGTACAATGTCCTTTAGGTGGCCACCACCCTCCTCGATGCACAGGTGCACACAAGTTACGAAGGTGCGCATAACGGCTTGTAGTGTTTCTTCTGAAAGTTTGGCGATTTCTTCCCTGTGTTTTCTCTGAGTGCATGTAAGTCTGTAGGGCGAGTACTGTACACTTTACTTTTCAAATAACCCCACAGAAAAAAGTCTGGAGCTGTTCGGTCCGGCGAACGAGGAGGCCATGGCACATCACCGAAACGAGAAATCACCCGCTGCGGAAACAAACGGCGAAGCACAGCGATGCTAATCACTGCCGTGTGGGCCGTAGCACCATGTTGTTGAAACCACAAGGTGCCATTGTTTGGTGGAAGATTCAGGGACAGAAATTCATTGATCATCTCTGTGTAACGTTGCGATGTGACTGTAACGGCTTTACCGGCTTCATCCTCAAATAAGTAGGGTCCAGTGACTCCTCTGGACCAAACAGCGCACCACACGGTAATTTTTGGGTCATAAGTGGGGCGTTGATGAAGTTCGTGAGGATTTGCAGCTTACCAGTATCGAAAGTTCTGCTTATTAACTGTGCCATGCAAATGAAAATGTGCCTCATCACTCATCAGAAGTCTGTTCGGCAGGTTTGGATTTTCAGTCAATATTTCCACAAACTGACGACAAAATTGCAAGCGCATCTCTCTGTCCCGACTACTTAAATCATGCATTACTTTCAATTTGTATAGATGCAGACTCAGATCCATACGCAGGATGCGCTGTACACTCCTAACAGACATGCGTAAGGCTTGAGCATGCTTACGTGCAGATCGCCTCGGACTGCGGCTGACGGACGCCAGAACTCGAGTAATGTTTTCAGGTATGCGAACTGAGGACGGCCGACCAGGTGGCTTTTTACACGTGACAAAACCTTCTTTACGCTACTGCCTTACCCATCGACGGATTGTATTTGGAGATGGGGCTTCCTGTTGATTCCGTTCACTGCGAAATCAGCGCCGAGTCTCTGTAATTGACGTCGTCCGAATAAACAATTCCACAGCACACACACGTTGTCTTACTCCCCAGCGCTCCATGCTGACTAAATCTGAAGGTCACTGCTTATGTTCAAATACCTGCACTCCGCGATACCCTAGCGGAGAAGCACGCAACAAAAATTTTAAAATGCTTCACTATTTCTGCCGCACCCTGTATAAGCCACATACATATGTAGATTTGAAAACGTCATCTTCAAACACATGCAGCTAATCAAGAGGCATAAGCTGACTTTAATGCTCGAGTTAATTACACGTAAGCCGACTGTCCGATTATCATCACGTAACAAAGTTCTTCTAGATCAGCTGACTCTCCTTCATCTAAGCAAGACATTCCTGCATTTTATGGAATATAAATATCCATAACAGTGTATATAGGAGCTTGCCACTGATCCGGATCCTGAAACACATTAAATCGCAGACTCCCATATTATTTCTTAAAGATCCATTTTAATATTATGTTGCCCTGTATGCCTAGTTCTTTGAAACGCACCCTTTCCTTCAAATTTACCCACCAAACTTCTGTATCAATTTTTCTTCCATTCCATGCGTGTTACACGACCCGCCCATCTAACCCTCCTTGCTTTCATCACACTAACAATGCCCTGCGAGAAGAAACTAATATGAACCCCTTCATTACGCAGTTTTCTCCCTCTCAGTGGAAATACCTTTATTATCACTCTGTGCTGGAACACCCTCAGTCTGTGTTCTTTCCTTAAAGTGAGCGACCAAGTTTTGCATCCATAAAAAGACAGGAAAGATTATAGTTTTGTATATTTTAATTCTAATGTTTTTAGATGGCAAACGGGAGATAAAATATTCTGTACCGAGCGCTGGGCAGCACTCCCTGAATGCAGTATCCGAATTTAATCTGTTCCTAATTTCTTCGGACGTGCCATTTGGTCTGTCAGCGTCATTCCTAAATATCTGAGCTTTGCCAACTTTTTAAACGGGTTATTAGCTACCTTTATGTTGTTACACTGCTTGCAGTCTGTTCACAAAACATGACCGTGTTCTTACGATTTTTCAGCATTTACTTCTAGGACAATTATCATACTGGCGACTCTAATCCTTCTGTCTTTTTGTTACTTTTGTTTCTGTGGCCCAGCCCAACTTGGGCCTAGGCCGCCTCATTGTTGAGGTTTTTAGATCACACACGCACACAGCCGCGCACACGCACGCACGCACACACAAACACACAAACACACACTCCTCCGAACGGGTGATCAGCCCGTCACAGAGGCCGCCACCTACACAACACACAACACAAAAGACGGACATTCATTACCCCAGCGGGGTTCGAACCAGCGACCCCACCAATCGAGCGGCTGCACACCTACGCCCTAGATCGCATGGCCACCGAGTCGGTTTTTTTTTTTGTATGTTTTCACACATGACTCAATAATCATAAGCAGCAGCACAGACCAGAGGCTCACAAATCACACAGGCATTACAACATTCTACATTCCGCTCAGCCGCGTCAGTTTAAGCGCCTTAACGTCTGACGCAACGGACAGCAACTATGGCCCTCACTGTAGTCGAGTCGCAGTGTTCTGCTTTTAGCCGAAAACTCATTTTTAAATATCAACTACACAGCTCGCAGTGTTCTGTCTTTAGCTGAACACTTACTTTTCAACATGAACTACAAAAGTCGCAGGCTGCAAAATGTTTATGTCGGTGGGAAATAGCGAAGTAGTCTCTCACTTTTCCCGCAGTTGCAGCAGAGAGCCGTCAGAAACGTCCGTGAAGTGAGCTGTGCTGACCACATGTGTGCTGCGGCCGCTGCGCTTGAATGATCTCCAACTAACAAAGTTTGGTAGAAGCACATCCTCAGAATTACAGCGAGGGGCACGAAGGGCAATTAAGGGATAAGGGAACCAGCAGAATGGGCACGAAGTATCACTGATGTAACGAGGAGCAGCAGGTGGAATGATGGAACAGACCGCAGCAGTGGCTTCATCTTCTGGAAACAAGGAATCAGCAGACTGGTGGCAACTAAAAGTGAATGGACACAACGTATCTAACAGGACGCAAACATGAACAGAAGGGTACAGGCCTACAGTGCAGTACAGCCAACTAACTATAACTTAGAGCAGGGAATTGCTGCGCAAGTGACTGCCTGCTTCCGCGGCTCTGTAAATGAGATATTCGTTCCTCTGAGATGTTAGGCGATGCAACTCTCTAGTTAGTTGCCGACGTTTCGGGAAGACAACCTATTAGTCCCATCTTCAAAGGACTGTTCGATGTTTGAAGATTGGACTGATAGGTCGTCCCGAAACGTCGGTAAATAGCAATCTACGCCGCATAACACCCCAGAAGAGCGAAAATCGCAAGAGATACTAGCCTATGGGTCGCGAATGGACGCGACGTGATGCTCTTAAGCAAATGCACGGAATTCCCTGGTGCACTAAAGTATTGTAGCGCCAAGGTGGTGTGCTGCGTCGGGAGCTACTACGATTCGCGATTCGCGAGTCGCGAGTCACGAGTCACGACGCACACTTCACAACGTATGTACGCTATTCTACGGACAGCAAATAAGGAAGAGTTTCCATTCTGTCGACCAGCGATTACCACAAGTACGAAAAGATCGTTTTGAATCAGCTGGCTCCCCCCACCCCACTCCCACCCCCCAAAAAAGCGGAACTTCGGAATCAGTTTGTGCCTTCACATTCCACCAGCACTATTCAGCGGACGCCACGGTTTTTGCATCAGGGTGAAGGACGTTAACCCGCGGGAGAAGACTGCTCACTGCTCCCATCACAGGGACAGTGTTTCTTCTAGGATGCTGTCGGACATATTGCATATTGTGATGAAACAGACGATTCGCGTCGCGAGTTTTACAAAAGCCACTTCCGTGCACAACACGATTTTTAGCCGCATGCGCTCGGACACTGCCTAACACTGCTCGTACGTGTTCTTATCACTCTGAGGACAGTTGGCTGTCACCAGAATCGACCTTCAACGAAGTCGAAACTTTCTTGTCTTAAACACCCACCGCCTGCCTCTCAGGGTCTCCAATTCCAAGAGGATATTAACCTCTCTTCTTAATAGATTTTCCTAAATCATTAAATTCATTATTTTAAAGCAAGACTGTACTCAGAAACTAAGATTGAAATTGGGCAACTTTCAACAAAAAGCTCAAACTGTAGAAGAGGAAAATGGCAGAAAACATGAATTCTTCTTTCTCGATATGGCACTTGCGCCTGTAAGTTGAAAGAAACTGTTTGAATTCCCTGGCGTAAAAAAATCATCCTGATCATTTGGTAGAACTGACTACTGACTTATTCCACTTCAGCAGGGAAGGTTCGACTAAATACTTCTGGGTGTGATTCCCGTTGAGCATTGACGTCGAAATTTCGCCTGCTAACCTTGCCAACACTGCTACCCATCACCAGCGTCTTCTCGCGATCCAAACCGACGAGGCAAGCAACTACACTCTTCAGACACAAACAGAATAACTGATTGCGTTCTGGATCAGAGCAAGAAACGAGAAACCAATTCTCGAAAACGAGATTGTGAAAACTGCGCTGCTCTTTGCGACGAACTGCTTCTGTGAAGCAAGTTTACCAACATTTGCCATCGAAAGAAGCCGACTGCAACCAGAGCGTGATTTCAGACGCAGCCTTTCCAATACACGACCACGGTTTGAAAATGTTTCAACTCCTGTGTAAAGACACGGTTCACATCTCGATTTTGTGCTGTTCTGATACTTGTGCTTTTAAAGGCAGATTTTGGATTAGCATCCAATAATCAGTTAAAGCTATCTCATTAGACGCCTGTACAAGCGCTTAGGCTCCAGGAGGTCGAGGCTCCAAGAATTTCTAGACAATAGGCACATGCAGGTTGTCAGCCCTAAGCTCCAGCCGCCTTTACCCCAATGAGACATTGCTGGTACTCATTTCAGTCACAGGCTGAATCGGACCCAGGACCATGGTGTGGCCGGAAGGATTAAGCGAATTCCAGAGATTCCATCGGTAATGGTACCCGCGACCTACCGGTGCCATAACCAACTGCGCCAATGCGTACCCCCAATAACCAATTCCTAACCATACTTGAGTAACATTATTGCTCCTACAAGTACCTAATATGCATAGCGGTAATTATATTTTAATAGTGCAATTAAAGTGAATGACACGAACTGTGGATCGCAGAGCTAAAGCCTGAACCGAATCAGACTGCTGGCCGAAAAAGGATGAGAAATCCTAACCTACAAGTTAGGGTGATGTTACAACAGCAGTACGCATGCGCACTACCGTGCCTCCGTCACTCACCCAATTTTTTGAACAGTTGTCAAAGTTATGAACGGGAGTGCAGTCATCGATACAACACTTGACTGTGGGCGATGAGGCTGCACCACTACTGTCAGCGTTCTGCAACAGCCCGTATTCTTCGTTCGAAAGGTAACCCGGCCACCAGTGTGTATGTCTACACCTTTACTGCGTTCCAGGGTGATCAAAGGAACACAACGAGCGGTATGCTTTGGCTGCGCGTGTGGACCACGTCAGCTGCTCTGTAAAAGGGCAAACAGCATAAAATTGGTCTTCAGGGCACGTTGCACCATGTGGTGTGGTAGAACTCTACCAACGCTGGAAACGTAATTCATGCAACCGTCAGCAAATCGAAAGATACCTTCCTAAGCAACGTCGGTATATATTTACCAGACTAAACGGCGTCACCTGCTACAAAAAAAAAGTGATCCCGTTACAGGCCCGGTGTGGCCCATAGAGTGGATAGAGGTATAGCTCTACTCTTCCATGACCGCGGCACTAGAAGGGGGTGAGTGGTCAGCAGCACGCCCCGGCCGCATTTTA
>Ga0123355_10016299_pt1 | contig 11706 bp, 9 predicted proteins | sample TergutEmb28metaG_3_FD_89872 | JGI IMG/M metagenome (GOLD analysis project Ga0123355, IMG submission 89872) | Embiratermes neotenicus P1 segment gut microbial communities from Petit-Saut dam, French Guiana - Emb289 P1 | ecosystem: Host-associated > Arthropoda: Insects > Digestive system > Gut ...
ACTCATCCAGAGCGGCGCGCGCATCCTTGGGTCGACTGCTCTTCTCTGCGCCAAACGCGAGCTCCCCTAAGGTGATCGACGAGATACCAACCTGACCGATCGACTTGCCTCGCAGCTTCTTGAGGACGATCGGATGCTTCTTGATGATTGCGATGCAAGTGTCGGTATCCAGCATCCACTTCACGACAACGAATCCCGCCGCTCGGTGTCTTGAGGTTGCTCGCGATCGGCCATGAAGTCCTCCGGGAACTTGTCCAGGCTTTGGACCAGAGCGGCCCAGGATTTGGCTTTCGGCAGGAGCACGACCGCGCTGCCAACCCGCTTGATCAGTACCTCGTCCCCCGCAAAGCGAAATTCCTTCGGTAGGCGAACAGCCTGACTGTCGCCGTTTTTGAATAGCTTGGCAGTTTTCATCGCGACCTAATTCTCCCATTACATCCTAAGCGCCAGATATATATTTTCAGTCTATATCAAGGCAAGATTTGCAGCACCCGCCGCCTACTATTCAATCTCGGGGTGCAACTGCAAGAATATAGTCACGTCGCCCTTATAGTTTTGTGTGGTCAGACCGGGCAACCGTGATCGTCGAGCAACCGAGCTGGCGCAGGACACGCGATCGCGAGGCCCGCGTCACTGCGAGGGTGGTGTGCGGTTCTAAAATAGCATTGTTTGTATACGCTTTTTAGTGAATCAAGAGCACGCTTGAAACACACAGAGCGATCAGGCGCATTGAGACCAAATCACGATCGAGACGCATTCGACCGAGTGCTGGCTGCGCTTCCTCAGGGCGCCATGCAGCTGTGGCAGCCATAACAGCGAAGGCCCACCCTCCACTCCTGCTGCTGATCATTTGGCGTTAACCCGCGATTATCACAGCTACTGTTCCGTTTCCATGTCTCGTTATCATCACGAAGGTTGCGTGGGATCTGGGCGAATCGAGGTCCGCACTGCGCCAGTCTCACTCGAGTGTGGAGGCACGCTCTCAGTCTCCGCTCGAACCCGGCTTGTTCCCCACAATATCGATTCGGTAGTTGCCTCAGTTCCCTTCTCCCCGTCGAGTGCGCTATAGTCTCAACCCGGCGCGTGACCAATTTTTAGCGCCGGGAGAATTAGCGATGGCAACGCAAACTCGTGGCGAAGGCAAGGCTCGAAGCTTCGGAGAAAACATTGAGAGCGACCTGGCGTCGCGATTTTTGCGCGTGGTGGAAGTGGCCGCCATTGCATCAGCTCGTACCATGGGGCAAGGGCAACGCAAACTCAGTGATCAGGTGGCCACCGAGGCCATGCGCAAGACCATGGACTCGATCCCCATGCGCGGGACCATCGTCATCGGTGAAGGCGAACGCGACGAGGCCCCCATGCTCTATATCGGCGAAAAAGTTGGCGCCGAATTTCCCGACGGCAGCGAGGTTCCCGAGGTTGATATCGCGGTCGATCCGCTGGAAGGTACCAACTTGTGCGCCACTGGGGCGCCCGGTTCGATCACGGTGCTGTCGGCATCGGAGCACGGAGGACTGCTCAATGCTCCCGACTGTTATATGGAAAAAATCGTTGTCGGGCCTTCGTGCAAGGACGCGGTCTATCTCGACGCTCCCGTGTCTCACAATTTGAAGAACATTGCGCGACGCCTGGATCGCGATGTGGAAGACCTCGTCGTGATTGTGCTGGACCGCCCGCGTCACGAGAAGCTGATTGCAGACATCCGCGCCGCTGGCGCCCGCATTCGGCTGATCGGTGATGGCGATCTCTCGGCCGGAATCGCTGCCGCGGTCATTGGAACCGGCGTACACGCTGTCATGGGATCAGGCGGAGCGCCGGAAGGAGTGATCACCGCAGCCGCCATCCGCTGCCTCAATGGGTATATGCTCGGCCGACTCGTGGTGAAGCCCGAGCAGGAAGAGCGGCTCGAAAGAATGGGAATCAAAGACAAGAACCGCATCTACGAAGCCGAAGACCTCGCGCCGGGCAAGCAGATCATCTTCGCTGCCACAGGGGTAACCGACGGCGCGCTCCTGAAAGGCGTACGCTTCTTCGGCGAGGGCACGCGGACATCATCGGTGATCATGACGCTGCGAACAGGAAAAGTGCGGTTCGTCGAGAGCATTCACCTGGAGAAGAGCCCGGACATTAAGGTGAGGTTCTAGAGCAGTTTGGAAATAGCGTGATCCCCATTTGCTCCCCGCGATCACTTCAGGTATTCCGAGTTCTTCTTCAACTCCTCCGGAATTGGCGGGATTGGCGGCCACTCCTGTGAATATCCCTTGAGCAGCGGCGTCGAAACTTCTGACCGCAGTGTGCCATCGTCGACGGCAAAGCTGTGCGGATGGCCCGCGGAATATCCTTCCCACAGGGACACGCTGGCATAGGCGCCATCTTTGCGCAGCATGTAATACGTCATATCCATGTAGCGCAGCTTGGTCATGTCGTTGTTGTAGTTGCGAACGATGCGCTTCAGCGCGTCCATGCCTGCCTCCTGCGGAGACATTCCGCGTCGCATGTTCTCGACGATGGTGTGAGCGCCGGCAACTTTGATGTTCTCTTCCCCGGCCCCGGTCGCGCCCGCAGAGCCTACATCCTGGTCGGTGTAGCATCCCGCGCCAATGATGGGCGAGTCGCCGCAACGGCCGGGCAGTTTGAAGGCGAGGCCGCTGGTGGTGGTGATCCCCGACATCTCGCCCTTCTCATTCAGCACGGAGCAGTGAATCGTGCCCGTGGGAGGAAACAGGACCCGGTGGACGGCGGCCATTTGAAAGGCGGGCTCGATGCCCAGATCCGCGGCACGCTGTTTCAGCCGATCGATTCGCTCACGCCACAGTTCGGCCTGCGGTTTGGACCCCGACGCCGGCGCGGGTGGCTGCCAGTGCGGATCCGCCATGCCGGGCCCCCACCAATCGCGATCCGAGTGATACTCCTTCCACAGAAGCCAGATTTTGCGCGAACGGTCGGTCAGCAAATTTACCCGCGGGAAGCCGACCGCAACCGCGAATCGCTCTGCCCCTTCGCCAACCAGCATGACATGCCCGGTGTGTTCAAACACGGCTTTGGACACCATCGAAACATTCACGATATTCCGCACGCCGCCGACCGACCCGGCGCGGCGTGTCGGCCCGTGCATGCAGCAGGCGTCAAGTTCGACCACGCCTTCTTCATTGGGCAAGCCGCCAAGACCGACGGAGTCGTCGTTGGGATCTTCCTCCGGCCCCTTCACCACGCGGATCGCGGCATCGAGCGTGTCGCCGCCGCTCTTCAGGAATGCATATGCGGCCTCCACGTAAGCATAGCCGTTCTGTGCACAGATGATGATGGGGCGCTTCGCCGAATCGCCTTGCGCAGCCTGCCCTCTGGCGGCGAGTGACTCCGCATTCGACGAGTGCACTCCTACGCCGGCAGCAACTGCTCCTAAGACTGAATTCTTTACGAAATCACGGCGCGATGATGTCACGGGGCCCCCTGGTCTGAAAGCTTTGTCCGGGTGCGCTGGCTGGGGCGAATCAGACGTTCACGAGCCGCACTTCGCGCCCGGCGCAATGGGACGGAAAGGCGGAAGGATATCACGAGGCCGCGTCGGAATTCATGCGGACGTCGACCGAGGGAGTAGCGCAGTTGGAATTGCGCAAGCTCCTCGGCCAAGCGTGGAACCGTTTGGCGAGCGAGCGGGGGATGTCGCGGGACACACAAACTCCCTGGCCCGCTAGGGGGAAAGCGCGGACCTTCGGGATGACGCCTGGGAGAAGAAAATTCTTGCTCCGGGCTAGCGTCTGGCGAATCTCCGCAGGCGTCCGGGATATTCGGCGCCGGCTCTCCCGAGCCCGTCGGCAACGTGGGTGCTGATGGGCTGCACCTTTTCCGAGCGGAAGCGGAGCAGAGCCGCCACGTTGCCGACCTTATCGAACTCAGGATCGTCCTTTACGAAGAATGTCTCGATGTCGCGGCGAATCACCCGGGGCAGGATGGCCTCGCCAACGTCGACGATCTCCTGGGTCGTGCGTCCGCACGCCGGGCAGTAGCTGACGAGATGAGCGTCGATGTGGCCGCATCCCGAACACTCGACCGCGTGGGCTTGCAGATTCTCCCCGATCAGCAGGGTTTGTACTTCCCCAAGTTCGAGCGAGCGCAGGACGCGGCGCAATCCGGTGACGCCGCGCGCATTGCTGCGCGCCTGGGTCAAAGTCTGGCTGACCATTTCACGACGGCGGTCGCTCTTCCACCTCTCCAGGATCTGCTGCGCATGCGTGCGGATCTCATCTCGGGTCGCGTGCGCGAGATCGGCATGGAAACGTCCGATGAGCGCTTGACTGACATAGGCGTGTAGTTGCGGTTCGAAGAGCGAGCGGTGGGCATCCTGGCAGGCCAGAATCCATTTCTCGAATAGTCCCTTCTCGAGCAATTCTTTCAGGGTTTCGGCAACGTTCTTGAAGTGCTGCCGGGCTTCATCCTCAACGCGGCGCTGGGCGTGGCCACCCTCGTATCCGGCGAAACCGTCGCTGCGCCCACGGCGCGGCAGCGGGTGAATCAGATCTTCGCGTTCGGTCAATTCGCCGAGGCGTAGATCAAAGATGCGCGCACGGTGCCGGTCCACCAGCACGACGCCCAGAAGCGGCGAAGCACCCAGCAGGTATGCCAGAGGCTTGAGATGAAAGTGTTTGTCGACGAACATCTGCGTCCCTGGCAGAGTTGGCGGCACTCCATATTCACGCCAAAGATTCTGCGCCGCGCAGGCAAAAACGGCCTTGCCGTGCGTCCCGTTGTTGCGAAGTTCGCCCGACAAACGGAGGACGCGCTCGATATCCGCCTTGGCGTCGTCCTTTAGCCCTTGGCTTTCAAGTTGGCGCAGCGCTTCGCGGGCAAGATCCTTGATGAGGATCGTATCTTCCTTGTGCGCCTTGTTGCGCGGCGTGGATGGTTGGAAATAAAAACTGACGGCACAAGCTTTTTCAGCTTGAAATTCGGCCAGCTCTCGAAGTTGGTCCCGAGTAATCATAAATAATCTCCCAGACTGTATTCTTGGATTAAGCGGCGCCGGTCGAAGCCAACCGGCGTTTGAACTGCATGGCCAGTCCCGGCGCTTTGCGTAAGTGGTCGCGCGCGGCAGAAACGTAGGTCTGAACCCGCTCCGCGGGTTGGCCAGTGATGGCTACAATCTCGTCCAGGCTGAAGCCTTCCATGGCATGCAGGATGAACGCCTCGCGCGGTGCGGAGCCGAGATCGCGCAGCGCCGACGCGATCAGGCGCAGTAATTCGTCGGACGCCATGATCTGCTCCGGAGTGGCCAAACGCGCGTCGGGGACGACCATCTCTCCGGTGATGGATTCGTCGGGCTGGTGGAACTGCAGTTCCGGTTCGTCGCTGGCTTTCACATTCGGACGGCGTGCGGAGTCTTCCAAATGGACGGCATTCCCGTTGCTCTCTTCGGCCCGCGACAGTTCGTCGAGCGCACGCAGCGCCTGGCGGTAGAGCCACGGCTCGAGTGCGAGTTTTTCCGGCTTCTCCTGGCCGTCGCTCATCGCAGAGGCGATGGCTTCGGCAATCACTTCGTCCTTCGAGACCGAGTCCGGAAGCATCCCATCCTGCACTTCGCGAAAATAGATTTCGCGCTCGACGAAGCGGTCAAGGCGCGACAGGTTGGCGTTCACGTAGGACCGGATGTCATCTGCGGATATCGTCGGAGGAAACACGGCGGCCAGCGTCTGCTCAAAGGGAATCTCCCGCATGGGAGCTGTTTGGCGGGTGGTGTCACCGCGGCGCGAGCGCTGCCACCGGTGCGAGGAGCGCAGCATGTCCTTGTGCTTGGTGACCTGCTCGAGCAGGTCTTCGAATGCTGCCCTCACCGCCGCCGCGGCCGTCTGCGCTTTGGTTTGCGCAGCCAGCTGACCTGAGGGAAGACGCAGGTTCAGCGACACACTGGTTCCTTCGCGGGCCGAGATTTCTTCCACCATCCCTTTCAAGTGGACCAACTCCGGCCGGAAAATCTGGAGCCGGGTTTGCAGCTTTTCGATTTGATGTTGAACGTCCTTCTCAACGGCAGGATATTTACTAGGAAGACGATAACTAACGTGAACGTTCATGAGCGCCTCGGCCTTGCTATACGAAGTTGCGCAACCAAGTGCTTGTAAGGCGAATTGTACACCCGGTACAAAAGAGGGAAGCGGGGAATTCAAGAATTTCCACAGGCAACTTTTCCGCCTCCGCGGCATCCCGGAAGCGTTGAAGCTGTCAGAGTTTGCAGCTTTTCATGGGCGCAGTTTATGATCGCCGCCCATGACCCCATCGAAGCTTGTTTGGTTCGCCCTGCTCACGGCATTTGCCTGCGCGCAGTCTCGGTCTTCCAGCAACGAAGTGGAAAGCGTTTTTCCCGAAGCCAAGGCCTTTTACCTCGATCTGCACCAGAATCCGGAATTGTCGTCGCATGAAACCCAGACCGCTGCAAAGCTTGGAGCGCGCCTGCGCAGCGCCGGCTACGATGTGACCGATCATGTGGGAGGAACCGGGATTGTAGCGATCCTGAAGAATGGCGCTGGCCCAACCATCATGCTGCGTACCGAACTCGACGCCCTGCCGGTCGAAGAGAAAACCGGCCTTCCCTACGCGAGCAAGGTGCACACAAAAGACGATTCCGGGCACGACGTCCCAGTGATGCATGCCTGCGGACACGACGTGCACATGGCTTCCCTGCTGGCCACAGCAGAGATCATGGCGCGCAGCAAAAACACCTGGCACGGGACGATGATGCTGATCGGCCAACCGGCCGAGGAAACGATCACCGGGGCCAAAGCCATGATCGACGACGGCTTCCTCACGCGGTTTCCCAAGCCGGACGTGGGCGTCGCCTTGCATGTCTACAACATGCAGCCCGCGGGAAAGGTCGCCATTGCGCCTGGGATCTATGATGCGAATGCAGACTCGTTGCGCATCACGATCTATGGCAAGGGCGGGCACGGTTCGGCGCCGCAAACGGCGATTGATCCGATTGTCATCGCGGCGCGCACAATCCTGGCCCTCCAGACCATTCCTTCGCGCGAGATAAAGCCCGGGGACATGGCCGTGGTCACGGTGGGATACATTCGCGCCGGCGCGAAGAACAACATCATCCCCGACGAGGCGGAGCTGGGTTTGACCGTGCGAACCTACAAGGCGGACGTACGCACCCACGTCTTGGCCGCGATCGCCCGCATCACGAAGGCGGAGGCCGAGGCGGCTGGCGCGCCGCGCGAGCCTCGGATCGAGCACTACGAGAGCACCGACTCGGTCTACAACGATCCCGCTGTGGTAGGGCGGCTCAAAGGCACGCTGGAAGCCGCAGTGGGCAAAGACAATGTCGTCGTCGAAGGACCGCTCACCGGCTCGGAGGACTTTTCGGTCTTCGTCGAGCACGGTATTCCGAGCTTTTACTTCAGCCTGGGAGGAGCCGATCCCGAGAAGTTCGCCGAAGCCCAGGCCGCCGCAACCTCGCTGCCGTCGAATCATTCTTCGCTGTTCGCGCCGGATCTAGACCCGGCGCTGCGCACGGGGATCACAGCCGAAGTTGCGGTGCTGAGGAATCTGCTGAATCTGACACCGGAAGAACTGCACCGCCTCAGCGCCGGCCAGTCGATTCAGTGAGATTCTAAGCGGCCAACTCTCGGAATGGTGGGAGGCGTCCGGCTTCTCCCGGTAGTTCATACCGTTCGCCTTGACGGCTACCTCCGTTGGGCTCATTTACACCGCAACCGTAACCGAGGTTTCCGTCCGCGCGACCGGCCGGTAAAGAGTATCGCGCTCGATCGGCTGGCGCCCGGCGGCGCGGATCAGGCGTTCGAGTTCCTGCCTTCGCATACCCTGCGGGGTGGTCGCGCCAGCGTCGTGATAGATCTTCTCCTCGATCACCGTGCCGTCCATGTCGTCGGCACCGAAACGCAACGAGATCTGCGCGATCTTGGCGGTCATCATCTGCCAGTACGACTTGATGTGCGGGAAATTGTCGAGCACCAGGCGGCCCACTGCGATCTGCTTGATGTCGAGCATGCCGGTGGTCTTGGGCAGATGCTCGAGCGGCGTGTTGTCTGGATGGAACGCCAGCGGAATAAAAGTCTGGAATCCGCCAGTCTCGTCCTGCAGTGCGCGCAGCTTCAGCAGGTGGTCGATGCGGTCCTCGTCGTTCTCCACGTGGCCGTAGAGCATCGTCGCGTTCGACTTGAGCCCGATCTGGTGAGCAAGCTTGGCCGTTTCGAGCCACTGGTCTCCGTCGATCTTGTGGTCGCAGATGATGTGGCGCACACGGTCGGCAAAGATCTCTGCCCCGCCGCCGGGAAGCGAATCGACTCCCGAGGCCTTCAGCTGCTCGAGTGTCTCTCGAATCGAAAGCTTTGCCCGCCGCGCCAGATACGCCACTTCCACCATGGTGAACGCCTTTAAATGGACCTGCGGAAAGCGTTGCTTCAGGCCAGAGCAAAGATCGAGGAAGTACTGGAACGGCAGGTCGGGATGAAGCCCGCCGACGATATGAAATTCGGTGACCGCCTCCGTGTATCCGGAGGCCGCCGTTTCAAATGCCTCTTCCAGAGCCATCGTGTACGCGCCCGGCGCGTCCTTCTTCCGTCCAAATGCACAAAGCCGGCAAGCCGCCACACACACATTCGTCGGATTGATGTGGCGATTGACATTGAAGTAAGTCTTGTCCCCGTGCATGCGCTCGCGAACCCGGTTCGCCATCCATCCCACGGCGAGGATGTCGCCCGTGCGGTACAGGGCGAGGGCGTCGTCGGCATTTAATCGTTCGCCGGCATTTACTTTTTCGTAAATCGGCGATAGCCGGGAATCGTCGGTTTGAAAGGCGTGGGAAGCGTGCGCAAGAGGCATCGCCTAGATTTTATCAGGCCCAGCCCTGGGCGAAGGATGCCTGGCGAGTAAGATAGAGTCGTGGGTGGAGTCAGATCATGGCCCACCCTCATGGCTGGAAATCGCATCTACTCCCTGAGAGGCCGTTGTGGGCCCTTCTGCAAGAAGGAAGGAGTGAAACGGTATGAAGAACGTTTTCTTAGGAATCATCGTCGCCGTGGCGATGAGCGCGGCCGCGCTGGCACAAAATAGCCCGGCATCCCCGCCACCGGCCACGGACCCTGCGAACGCGACTTCGGCAGCAAATGCGCCCAAGATCGCGCCGGGCAGCGTCATCCCCGTGCAACTGACCAAGACCGTCGACGCCAAAAAGGCGAAGACCGGCGATCCGGTCGTGGCCATGGTTACGATGGACATGAAAAATCAGAGCGGAGAAGTTCTCCTCCCGAAAGCTACAAAAGTGATCGGCCACGTAACCGAGGCACAGGCCCGAAGCAAAGAACAAAAGGAATCTCAGCTGGCGATCGCCTTTGACCAGGCAGTCCTGAAGAACGGGCAAGTGCCGATGCCAATGTCCATCCAGGCAGTGGTTGCGCCAACGCAGAACAACGATGAGAACGCCGCGGGCGTTCCGAGCGGTACGCCCAGCCCGGGTTCTCCACCCGCGGGGACGACTTCTCCCATGTCCGGCGGCCGCACCAGTGGCGGACAATCGCAGGCGCAACAGCCGGCGTCCTCACCGGACGACTCCGGCAGTCCGGGGAAAAGGTTTCCTCCGATCAACGGCCAGACCGAGGGCGTGATCGGCATTTCCAATGTGACGCTTTCAGCCGGATCGAGCCCCGCGCAGGGTTCGGTGCTCACGTCGGAGAAGAATAACGTGAAACTCGAAAGCGGCACGATGTTGTTGTTGAAGGTTCAGTAGGGAAACCCTTACTCAAAGTTGCGGAGTCGCTGGCCCACGCTGCCGGGCCCACAGCGATTCCGCAGAAACATATTACGATTCTGTTCAACCGTGAACACAATTCCGGGTTCGTCTTCCTGATTCACCCGCAATTCATCGAGCGGTGTTACGATTTTTCGCTGCCCGAATGGTGAACTTCACTCAAAAGCGGACTGGTGTCGCTCCGACGTCCGTCCTTACCGCGTGCGCGATGACGGCTTTCCTTCTGGTGGTTGCCGCAACGATCGCCGCCCAAACCGCGCAATCTCTCTCTCAGGTCCAGAAGATCTACGTCGAGCCGCTCGGGCACGGGAGCCTGGGAAATGAATTCCGCGACCGCGTGATCGACCGGCTGCGCAAAGACGGCCACCTCGCGATCGTCGACGCCAGCGAACAGGCCGATGCCATCGTCAGCGGCTCTGCCGAGATCTGGCCGACGGGATACGCCTCCAACTCGCCCCGCACTCACTCCGCTGCCCGGCAGACCATCTACGGCGGGTACTTATCTGCACGCCTCACGGGCAAAAACAACCAGGTCTTGTGGTCTTATCTGGTAACGCCTCGACAATTCGCGTGGGGCGGCATCGTGCACGATCTGGCTGACAACCTCACGGCGAAGCTGCTGGAAGCGCGGAAACAGATAACCGAGGCGGCTGCAACCGGCGGGTCATCCGCACCCCCTGCGATTACGCTTCATGGCGCGGGCGCAACCTTCCCGGCTCCCCTCTACCAGAAATGGTTCCAGTCGTTCCGCGAGCAGCAGCCAGGCAATCAGGTTACCTACGACGCAATCGGATCCGAGGAAGGCATTCGGCAGCTGTCGGAGGGCAAGGTCGACTTCGCGGCTTCCGACATGCCTCTGTCCGATGCCAGGTTGTCACAGCTCACGACCAAAATTCAGCACTTCCCTACCGTGCTCGGCGCCGTCGTCCCGATTTACAACCTGCCCGGCACCGTTCGTCCCCTGAAGTTTGAGCCCCAAGTGCTGGCAGAAATTTATCTGGGAAAGATCAAGCGGTGGAATGATCCCAGGATTCGTGCATCGAACCACGGCGTGAACCTGCCCGACAGCGAGATTATGGTCGTACATCGCTCCGACGGCAGCGGTACGACCTACGTCTGGAGCGATTTCTTAAGCAAAGTCAGCCCGGAGTGGAAAGCCACCGTCGGCACTGGCAGCGAGCTGAAGTGGCCGGTAGGCACCGGCGCGGAGCACAGTGAAGGGGTAGCGGTGGCGGTACACGAGAGGCCGAACTCCATCGGATACGTGGAAATGGTATTTGCGCTCGAGCACCAGCTGAGCTTCGGAGCGGTACGCAACGCGGCAGGAGTGTTCGTGCGTGCAGACCTGGCCAGCGTGACGGCAGCGGCGACCAGCGCGGCCGCGAACATGACCCCGGACTTCCGCGTGTCGATCACGGATGCGCCCGGAGGGGGATCTTACCCCATTGCATCCTTCACCTGGCTGCTGGCGCCAGAAAGCGGCGATCGGAGCCGCAGGGCTGCCATCAGCCAACTCGTCGAGTGGATCCTCACCGACGGGCAAAAGCAATGCTCCGAACTCGGTTACGCGCCGTTGCCGCGCGAGGTCGCAGACCGGGCGCTTGCTGCACTGCGCACGCAGAAATAGCTCGACCGCGCGCTAGCGCTCGAGGAGCAGATCCGCGGCCACGAACACAAAGAACAGCACCGAAATCACGCCGTTCATCGTGAAGAATGCCGCGTTGAGTTTCGAGAGGTCATCGGCCTTGACCAGGGAGTGTTCGTAAACCAGGAGCAGGATCACGACCAGCACGCCGAGCGCCGCCAGTTTCCCCATCGCGAAGACCCCGAGCAGTGCCACCAGAAATCCCACCATCACCAGATGAAATCCGCGGGCTACCCACAGAGCCCGGTGAATCCCGAGGAATCGCGGCACGGAGTGCAGCCCGGCCTGCCGGTCGAAGTCA
>Ga0123355_10016300_pt1 | contig 11705 bp, 10 predicted proteins | sample TergutEmb28metaG_3_FD_89872 | JGI IMG/M metagenome (GOLD analysis project Ga0123355, IMG submission 89872) | Embiratermes neotenicus P1 segment gut microbial communities from Petit-Saut dam, French Guiana - Emb289 P1 | ecosystem: Host-associated > Arthropoda: Insects > Digestive system > Gut ...
CTTTGTGGCGTAAAATGTGGCTTGATAGCGACTACACGCTTGGGGAATTATAGAATAAAAACACTTTCGGGGGAAGGCCATAATTAAGAGAATATATATTTTATGCGAAGGTTCAACCGAAGAACGCTTTGTAAAAGAAATCCTAGCTCCTTATCTACAAAGCAGCAATATTTATGCAACTCCCACAAATTTAGGTGGTGTTAGCAAATATGCCAAGATAAGAGAAGATTTGAAGGCCCTTTGCAGAGATACAAATGCATTTATAACAACAATGCTTGATTATTACAAGCTACCAAAAGATACGCCGGGAAAAGGTGCAACTGGTGATATTTACAAGATAGCAGACGAAATTGAAACTGCCGTTAACGCTAATCTCGGTGGGCAGCGAAATTTGTTTGTCAATTTAGTAATCCATGAGTTTGAGGGCTTACTGTTTTCTGATGTTTCAGCTTTTAGAGGTGAAGCAGGTGCAGATGATAAAGCCATTTTGGAGTTGGCGCGTATTAAGAACGACCCCAAATTTCCAACGCCAGAACATATAAACGATTCAGAAATGACTGCGCCATCTAAACGCATTAAAAATATCCTACCCAAATACAATAAAACACTAAACGGCATTCCAATTGCAAAACGCATCGGCATTGAAAAGATTGTGGAGAAATGCCCGCATTTTAAAGCTTGGATTGAAAATATCCTGGCATTGGGGCGGGAGGGCGCGCAATGACAAATGTACCTAAAATACGATTTAAAGGATTCACAGACGCTTGGGAAAAACAGAAGCTGGAGGAAGTTATTTCAAAAAAAATTTCTAACGGCATTATGAATCGCCCCGGGAGAAACAAGTTAAACGTCAAGCATATAAACGTCGTAAATTTATATAGTCCGAGTCAAATCCAACCAAACGAGTTGGCGTATTTTGATGCGTCAAACAAAGATGTAGAAAAATGCAGCATTGAAATTGGCGACATCTTCCTTACGAGAAGTTCGCTTAAACTAGAAGGAATAGCACACGCTAATATTTTACTTGATGATGGCGTTTACGTTTTTGACGACCATATTATGCGATTAAAGCTCACTTCGGAGTTTGAACCTTTTTTCATAAAGGAAGCATTAAATCACTCGCAAACAAAAAAAGAGTTTATGACAAAAGCAAAAACAGGAACAATGACCACCATAGGCCAAGACGATATAACATCAAGCGAAATTACATTTCCGATAAAAGATGAACAGAACCAAATCGCTAAATTCTTCCGCACCTTCGACAACACCATCGCAATTTACAAGCGCAAACTCACAGGCTTGCGGGAGCTTAAAAATGCGTATCTTCAACTGATGTTTCCACAAGCAGGGGAAACCGTGCCAAAAATAAGGTTTACAGGGTTTACCGAGCCGTGGAAACAGCGCAAATTATCTGATATGTCAGATTATAAAAATGGTAGAGGACACGAAGATAGGCAATCTAAAAGCGGAAAATATGAACTTGTCAATTTGAATTCTATTTCCATCGATGGCGGACTAAAACCGTCGGGAAAATTTGTTGATGATGCTGATGAAACACTTTTAGCAAATGATTTGGTCATGGTATTGAGCGATGTTGGTCATGGAGATTTGCTTGGCAGAGTAGCTATAATCCCAAGCAATAATCGGTTTGTACTTAATCAGCGTGTGGCACTGTTAAGACCAAACCAAACAGTAAACCCATACTTTTTGTTTGTGCTTATAAACGCCCACCAACAATATTTTAAGTCGCAAGGTGCAGGAATGTCGCAACTAAACATATCAAAAGGCGCGGTTGAGAATTTCCAATCATACGCGCCTTCTATGCTCGAACAAATTAAAATAGCTAATATTTTCAAAGAACTTGATCAGCAAATTGCCAACCATACGCAAAAACTTAGGCAACTTGAACAACTTAAAATAGCCTACCTTCAAAAAATGTTTATCTAAAAAAATCCTTGATAACACCAAGTGTAAAGTCGATATCTTCCCGGCTAACGTCATTATGAGTTACAAACCGGTAAACGCCATCATCCGCGGCGTTTATTTTTATGCCGTTTGCTAAAAGGTATCCGGCAAATGCATCGTGGTCAAATCCCGGGGCCACTATCTTGAAGAAAACAATGTTTATGTGAACCGCGTCCACATCTACGGTTACGCACGGGATTTTTGCTAGGGATTTTGCTATATATCCAGCATTCTCGTGGTCTATGTGAAGCCGCTTGGTCATTTTTGTAAGGCTCAACATGCCGCTGGCGGCCAGTATCCCAACTTGGCGCATACCGCCGCCTAAAAGCTTCCTGTATTTACGCGCACGGCGGATAAACTCCTCGCTGCCGCACAGCATAGACCCAACCGGCGAACAAAGCCCCTTCGACAGGCAAAACATCACGGAGTCGCAGTATTTAGTAATTTCCCGCGCGTCTACGCCAAGATGCACCGCAGCGTTAAAAAGCCTTGCCCCGTCCAGGTGAACGGGCAGGCCGTATTCATGGGCGGCGGTATAGGCGTCCTTCATTTTTTCAAGCGGAACCACCGTGCCGTTGGATAACGCGTTTTCCACACACACAAGCCCCGTATCGGGATAGTGGATATTAGAACCGCGTACCATAGCGCGGATATCCTGCCCGCTTATGGTGTCGTCCGCGTTATCCACAATGCGGTAGCTGACGTTTGACAAAATTGCCGCGCCGCCAACCTCGTGGGCAACAATGTGGGAATTGCGCGAAAGAATAACCTCGTCCCCGCGTTTTGTGTGGGCCATTATGGCAAGCTGGTTCGCCATTGTGCCGGATGGGGTAAAAAGCGCGGCCTGGGAGCCGGCTATTTCTGCCGACATTTTTTCGAGTTCAATTACCGTTGGGTCATCTTCGTACACGTCGTCGCCTACTATGGCGGCGGCCATTGCTTGCCGCATTTCCTCTGTAGGCTGCGTTACTGTGTCCGAACGCAGGTCTATTATTTTCATGGTCATGCTCCTTCTATGTCTATTGTCCCCAAATCGCATCCCACATATTGGGGGAGTGAATCTGTCCGTCGATGAACAAGAAACGGCGCGTTTCTATAAAGGGCTCCTCATACATACCACTCGGGCAGATGCTGTCAACTGTTGTTTCAATAATTGTAATGTTGCCAAACTGCGCAACGGTTCTGTGTGCTGCGGTTTCCCATTTTGGCAGGCTGGTGCATATCCGCCCACTGTGCATAAACAGCTGGCCGTCATATTCTATGAAAGGGCTGAACTCACCAGCTAGGGTTTCGTCTACCCATGCAAGGGTGTAAAATTGCAGCAAATAATCGCGGATGTCGTAAATAGTCCCGAAACCGGAGGACGGCAGCACCCGCATACCCCAGGCACTAGATGTGTCTTGCTCCATCCATTCCACATGGGGAGGAGAAAACCGTCCTGTCACATCCCACCATTCTTTCCAGAACGCCCCTGACGCGATTATTTTACCGCCAAGTTCGTCAATGTCCCATGTGCGCGGCGGGTCTTCGGTAAATGTTTCGGAAACATTGGTTGCCCTAAGCCCACCGTACATACTCCATATTTTGTTTGGGCCTATGGCAATCTGCCCGTCGATAAAGATGAAATAATGCGTTGCTTCATAGGGAAGCACGTTTTCCCAATGAGGGGGCATATCGTCATGCCAAAAGCCATGATAAAGAGTTGTGGCAACTATAGCAATATCACCAGACTGCACCACCAATTTATGCGATGCTGTTTCCCAGTTTGGGCGGCGTGTGGCACTTCTCCCAATGTTCTTGTACAACACGCCGTCATCCATAAAAAAAGCATGGCCACCCGTATACGGCATCACCGAATCCACCCACTCTTGGGTGTAGAATTGCAATAAATAATCGCGGATATCGCATATGCTCTCAAACCCGGAGGATGGCAACACTGCCGCAGGCGTGTCAACAAATACGCGGCCAGTCTTTTGCAGCCGAAAGTCCGGGTCTTGGTGCGATTCATAAAACCGCCCGTCTACGGTAAGCCCCCACCACTCTTCCCAGAATGTGCCTGCTGCGACTATTTTATAGCCAAGTTCGTCAATGACCGTTGCAGAACTACATCCAACCATGAGAATAAGCAGAGCCGCAATAATTAATCTTGCAGCAATTTTCATTGAAACCGCCCCCTGCTGTTGATATAATCCCTTATTATTTCTGAATGAGTACCAGCTATATTCTGCGGCAAATTATCGATATCTACCCATTCCAATGTCAATGATTCGTCATTTATAGAAATTTGACCGGAATACTCGTCTGTGCTGTATACGGTTATAACCGCATAATACTCGTCACCATTTTGAGCAGTACATAAATAATTTTTGCCAGAATACACGCCAAACAGCGTTAATTTGCCCAGTGTCAAGCCAGTTTCTTCAAAAATTTCCCGTCTTCCGGTTTCCTCGGTAGATTCCCCAAGTTCCATAAGGCCGCCGGGTAAACCCCATTTGCCGTGGGGGTATGTCCGCTGCTGCATAAGGATCTGGCCCTGCGAATTTTCTATAATTACATTACTGCCGTTTAAGATTATCCGCTTATGGCCAATTATGGCACGCAGCTCTTCGATATAGCCCATTCAGTTTGCTCCCTTCACAGCTTTTACAAACATTGTTGCAAAAAGTCGCGCCGCTGTCAACTGGCGTTTCAATTTCAAGTGGTTACTCTCAGTAACCACTTGAAAATTATTTTGCGGAAATTATTTTGCTTTTTGAGACATTTTCGCGGTATAATATCTGCACAAAACGAGAACCCGAAGGGACTGACTCAATGACAAAACTAAAGCACATCATTTTCGATATGGATGGGACTTTGAGCGATACAGCAAAAGCAACCGGTGCGGCAATTAAACAAGTGGAAAAGCAGTTTGACTTGCCGCCAATCACCGACACAATTATCCGCGACGCTATGGGCATTGCAGGGCTGGAATTTTACCGCCATATGTTCCCTACAGTGCCGGAAGATACACTCATCAAACTGGAACCGGAAGTTGACGCGCTGGAACTTGCTGCCATACAAAGTTTGAAACAATCGATTCTATTCCCCGGGGTTGTGGAACTGCTTACAGCATTAAAGCAGGCGGGCATAAATATGTACATCGCCAGTACCGGCAGCAATGTTCACGTCCACGGGACACTGTGGGCTACGGAAATCCGGGATTTTTTCATTGGGATACACAGCGGCGAACCTGCGAAAATTGATATGGTGCGGCGCATTGTCGGTGACTGTTGCCCAACTGAATGGGCTATGGTGGGCGATATGTTTAAAGATTCCGAAGCCGCCCGCGGAAGCAATATACTGGCACTTGGGGCTGGTTTCGGCTACTTGGCAGAAGAAGACCATGCGCTGTTTGATGCGGTTCTAAAAACACCGGGAGAATTATTAAAATATATATAAAGGATGAGTAGTAATGAAAATGACATTCCGTTGGTTTGGAGAAAACCAAGACCCAATCAGCTTGCGCGACATCAAGCAAATCCCCGGCATGTACGGCGTTGTAACCAGCCTTTTAGACATGCCCGCCGGCGAAGCATGGCCGGAAGAGCGTATCAAAGCCATGAAAGAAATGATTAACGCCGCAGGCCTAGAAGTAGAAGTTATCGAAAGCGTAAACATCCACGAAGATATCAAACTTGGCGCACCTAGCCGGGACGAGAAAATCGAAAATTACATTATAACGATGGAACGCCTTGCAAAATACGGCATAAAAGTCATTTGCTATAACATGATGCCTGTTTTAGACTGGGCGCGCAGTCATTTGTATTACGACTTGCCAGATGGTAGCAACACAATGAGATATCACGCGGCATCCATGGCAGGAATCACACCAGAAGAATTGGCCGCTAAATACGCAAAAGAATCTGACGCGTACGAAATGCCCGGCTGGGAACCGGAGCGCATGAAAACAATCAACGCCGCGCTAAAAGCCTACGAAGGCATGACAACCGATACTTTCTACGCCAATATGAAATATTTTCTGGACGCGATTATACCCCATGCGGAGCGTCTTGACATATTCATGGGCGTACACCCAGACGACCCGCCGCAACCAATTTTCGGCCTGCCGAAATTAATCATAAGCCGTGACAATATTCGCAAATTTCTTGACCTGCATCCAAGCAAGCACAATGGCCTTTCCCTTTGCACAGGCTCGCTTGGCGCGCGCAAAGGCAACGACATCCCTGCCATGATACGCGAATTTGGCGGCGAAGGGCGCATTCATTTTGCCCATGTCCGCAATTTGAAATTCGAAAACGAGACAGATTTCTATGAATCTGCACATCTCACCTCAATGGGTTCGTTGGACATATACGCCATAATGAAGGCTTTCCACGACATAGGCTTTAAAGGCTGCATACGCCCCGACCACGGCCGCATGATTTGGGACGAAACAACCAAAAAAGGCCGCCCCGGTTATGGGCTGTACGACCGCGCACTTGGCGCGACATATTTGCAAGGCATATGGGAAGCATTTGAACGCGGCACTAAATAAAGGAGGCTGTTATGATTTGTAAAAGCTGTTTTGGCATAATGCAAAAAGATGCCGTTTTTTGCACAAAATGCGGCACAAAAGTAGGTAACGAAAACCAGCAACAACAACCACAAGATGTATTTCAAACTCAACAACAGGAAACGTACCAATATCAGAGTCAGGACGATTTTCAACCACATTTACCGCCGCCACCAGTACACCACCCACCTACCGAACAACCCGGACAGGGGCTGGCAACAGCCTCTATGGTAATGGGGATACTGGCACTAACAGTGCTTGGCTTTATTGGCGGCATTCTGGGGCTTATTTTTGCTCTAGTCGCAAGGTCGCAAGGCAACAGAAGCGGCCATGCTACAGCAGGGCTTATAATGTCTATTATTGCCCTTGTACTTTGGGGCATAGGTATCATCGCCTGCGTTGTCTGCTTTGCAGTAATAGAACCGTATCTATGGTAATCTAGCGCATCACGTTATAGAAGGAGATTCCCCATGAAATTAAAAGTAGAAAATATAAAATCGTTCCCCACCCATTATACGCTCCCATTATTCGATATCCCAGAAATGGTAGCCCGAACAAAACAATCCCCAACTTGGCTGCACATGGGCGCGGGCAATATTTTCCGTATTTTTGTAGCCGGCGCGCAGCAAAAACTACTGTGCCACGGCCATACCGATACAGGCATAATCGCATACGAAGCCTTTGACGAAGAAATCGTACCGCAATCCTTCACCTCATACGACAACCTAACAATGGCAGTAACTTTATTTGCCGATGGTTCCGTCAACAAGCGTGTAATCGCCAGCATTGCAGATGCATTTAGCAATGACTTAACCCGCCTGTGCGAAGTTATCGCAAAACCCAGCCTGCAAATAATAAGCTTCACCATAACAGAAAAAGGCTACGCCGTTGACCCTGCAAAAGTATGCGCAACCCCATCCGCCGCCGCAACCACAATCGAACAAGTTGCCGCAGGGCTTTTTGCGCGCTTCCAAGCTGGCGCAAAACCCCTATCACTTGTCAGTTTAGACAACTTTGCAGAAAACGGAACCGTACTTGCCAAAGGCATACTAACCGTTGCCGAAGAATGGCAAAAAAGCGGTCATGTCCCGGAGGGCTTTGTAGACTACGTAAAATCCCTAGCCTACCCGTGGACCATGATTGACAAAATAACCCCCCGCCCATCGCCGGAAGTTGCAAAACTTCTGGAAGCAGACGGCTTCGAAGATACCGCAATCACCCAAACAAAAAAAGACACCTTTGTCGCGTCCTTTGTAAATGCCGAGGCGGCAGGGTATCTTGTAATCGAAGATAATTTCCCCAATGGCCGCCCGCCGCTTGAAAAAGCCGGCGTGTACATGACTGACAAAGAAACCGTACGCAAAACCGACCAAATGAAAGTCTGCGCCTGTCTAAACCCGCTCCACACCGTGCTTGGCGTAGCGGGAACATTGCTGAACTACCCCACAATTGCCGCCTGCATGAAGGACGCGCAACTGGTCAAATTAATAAACCAAGCCGCAGCCGAGGCACTGCCCACCGTGGCTAACCCCGGTATTATCGATCCGGAAAAATTCCTTCACGAAGTAGTAACGGAGCGCTTCCCCAACCCGTTCATACCAGACACCCCTGCCCGTATCAACTGCGACGCATCGCAAAAAGTACCCGTCCGTTTTGGTGAAACGCTAAAAGAACGCAAAGCGCGCGGCCTTGATATCGCAAATCTGGAAGCCATCCCGCTGTTTGTGGCACTGTGGCTGCGCTATCGCATGGGCAAAGATGATACTGGTGCGGTTGTGGAACTAAGCCCCGACCCACGCCTGCCGGAAGTGTTTAAGGCATTGGACGGCTTGCAATTTGGCGGCAAAGTTGACCTTTCACCAATGCTTTCCGATGTAAAGACGTTTGGCGTAGACCTATACGAAGTGGGATTAGGCGAAAAAATCGAAGGGTTGTTCTACGAACTTTCCGCTGGCCCGGGTACAGTGGCACGCAAACTTGCAGAGCTAAACTAGGAGGCTGTGCAAATGTCAAAACCCAAAGGCAACCCTATGCTCCCGACAGAATATGACCACTCGGTCAAACAAGCCAATCAATTCGAAGCCATACACCCACCGGCAGGCGTACACCCACGTCTATACATCCGCGAAGCCGACCTACCCGACCTCCACTCACGCGCAACTAAACCCAACGGGCCCGGCAAATACTATCAACAAATACTAAGCACAATAGCCTGTGGTAAGTACGACAGCGGCATACTGGAAAACCCAACCGACAGGGTTCGCTTTACACATATGGCACCCAGGCATATTATTCAAGATATTTTGGATACCGCAAAGGGGCGGGCAATACTCTACGTTATGGACCGCGAAGACAACCTTGCACATGGGCAACAAGCCGTTGCCACCGCAAAAGAATTTATGCGCACATATGAGTGTACCTGGTCAGGCGACGGCTACACCATAGGCAATAATGCCTGCTTGCTTATCCATAGCTTCTCATGCATTTATGACTGGTGTTTTGACATTTTGACCACAGAAGACAAGCAATTTTTCATCCAAAAATTTGACTATTACCTTTCCTATTTGGAATTTAGCAGAACCGAAGACGGCGAATACACCGGCTGGGAGCATGGCTTCACCGGTACAGACTCCATGAACGGCCACCATGTAGAGCATCAGATAGCCGCCGTAACCGCACTAGGCATTGCATTGTATGACGAAAAACCATATTACTGGCAAGTTATCTCTGATTACATGTACAACCATATGTTCCCCACATCCAATTTCCTGTTACAGCAAGGCACTGTATGGCAAGGTACAAGTTACGGCCCGGGCCGTCTACAGCATTTTGCACACAGCAATCTACTTTTGTACAAAATGCAAGAGCCGGGCAACCGCAAATCCTTCCTAACGCCTGACGCAATTTACGCGCTTTACTCCATGATTTACTACCGCCGGCCAGACAACCAAACCGTACGCATAGGCGACATTTTTAATTCATCCACCCCATTTGGTGTGGAATGGGTTTTTGGCGAGGGCAATTGCATCCTATACCTAAACGCCATCTATCACGACCCGTATCTGCAAACAGAGCTGATTAGGCTGGAAAAAGTACGCAAACTGCAAACGCCGCTTGCGTTCTTGCTGTGGGACAGCGTAGAGCCCAAGGCCCATGCAGGCAATTTGCCCACCGCATACTACATGCCCTACCCCAACGGCGAAATTCTGGCCACAACCGGCTGGCCCAAGCACGAGAAAGCAGACTTCAACTCCAATATTATGCATGTGGATATGCGTTTGGGAGCAGTGCAGCCCTTTAACCACGAGCATGCGGACAGCGGCTCGTTCCAGATTTATTACAGGGGCGGCCTAGTTGTGGATGGCGGCATATACGAAGGCCACAACGGCTTCTTCGGCAGTGCGCACGATATTAACTGGGACAAGAAAACAATTTCGCACAACTGCTTCCTGATATATGACCCCCATTACGACAAAAAATTTGACCTGACCGCCACCCCAGACTGGACAAACCCCAACCCGGAAGAATTTATTTGGCGCGACAGGCGCGTCGCCAACGACGGAGGGCAGTTATACAGCTTCGGCTTTGGCCGGGCAAAAGACGCCCCGCTGGATGTGTATTACGAAAACGGAACCGCAAAATACTTTCCCGGCAACAACCCAAAACGCGGTGTCGAGCTTCACGGCCCAGATTCTAACTGGCATACTGGCAAAATCCTTTCCCATTTTATTGAACCGGGCATCCTTGCGCCAAAATACACATACCTCAAAGGCGATCTGGCACAATTATACGGCTACCGCGCCAAAGAAGCACACCGCTCGTTCATGTTCCTAAATTTTGAAGACGCAATCTACCCCGGCGCACTTATCGTATTTGACCGCATTACTACCGGCGACAAATACCCAGACTATTTGGATTACGAAAAATACTTCCTACTACACAGCATGAACGCACCTGATATTATACGGGATCACTATGGCAAAATAGACGGCTTCTTAATCAAACGCACAGAAGAAGCCAAAAACGGCGATGTCACTGTAGGAAAATACAATGGCCAATTGCTGTGTACGCCTCTGCTACCCACCGAAGATAATATCAGCCTAAAAGTGGTTAACGGCTTCAACATTTTTGGGGAAGAATTCCCAAACAACCCCATCAACAAACATTTAACAGAAGAAGCCGGGGAGTGGATGCTTATGGTATCCCCTAAAGCAAAATCGCAAACGGACATGATGCTTAACGTAATGCAAGTATCCGACGCAGGAACCGAAACCCTGCCTGTTACAATGGTGGGCCGCGAGACAGACGATATGGTTGGTGCCAAAATATTTGGCCGCATAGCAATGTTCTCTACCAGCGGCAAGCTGCGGGATACAGCCATTACAATCCCATCTGCTGGCGATGAAGCGGAACTGAAATATCACATTGCCGACCTTGCACCTGGCAAATGGATGGTTACTGGATTAAATGGCAATGTAGCAGAATTTACTGTGGAAGAAGACAGCAATATCGGAGTATTTACCGCAAGTCCTTCTTACGAATATGTAGTTAGCCCTGCGTAATTCTACAATTCAGCTGGTGATATAGCAATTTACGTTGAGAACGGTTAATTCAACGTAAATTGCCTATACAGTACCACCAACTGAATTTTTTTACATACCAAAGCGGAGGTATTCTTTGATATTTGGTGGCAAAGGTTGAAAGTATATCAATATGACCGTGATACTTTGGAGGAACTTACTTTGAAAAAATTAATTTTGATAGAAGGACTCCCGGGAACGGGCAAAACTACTATTTCGAAATGGCTCTCAGCCGTTCTGGTTGATAAAGGCGAGTCCATAATTCTTTTAAACGAAGGGGATGAGAAAATCCCTTGCGATTTTTATGAGATAGCAGGAATACCAAAAAGTGAATTTGATCTGTTGTGTTCAGAGAATCCATCGGAACGTGAATGGCTGATTAACGCAGGCTCGTTTACTAAAAATTATGTCTTTTTGCGCATAGATAATTGCCCTAATCATATTGCCGAAGAAATAAAGCAATGGGATATGGGGGATGCGAGTAACCGAGCTATAACGATAGCTGATTACGTTTCGTGTGCTTTGGAGCGTTTGCAAAACCCCATTAACGAACTGCTGTTGCGTCATGCTACAAATAGTGATATCAGAGCATTTATCAACGCAATTAC
>Ga0123355_10016302_pt1 | contig 11705 bp, 7 predicted proteins | sample TergutEmb28metaG_3_FD_89872 | JGI IMG/M metagenome (GOLD analysis project Ga0123355, IMG submission 89872) | Embiratermes neotenicus P1 segment gut microbial communities from Petit-Saut dam, French Guiana - Emb289 P1 | ecosystem: Host-associated > Arthropoda: Insects > Digestive system > Gut ...
GCGTTTAACCTTCCCAGTTTTTGTACGGCTAAATCTTTTCTTTGCCCCACTATGTGTTTTAATTTTCGGCATAGTTACTTCTCCCTTTGTTATTTTATACGCACACAGTTTTACCCAAAGCAACGCAACAATGCGTTTTGGGTAACGCTGTTTTTGTTTAATAAGTTCGGTGTGCTAATGCACTATTGTTTTGCTTGCTTAGGTGTTAGAAATAATGACATATGTCTACCGTCGAGTTTTGGATTTTTATCAACATTACCAATCTCAGAACATTCTTCAGCAAATCTCAAAAGCAATTTTTCTCCGATATTAGTATGAGCCATTTCTCTGCCTCTGAAACGAACAGTAACCTTTAGACGGTCACCTTCTTTGAGAAATTTCATACCATTGGTTAGTTTTGTTTTGAAATCATTATCGCCGATACTTGGTGACATACGGATTTCTTTTACCTCAACAATGTGTTGATGCTTGCGCAATTCTTTTTCACGCTTTGACTGCTCATAGCGGTACTTACCGTAATCCATGATTTTGCAGACAGGCGGCTTCGAATTGCCTGCGATTTTTACGAGATCAACTTCTTTTTCGATTGCAATCTTCATTGCATCTTCTGATGACATAATCCCAAGTTGAGTCCCATCTTCGTCTATAAGACGAACCTCGGCATCAGTTATATCCTCATTAATCTGATAATTTACGTTGCTTATTAGAAAACACCTCCATTGCAAACTTATAAATCGGACTTCTTCTTACTAAAGTAAAAGACGGATACAATTGTACCCGTCTCATAAACACTAGTCACTTGAATATTCAGTCGAAATCAAAGCTTCGTGCCGCCTAAAATCATTTCAGGCTCTTGACCACAACGCGCTCACAAGGCGGTCGGGTGAGGACGGGGCTACCGTTCTGCTTACTATTGCTCAATGATGATATCTCGTATTGGTAAAAAAGTCAAGCATTATTTTAGGTTTTAGGGATTAGTGTTAGGGATTAGGGGACAGGGGTCCCTGACCCCTGATCCCTGACCCCTGATCCCTGATCCCTAACGCTACCACATTCTTTCGAAATATCCTGTGTCATCATCGACATCTGTTATTGCTAGTATGTCGCCGTCGATTTCAAAATAGAACTCAAAGGTTCTACCATTACCAAAATCACTAATTACTGTCAGCCTATTGCCATCGACAGTCCAAAGACCTACATCATTATCGGTATACACATAACCATCTTCATCAAACCACACGAAATCAGAAACTCCGAAGAACCATGTGAATCTGCCCTCAGAGAATTCCCAGAAACCTAGAAGCTCATGGTCAACTAAATCTTCTCTACTGCCACCGGACGGTGTCGTGCCTGTATCAGGTACATATACTGGAAGACCTTCTAAATCCTCCAATAAGCTTTCCAACAACTCGTCTATATCGATGTCATCTAAGTCGTCAAATAAACCATCTAACCAATCGTCTATGTCAAAATCCATGTCAAACATGTCGTCAAAATCCGGAGTAAAGAACATGCCACTCAAACCAAAGAAATCCTCAAGTTGATCAAGAAGCCTTTGACCCCAATCCGAAATATTAATAAAATCAACCGGTTCTAAACTCTCGGTACGTCGTGCAGTTGAAATTTCTATGTCCAAACTTTGTTCAAAGAAGAACGAATCCTCAATTAAATCAGGAAGACTAAGATTAAATCCATCATCATCAATTGTAAAGTCACCTGTAAGAAGCGTTTCTTGACCTCGATTGTTTTCGTTAAACAATAACGTAAACGCACCTCTGTCTGTCCATTCAAGTATCAGTTCATCTGTCCAGCTTCCAAAACGATCTTCATCTACTACACGTAAAATCGTTTCTCCGCCACGTGATGTTTCATTTACTTCCCACTCGATACTAATTTCCGAACGTCCCCTATCATCACGAGTTTCCATGATGATCGACCATGTGTCATGGGCATGAGAGCCCAAGTCAAAAGTCATAATTGCTTCTACGCGTTCTCTGTTAATTTCCATGTTCATTTCATATGCGATGCGATAAAGTCTGTTTCCTCTTCCTACATAAAGTGACATAACCATTTCACTTTGCATATCTCGCATATCTCTGCGCATTTCACGAATTATTTCATCAAGTGATATTTCCTCTGCCCATGGGTCCATTGATGATATTAAATCATTGAATGAATCAAAAAATGCATTCACATATTCGTTATCTTCGATTATGTCCAGAAATTCATCGTTAAAATCCATCATCAAGTCGTTATCGATGATAAAATCAATCTTTCTAACATTTACTCTCTCGCCACCGGATGTAATATCAACTCTGTTTGAAGTGACCTCCATGCGTCTTAAAAAATCGTTTCCTAGATCTTCAAGTCGCTCAGATAATTCATACATGCTATATGACGCATTCATCATTGTTTCATATGATTCTATCATTTCGACAATCTCGTCAACCTCTTGTCTACTCAGACCTAATAAGTCTGCAAACGAGCGAAAATCTTCTCTGAATGTCTCAAATACTATGCCATAAAAATTGTTGCTAATCTGGTCTATACGGGCTGCCATAATTTCTTGGTCATAGTATAGTTCCAAATCAAAATCAAGTCCATCACCGGACATCGTTGCTTCAATAAAGTGAGCACCTTGCTCATAATCAGAGTGAATTGTTATTTCGCCACTCATTTCAGTCATGAACATCTGATAGTCAAACTCTACAGTTACAGAGCCATCAACCAAACTTTCAAAAAGCATACCGAACATTTCCAGTGGAGTATCTTCTATACGCTCACTAAATTCGTCACCAACATTGATAAGAGCATTATTTGCAGCTCTCAATGGCGAATTTAAGAACATTATAAGTACGATAACTGCTGCAATGACTACAAGAGCCGCGGCTGCCGCAGGTATTATGATTTTTAACAGCTTTTTTTTCTTAGCTTTTGCTTCATCATCAGATGGAGGCTGTGGTGGTTGCGGATATGGTTGATAGGGATTTGCAGGATTGTACGGCTGCTGTTGGTATGGCTGTGCCGGATCATGTGGTTGTTGGTATGGTTGCTGTTGGTATTGCTGTGCTGAATCATGCGGTTGCTGTTGGTATTGCTGATACGGTTGCTGTTGGTATTGTTGTGTTGAATCATGCGGTTGCTGTGGTTGCTGATATGGTTGTTGTTGCTGGTATGGTTGCTGTTGATACGGCTGTTGTTGGTACGGTTGTTGCTGATACGGTTGCTGTGATTGCTGATATGGCTGTTGTTGGTTGGGTTGCTGTTCCATTTGTTGTGCAGATTCTGGTTGCACAGGCACAGCCACTGCACCCACAGGAGCACTTGCATCTGCAGGGTTATTCACAACATCCGCAGGGGTATTAACGTCCGCTGCAGGTGGCATTTCAGCAATGACAGGAGCATCAGCCGGAGTATCGCTTGGAGCTTCGGTATTTGCACTAAGTTCAGTTTTTTCCTCAATTGGAGCTTCCGAAGTAACCGGAGTTTCAATTGATGGTGTTGCTGCATCTACAGGAGCGCTACTTTCTACAGGTGCTGGTGTTGATACTGCCATAGGCGTTGCTACCACAGGCGCATCTGCATTTACTACAGGCGCACCAGGGGCTTCAATCGGTGGTGCAGGTGGAGCTACTGTTTCTACAGGAGTTACCACTTCCTGCGCTGATCCACATTTGGCACAAAATCTGTTGCCCGGAGCAATCTCTGCCCCACAATTTTTACAAAACATTTTAATCCTCATTTCTTTTCGAATTGATAATTGAGAATTGAGAGTTGAGAATTATTCTCATATCTCTATCTTCAATTATAATTATAAATTTGCTTTTGTTGTTTTTACTATTGAAACTAATATTTCGCCTACTCAATTCTCCATTCTCCATTCTCAATTAACAATTCATCATCTTCTTCAGCATCAAGTAGCTCGATATTCCGTAATCTTCTATGCATTGCTCTTGCTCTTGTTCCTGCAAGATCTTCTAGTGTTTTATCAGCAGTTTGAATCTGTTTATGTGCTCTTTCCAACACCTCTCCAAACTTTATAAACTCAGCTTTGACTGCACGTAATGTGTCCCAGACCTCTAATGAACGCTTTTCCATCGAAAGTGTCTTAAAGCCCATTTGTAGCGAACTCAAATACGCAGAAAGTGTTGTCGCACCTACAACAACGACCTTGTATTTAACACGCAGCTCCTCAAACAATGCTGCATTTTGCACCACTTCTGCATATAGCCCCTCTGTTGGTAAGAACATCAGTGCAAAATCTGTAGTCTTAGGTGGCATGATATATTTATCCGCAATGTCTTTAGCTGATACGCGTATTGCCTGTGCCAATGATTTGCGAGCATCATCGATGGTCTGCTTATCTTCAGCTTCAATTATACGATTGTAGTCTTCAATTGGGAATTTTGAGTCAATCGGCAATAATAATGGTTCATCACCTTGTCCGGGAAACTTAACTGCAAACTCTACGCGTTTTCTGTCCGCAATCTCAACATTTACCTCATATTGTCCCGGTGCAAGAATATCAGAAAGTAACTTCTCAAGCCGAACCTCACCGTACGTGCCGCGCTCTTTTACATTAGTAAGGGCATTGCGCAAGCTCTTTGTATCTGCAGCAAGATTTTTCATCTCACCAAGCCCTTGCTGGACACTCTCCAACTGTTTACTAACAATCTCAAAGGATTGCGCCAAACGTGATTCCAATGTCTTTTGCAGCTTCTCATCTACAACGCCCTGCATTTGCTCTAAGCGCTTCTCATTACTTTCTTGCAGGGCTTTCATTTTATTCTCAAGGGTTTCATTAACCTTTTCGATATTCCCTGTATTATCACGCTGAATTGAAGAAAGCCTGTTATCCAATTGCATTTGAAATTCTCGTAGTTGTTTATTAGTCTCTTCACGATTACCCTGCAATGTAGATTGAATACTCTCCTGAATCATGCCAAAGCGTTTAAACTGCTCTGTAGAATTATCCGCCATTTGTCTAATTATGCCCTCTTGCTGCCGCGCTTCTCTATCTCGTTGCTCATCCTTACTCTTAGTAAGAATGCCGGCAATCTTATCAACACCGGACTTGCCCATACCGACAATCAGCAGTATTATCACAAAAACAAGTAAAGTAATAATAACAAGATTAATAATTGATTGAGTATCCATATGTATAACCATTCTTTCTATAATTAACACAACTAAAGTATATAAAAAGTTGCATTATAATAATTTTTTATCAAATCACCCGCCACCTGCGGGCGGCACAAAAGAATTGGTCGCATTAAAGCCGGAAAAAACAAATCACCCGCCGCCTGCGGGCGGCACCCCAATGCAAGCTACTTAAGGAATCTTGCCTTATCAAATCACCCGCCACCTGCGGGCGGCACCCTCTTTTCTAAAGAGGGCTTAAGAGCATTGCACCCAACCTTGCCCTCTTTAGTAAAGAGGGTGCCCTCGCAAGGGCGGGTGATTTGTCATACGACAACTACTCCGCTAACATCTCACGTAACAACTCATTAACAGAGCGCGGATCAGCCTTCCCGGCAGTTTTTTTCATAGCTTGACCGACCAGAAATCCAAATACCTTTTGGCTACCACCGCGAAACTCTGCTACAGACTTTTCGTTCTCTGCCAACACTTCACGTATTGCAGACTCTAAGAACCCGGTGTCACTTACCATACCAAGGGAATGCTCTTCGATATATGCCTCCGGCTCGATATTGTCTGAAAAGACCTTCTCTAAAACCTTCTTGCCTACTGAGCGATTAATTTTACCCTCATCTACCAGCTTTATGATAGAAGCAAACTTCACACTATCGATACTTATGTCATCATCAGAAATATTCAAATCCTTTGTAATTGCAAGAAGCTCACCGATTATCCAGTTTGACACCTGCTTTGGTTTTTCAACAACTTCCAACGCCTCATCAAAAATCCTCGACAATGTCTGGCTTCCTGAAATAACCTTACTATCGTGAATAGGCAAACCAAGCTCTGATGTCATACGCTCATACTTCACATGAGCAGGCTCCGGCAAACTCTCACGAACAGATTCAACCCAACTTGCGTCAATATGAATAGGCATAATATCAGGATCAGGGACATAACGATAATCCGCTTCTCCAACTTTTTCGCGCATGGAATAAGACATACCAATATCATCATCCCAACGACGAGTTTCCTGTACGAGTTCCTCACTGCCTGTTTCCAAAGCATCTATATGCCTTTGGGACTCATATTCAATCGCACGTGCAATGGCTTTGAGCGAGTTCATGTTTTTTATCTCTGTTCGAGTTCCGAGTATTTTGCTCCCTTCCTCACGAACAGAAAGATTTATATCACAACGCATTGAACCTTCCTGCATTTTACAGTCCGAAACGCCTGCGAAGCTAAGTAGTAAACGTAATTTATCAAGATATTCCGTAACCTCGTCAGCTGTACTAAAATCCGGATTAGAAACAATCTCTATAAGCGGAACAGATGCACGATTTAAGTCCACCAATGAAGTGCGGGAACGTGGCTCATGTACAAGTTTCCCGGCATCTTCTTCTATATGAATTTGTTTCAAAGTAATTCGTTTGCCACTTTCAAGCTCAACCGCTCCATCTGTGCAAATTGGTGCAAAAAACTGAGTTGTTTGATACCCTGTCGGTAAATCCGGATAAAAATAGTTTTTCTTGTCAAATGAAATGATATTGGACACTGTACAGTTTGTAACAATTCCGGCTGCTATTGCAAGCTCAATCGCCCTCTTGTTTACAACAGGCGGAAAACCCGGCATACCTATGCATGCAGGGCAAGTGTTCTCATTAGGGTCTGCTCCAAACTTCGCAGAACATGAACAAAAAAGTTTTGATTCTGTCGAAAGTTCAACATGAACTTCCAACCCCATAACTACTTCATATCTCATTTGACTTCACCTCTGTATTTACTCTGCTTTATATTTTGCGATTTTCTCTGTAGGGGCGTTTTCATGGGCTATTTGACAGCACCGAGGCCTTACAAGCTTCTCTAATTATCGGCTCATTCCCCTTATTTGCAACATATGTGCAGTCACCAATCGTAATTGATGGCAATCCGCAAAGCCTCGACAACAAAATCATCGCAGAACTATCATCCCCACGCCCGACTGTCACATCATATGTATCAAATTTCATCGAATCCATAATTAGACGTCGTAAACATGTGGCTTTTTCATAATATCTGGTATAATTCTCATGGGATAATATCATTGTTCCGAGAATCGCAGCGAGTTTTATATCCTCACCAAATGCCTCGGTACGAGTATTCATATACATTTCTTGAAGCCCATTGTAACTCTCGGTTCTATAGCCATATTTAACCCCATCATAACGGCTAATATTGTTACTAAGCTCAGCACAACATATTATTTGCATAATTTGAGTGTAGATTTCAGCAAATTTTGGTTTAACTTCAGACACATTTGAAGCAGTTGAAGCAAGGGGATGGTTCCTCTGCTTCTCGGATGAAGCAAGGGAACCGTCCCCCTGCTTCATTGCTCCATCTTTAGAATCATATCCGGAAATAATATCCAAAACATCAAATCCTATATCGATGTTAGTGCAAAGAACACCTATTTGATCAATTGATGACACTGCTTGAATAAGACCATATCGTGAAACTGTGCCATATGTAGGATGTATATAGTACAAGTCTTGCGATGCCGCAGCACTGCCGATTGCACCTGTATAGTCGTTACATATGGCAAAATCAGCTTTACCGTTCGCAATTAGGTTTACCAACCCATTATCGGATGTCAAATTGGTTTGTCCACCCAGTAAAAGACTTATATCAAATTCATCCGACATACCAGTTCCAAGGATTTCGACACCTGCTGCTTTTAGGCGTTCTACAACCGTGGCATCAATCGGCGAGATGAAATTTTCAAGCATTTTAGAACCCGCTGTCGCAGGCTTACCTTTTTGCATTATCGAATTAGAAATAATAACTTTATAACTCACTTCATACCTCATATATTTATACTGGAAATTGTCCACTATGGGCGGCGAATCACTCTATAGCAGCGGGTACTTGAAAATAGCCGTCATTTTGCTCAGGAGCATTTTTGAGGACATCCTCTCTCGTAGCACTACTATTCACAATATCCTCACGCATGACATTTTGCAAATCAAGCACTGTAGACACAGGCTTGACTGTTTCTGCATCATATGCATCAAGTACAGAAAATCCATCAACAATATCATCGAAACGTTTTTTTATCATGTTACGCTCTACATCAGAAAGATTAAGCATCGCTGTACTTTCATAATTAGAAAAGTTCTTCATGGTTCACCAACTTTGACTAAATTTTATATATCTCATATCGCATTGTAGCATAAATTGTAACAAAATACATCAGTAAATATGTTCAAATCGTAAAATTACATAGACAATTAACCTATGTAGATGTATAATCTTTTCGTATCTATTTTATTTATATCTGCTAATGAAAGGAACATTGGAAATCATGCGTAAAAAGGGAGCTTCTATAATACTTCTCGTATTAATATTATCGCTTATACTCAGTGCATGTATGCTACCACAAGAGGATGATTTATTACCACCCGATCTTCTACAACCGGAAGAGATAATCTTTCAAACCATAGAAGTCGAACTTGGAACAATACAGGACATACTAGAAGATTTTGTCACTACTGCATCTTCAATACGTTATGAGATGACGTTTCATAACCGCTCCGGCTTTTTAGCTGAGCTAAATGTACGCCCCGGGCAAGAAGTACAGGAAGGCGATGTACTGGCAAGATTAGACACAGGCTCATTATATATAGATATTCAACTTCAACAACTCGAAGTAGAAAGACAACAACTACTACACGAAGATACTATAAGATTCGGTGCAACGAGATTAGCTCGCCGTCTTTCAGAACTTGATTTAGAACGAGCTGAATTGCGATTACAGCAATTAGAAGAAGAAATGGAAAAATCATCGATTATTGCCCCGGTTGATGGCGAAGTCGTGTTTCTCAATAACGTAGGAATCGGAGAGTTCGTGCCCGGACGCACGGTGATTTTGACCATAGCAGACCCTGCATTCATACAATTCGAGTATACCGGCACCCAAACAGCACGTATACGACAAGGAATGGAAGCAGAAATCCACATAGGCTCTCAAACAATTCCGGCAAGAGTCTCTATGACACCGACAAATGCACCTGAGGAAGATCGTGATAGATTGCGTAATACTATCGTTTTTACTGCAATAAACCCTGATGATTTACCACGTGATATGAGAATCGGAGCACGCCACAACTTTAGTATATTCATGGATGAACGTGAAGATGTAATCGTGATTCCTTCATCTGCAGTCACCAATTTTATGGGGCAAAGTTTCGTGCAAATTCTTGAAAACGGAATGCGAACTGAGCGCGATTTGGATATTGGTATTACAAGCAGAACACATGTTGAAGTTTTGACAGGTCTCACAGAAGGCGAGCTATTAATAATAGGCGTCGAAAGATAGTATTTAAACCCACCACCATTTCTTACAGATATCACAATACACTTTCAACGGGAGATTAGTATTAATGCTACTTTTCACATTAAAGAAAATCATACGAAACAAATGGATGGTCTCTTGCTTGCTTATAGGAGCTCTTGTATTTGTTACAATCCTCTCTGTTATACCAACATATTCAAATGGTGTATATCGCCATATGCTGCTGAGAGACATGGAATCACAACAAATACGCACAGGAAACTATCCCGGCAACTGGTTTTTAACTGCACTAATCAGAAGCTCTTCATTTGAATTAGACGAGGGTTTTTCGCAAGCAAGAGAAATTGAGCGGCTACTACAAGAGCGACATATTCCCGATATGGACGTGCCGGTATTGGCATCTCGTAAACAATATTCACTTGATCGATTTTTCTATTATCCCAGAACAGCTTCAAGACGACAAATAGTAAGTATATTAGGTGTCGAGGATATTTGGAACCATGTCGACATTATTGAAGGAAGACGACCCAGTGCTGCCGGCACTTCTACATCAAATGACCCAACTTCTGATGTATTAGAGTTTGTCATGTCAAGAACTGATTATCTACAATCTGATATCCGTCTTGGTCATGAGTTTGACCTCTATACTTACGCGCTTCCGGCAGAAACAGGCAGACAATTCGGAACAGCCATGGCTGTAGGTGTTTTTGAACCGCGATTTGAAGAACCATTCTGGTTTAGTATGCAAGGATTTGGATCAACTACATTCATAATTGACCACGACTATCTTGTAGAAAGTTTTGTTGAAAATGAAACTCAATTTGTGGCATCAGTTTCATTTTATTATTGCTTTGACTATGTAGAAATACGACCGGAAAACATTGGCAACATACTCGAAATAACAAGAAGGGTTCGCGCTCATATACAAACTTTTGGAACTCTCAATTTCCAAATGGAAGACACATTGCGAGTGTATAATGAGAGACGCGCCACTCTTGAGTTTATGCTTTGGATCCTTATAATCCCGGTTTTAATTATACTTGTATTTTATATCTATATGGTTTCAAAACTCATGATAAGTCACGAGGCTAATGAAATAGCAGTCCTGAAAAGTAGAGGTGCCCGAAATTCCCAGGTGTTTTCATCATATGCGCTAATGAGTGTATTTATTGCCGCAATAGCATTTGCCACCGGACCACCCTTAGGATTGCTTATAGGGCGCGTACTTGGACTATCCAATGGTTTCATGGAGTTTGTGGCAAGGCGCGGAATACCCCTCGAGCTTTCAAGATATGCATTTTTATATGCCGCCCTCGCCGCCGTATTATTTATAGTAGTAATGCTCATCCCTGCGTTAAAAGCCACACGGGACACAATTGTAAAATCAAAACAAAAAAAGAGTCGCAGAGTTTCAGCACCACTTTGGCAAAAACTGTGGATTGACTTAGTATTAATCGCCGTTTCTCTGTACGCCTTGTTTATGTATTATTCAAGTGCAGAAATGCGTGCTCTTGCTGATGTTGCCGGTGCAGATGTGCCTATAGACCCTCTGGTTCTGCTAGCAAGCTCATTGTTTGTCTTAGGTGCAGGTCTCGCGTTTTTGAGAATTTTTCCATTATTGGTTAAAATAATTTATCACGCCGGAAAAAATGTATGGCCACCAACACTCTATTCCACACTGCTTTCAATTGCTCGATTTAAGGGAAGTAGCCAATTCTTAGCATTATTCTTAGTTTTCAATATCGGACTGGGAGTATTTAGTGCGACAGCAGCTCGCACGCTCAATCTCTTCTTAGAAGACCGTATACGATATGATATAGGTGCTGATATTACACTAACACAAACTTGGCCAAGCGAGAATATATTTTATCGAGTTGAATTAGATGAGGACTCAGGTGAATTGTCATATTATCGCATACCTCCGCCAATGCATGAAGGTGGAAGTGCCGGCGGCACAGGTAATGACGATATCATTATCATGCGTACTCGCATGAGCGAACCACCTTTCGATGTGTTTCCAAATCTTGACGGTGTCGAACATGCCACAAGAGTGTTCACACGTTCAGATGTAAGACTGACTGAGGGACAAAGAAATGTTTCTGCGACGATAATGGGCATAATTCCCCATGAGTTTGGGCGTATAGCATGGCTCAGAAATGATCTTCTTCCGGCACATATGAACGAATATCTTAACTTGATGACCGCTGATCCTTCAGCAGTTTTCTTGTCAACAGCA
>Ga0123355_10016303_pt1 | contig 11704 bp, 6 predicted proteins | sample TergutEmb28metaG_3_FD_89872 | JGI IMG/M metagenome (GOLD analysis project Ga0123355, IMG submission 89872) | Embiratermes neotenicus P1 segment gut microbial communities from Petit-Saut dam, French Guiana - Emb289 P1 | ecosystem: Host-associated > Arthropoda: Insects > Digestive system > Gut ...
TGGCTATGACTAACCATTCGGAATTTCGCTTCAGGGGAAATGTATCTGTACCCAATCTCACGTATGGGGTTGCTCCAGAATCCCCGGCTGCCGCACCCGAAGAACAACGCCAACGCCACATAATCCAAACCGGCTGGGCAGAACTTGAAACCAAATATTTTGACGACGTAGTGCATAGTCTGCGCCAAGTTACTACGTCTGTAAATGGCTATGTAGAATCCGAAAGCCTTACCACGCAAGCCAGACAAATATTCAATATAACTCTACGCATACCAAGTGCCAATTTCCAAGATGTGATGCTGCAAATACAAGGCCTAGCCGATGTCCGTCATTCCCGCGAGAGTGCGGAGGATGTAACCGACCAGTTTTACGACACCGCGTCGCGTCTTGCAACCCGCCGCATAGAAGAAAACCGCCTGCTGGCCCTTATAGAAGATGCCACAGAGGTGCGCGATATTTTGGATCTGGAACGCCGCTTGAGTGAGACTCGCGTACAAATAGAAATGTACAATGCAACCCTAACGCGCATGGCCAATCAAATTGCGTACTCTACAATTTACGTAACCGTGTTCGACATTGCACACCAGCCGATGCCAACAATAGCCGGTCCAACTTTGGGCGACCGTATTGGTGGTGCTTTTGGCGATTCTGTGAATTCCATAACCCGGGGTTTTCAAAATTTTATGGTGTGGCTCGCGGGTGCAATTATCCCATTGGTGGTTTGGGGCGTTATTATTTTTGTGGTGTATAAGGTGGCACGGAAAATTATCAAAACCCGGGTAAGACCACCCGTATAAAAAAATTTCAACTGGTACGAAAATCGTACCGGTTGGTCAGCCAATTTTCATTCTTGGTTGGTGCAAAAACGCCTGTAATGGGCGATAGGAGGCAACCATTATGGCATTTACAATGGCACACCTGATTATTTCCCAGAAAATATCAAAAATATTTGATAGCCATATCAAAAATCTGCCCCAATTTTATTTGGGTACTATTGCTCCCGACGCTGTTCATAATAGGGCTAATTATATTTCGGAATACAAAAAAGCTTCCCATTTAATAGCCGGACCCGAACAGTGGGGATTTACAACTGACAATGACGGATGGCTGAACAATACAGTCGCATTGCTAAGCAAATATAAGCTGTCAGAAAATCACGATTTTGTTTTAGGTTATTGCTGCCACATCTTATCGGATATGTACAAATACAAAAACATATGGACACCATTTAGGCTAAAGCACGCCGATGAGTTAGAAAAAGGGTTAGGTAATATTCTTTATCAAGAGAATAACAAAGTTGATATTGAAATGGCCCTGACTTACGAGGACAGAAATGAGTTTTGGCGTCATCTTGCAAATTCAAACAGTCTTGATTTTGCAGACATTATTTATGCCGCAGAAATTGACAAGCAAAAAGATAACATTCTCAACTCGTGGTATAAGGATAAAGAGCGTCAAGACATATCTTCAAACAAGATCGTGACATACGAAAGAGAAATGGATTATGTAAAAAACGCAACAGATTTTGTCGCGCTTATTTTTCGGGATAATCTATTAAAACCGCCCGTATAGGACTGCCGTCGCCGTCCTCAAATTTAAGCGGCAGTGCCGACAGCGTGTATTCCCCTTCAGGGATGCCATCCAGCACTAATCCTTCCAATATTGCAATACCATTCCCCAATAAAATCGTATGAACGGGATAGTCATCATCGCCATAAGGGTCAACCGAAAGGTAATCTATGCCTACGGTCTTGACCCTTTTTTCGACCAGATACTGCGCGGCGCATGACATTAGCGCGAAAAAATCTTTTTTGAGCGTGCCCTGCGCCATGTATTTTGACTGCCCCATGTCAATTAGAAGAATCACGCCCGTGGGGATATCGTGCGGGAGTAAATCTTCCTTTGCGATATGCCCGGTTGCGTTTATGCGAATAAGCTTTGCCGGGCCGTAAAAATGGCTTAAATCTATGTTGTCACAAGTTGCGCCGCCCAAAATAAAATGCGATGGCATATCTGCGTGAGTGCCGGTATGGGTTGTGGCGGCAAATTCTGTGAGGTTGAATTTGTCTCCATTTTTTAGACGGGCGGTTTTGTTGATGGTGAACCGTTCGTCGCCATATACGGGCAAGTTGTCGCAAAATGTGGCGGTTATGTCGTAGATTTTCATGGCATTAATCCTCTCCAGACCTCAATAAACGAAAAGTTAAACACACTAAAGTCTACAAAATTAAGCAAAAACGCAACGCCGCCTAAAATTGCGAGATGCAGCGGATACACAATGTAGAACATCCACTTCATTCTCTTGCCGCGCTCCCCATTATAGTTTTTCAAAAGTATGGCCGCAAAGCCACAGCCGATAATAAATGACATAGATACAAGCATCAGAGTTAAATCTGCGTATTCTGCCCCCGGTAGGTCGAAAATTTGTATTAACCATATTCCCAACACCAACATTGCGCTAGCTAGAAACGTGTAGGCCCCAAATACAACGACAGGGATTATTCGCCGTACTTTTTCGTTTTGGATAACATGGAATAGTAATATCATGACAAGACCGATAGCTCCCCAGTCAAATGGCACCGGGAATAAAGTCAGCAAGCATATTATCACAAACAGTACCCAAAACAGGGTGCGGTTTTTCATCTTGTCGTACATAACAAGGCAAATAAGCCCCACTAATATTGTAAACATGATATTGAGAATAATTGTTTGAAACACAAACGGATGAAACGCCGCGGCGATTATACCAAAAATCAAAATGCGTAGCATATACCGTTTTAAATTGGATGTATGCTTGTACCCCTCTACTACAAAGAATGCTAGAATGGGAAATGTAAGCCCACCGGCGGCATAGAACGGTACTGCAAGCCATATAGGCATAATAGGCCACCAAGCTGAAACCATGTGGTTAAGTACCATGCCTATGATTGCAAGTATTTTCAGATGGAACGCGTTTAATTTCGGCATGAAAAAATCCCCCTAATAATATTTTACCGACTCGGCATAATGCTCTGCATCAAGTTCTGCAAAGCAGCTGAGTCCGCTCAAAAACTTGCATATAAAAAAGCAAGCCGCACAGCCAGAGGCGTATCCTTCTAGCTCGGATACAAAGCCGTGTTCTTTGGCGAGTTTATACAACTCCGCCACGCCGCCCGTAAGCAGCGCGTCAAAAATCGGGTATTTACCGTCCGGTATGCCGCGCACCACGTCTTCCATTGGGATTGCAATACCGGTACAGCCCGGCGGCAAAAAGCGATTATACATATCTACATGAAAATGCCCGGTAGAAACAAGGTTTTTGCACGGGTTGGAATTTATCACAGCGTCAATTGGCTTTGGCGTGTGATACTCTTTCTCTATGCAAACTGCCCGGCCGCCCATGCGAATGCCGTACGCGTTGGCCGTATCGCGGATGTAGTCCGGACTGATGGATTCCTCTAGTGCATTACGGCTGTGGGCTTTGTTGCGGTTTGTACCGCGCAACATATTTAGAAAACGATCCTGCCACAGGAAGTAGCCGAAATTTTCTTTCTGGCAAATTTCGGCCAGCCGCAGAGGATATGCGTATGGCACATACTCTGCATGGAATGGGTCTAGCGAAATGCAAAAAGTACCCGCGCCTACTTTGCGCAGTGCATTTATGTGTTGCTTAATCACATTTTCGTCTGTGGCCCAGCAGGCGTTTGTTTCGATATAGTCTACGTTTACGCCGTGTTTGTTTGATTTTTTCAGTAGTGTAAGCAGGCCGTCAAAATCCAGAAAAGGTTCGCCGCCGCCAATATGGACGCTACGGCAACCGCCTTCACGTAGCAGGCCCAAGGCTTCATCCATGATTTTTTCTGTCATATATCCGCCGGTTCTGGTTGGAGAACAGGCGTACAAACAATGTCTGCACGCCGCGCTGCACTCGTAATTGGGCATAATGCCCGCGTGTCTAAGCGGGATTAGAGCCACCATTTTTGCGCTCCTCCAGATTTTTGTAGCCGTTTATCAGCAACCCTTTGTCTGTGTCTATTGTAACTGGTGTGCCGCTTTTTACAAAATCCACAACGCGTACTTTTACCCGCAGCATTGGAATTTCTAGGGCTTTTGCAACGGTTTCCGCATGGCTTTGGTCAACTTTCTCCCATGTGCCTACAACCAGCGCGCCCGCAAATTTCAATTGCTCCAGCATACTGTCGTCCGTTTGCGTGCAAACCACAATGTCGCCACGCTCGAAAAACGTGCGCTCGTCGTCCGCAGAATTGGTAAACAGACGCGTAATGCCGCGCTTTATTCCCATTTTGTTGCCTTTTCCTTTGGCCAGCACATTGCCTATGGTGCGTACCCTTATCGTGTTAGTGGTCCCGGCAATGCCCACAGGCACACCGGCCATTGCGACAATTATATCGCCGTCTTTGGCTAGGCCTGTTTTTACGGCCATTTCTTCCGCAATGTCAAAAACTTCGCTGTCGCCTTGAAAGGGCTTGCCGGATAGCACGGGAATGCAGCCCCACGAAAGGTTGAGCTGGCGGCACACAACATCGCTATTGGTAACGGCCAGAATTGGGCATGTTGGCCGCGAACGCGCAACCATTCGCGCAACAAAACCCGAGTCGGTGATAGGCACAATGCAGGACGCTCCTAGGTCGGCAGCGGTAACAACGCCGGCGTTGCTCATGGTGTTTGTGATATTTTTATTTATGTTGCGGTATAGGGAATTTGCGGAATAGTCAATCGTTTCTTCAATAGTTACCGCGATGCGCGCCATCATGGAAACGGCTTCTACGGGATATTTTCCATATGCGGTTTCGCCGGAAAGCATTACGACATCCGTGCCGTCGTGTATGGAATTGGCGACGTCGTTGGCCTCTGCACGGGTGGGGCGCGGGTTACTTACCATGGATTCCAGCATATGTGTTGCGGTGATGACGGGTTTGCCCATCATATTACAACTGCGGATCATGGCTTTTTGCACAATCGGCACTTCTTCCGGCGGTATTTCTACACCCAAGTCGCCACGGGCAACCATTACGCCGTCGGCAATTTCCAATATGCTTTCGAGATTATCCACCCCATCGCGGGATTCTATTTTTGCGATAATGCGAATATGTTCGCCGCCGCCTGCGTCCAGCACCTTACGAATGTTGACAATATCGCCAGATGTGCGCACGAAAGAAGCCGCGATGAAATCGAATTCTTCCCGTATCGCAAATTTTATGTCCTCGACGTCCTGCTCTGTAAGAGAGGGTAAATTTGTAGCTACATCCGGTATGTTAATGCCCTTGCGGCTGCCCAAAAAGCCCGAATTTATCAGCACACATGTAACTTCTGTGCCTTCTATGGCGGTAACCTTCATTTCAATTAAACCGTCGTCAAAAAGGACACGGTTGCCTACGCGTAGGTCGCTTGGCAGGTCTTCGTATGTTACAGCAACGCGGGTTTCGTCACCTATTATATCCTGTGTGGTAAGGGTGAATTTCATCCCTTGTTCCAGATACACCTTGTCGTTTTCAAATGCTTTTGTTCTGATTTCTGGCCCTTTTGTGTCTAATACCAATGCTACAGGCTGGCCCATTTCTTTCCGGGCTTGCTTTAGCATGTTCACCGTTGCTAGGCGCGCCTCGCCAAAACTGTGGGAACAGTTGATTCTTGCAGCGTTCATGCCGTTTGTGATCATTTGTTTCATGGTTTCTACATTGTTGCATGCCGGGCCAAGTGTGGCTAAGATTTTTGTTTTACGCAAGAAGCGTTTTTCAGCGTTCATGATGAGCCTCCTATTATTTCTTTACATTGCCCGGCTTTTGGTAAACAACGCCGGCCTTATTCCTTTTGGCCCGCACCGCAGACCTTTTTTTGAATATTAATGAATCCATGTCGCACATCCTTTTTTAGAGCCTAATTATAACGGGACGCTTGAAATTTTGCAAATCAACTGGTCGGGAAAACCGACCAGTTGAAATTATTCGGCAGTAAACATGCCATACAAATATACTTGCGTGATTTCATTGCATAGCATACAATGCATTGCGAGGTGACTAAATATGCAGATAAAGCAAATTGAAGCAATCCGCAGTACCAAAAATAGGATAATAAGTTTAGTAATTGCTGTATGTATGTTAATTGGGTTGATTGTGGTGCCGGTAGAAAGTACCCTTGCTCAAATTAACGACCATCCCGACACAATTGCTCCATATATCTCCAACTTGGAGCAGGGCTTGCTGGTTCTTGTAAACAGAGAGCGTATTTCAAGAGGGCTATTGCCATTGTCTACGTTTCCTGCCCTTCAGCAAGTGGCTCGTCAGCGGGCAGCAGAGTCTGTTGAGTGGTGGGAGAACCACAGACGACCAGATGGTGTACGTTCCTGGGATACCATTTTGCCCGAATTTGGCATTACTGGCAGTGGTGGCGAAAACTTGGCGCGTGGTTCTCTTACTACTCCAAACCTTGCATTTGAATTATGGAGAAACAGCCCGGGACACTGGGCGCAAATCATTAATCCTTCTTACAGGCATCTGGGAGCAGGCTACCACCCACTATCATTTAACCATCGTTGGGCGCAAATATTCCTTCCGGGCAACATTACGGGCATTCATGTCCACGAATCTCAAAGAGAGCTGGCATTGCCTCTTGGGGCGACATTGGAAGAAATGGGCGTTATGTTGGTGCTTACTTGTTCTGTTCACGGAATAAGCTTTATGCCTGTTATTACAGAAATGCACACGGCCTTTGATAATATGTCCCAAACTAGGCAAGCTGTTACTATCAGATACGATAATTTTACAACCACAGTACACATAACACCGCACCCTGCACCTTCTATACGTCAGCTTTTCCCTTGTGCGGGGCTTGCAGATGCTGTGGTTAATGTGTTCAGAGATCCGTCTATGGTTAACTTAACCGGCCGGCCCAATATCACTCTTGATGACAGCCTTACACCACAGGCTTTCAGAAATCTTATGACTTTTGAGCCTAATCATTTTACGCCATTGCCCATAACCAGTCTTGAGGGCATTCAACACTTCCCAGAGCTACGTGCTTTGCATATATGGGGGAGAGTTGATGTTCAGAGCGGCACACGAAGGTTTATCACCCCGGAAGAGCATCCACTTTACGATCTTTCGCCATTAATTGGCCTCAATAATCTTGAGCGGGTACGCCTAGAGGGCAAAACCCAAGTTACTGATCTGAATCCTCTTGCCCAAATTCCGTCGTTACGGCAGCTAACAATCAACAACAGTATAATTAGTGATTTCAGCCCATTGGCTGTACTTGATGATATGCAGCTTTTAATCCTCAATGAGAACCGGTATTTAACCGACCTCTCTTTTATTTCAAATTATCAGCGTCTAGAGCGGTTGGAGATGCGACACAATAATATAAACGATGCTGTACTGCGCAGCCTTACTGGGAATTTGCCGAATTTGACGAGACTGGATTTACGCAATAACAATATAACCGATATTAGCCCTTTTGCCGGGTTTACAAATATTGAATGGCTGGAGTTGGATAATAACCAGATCGTTGATGTTTCCCCTATTTCGGGTATGCATAATCTGTTGCGCTTGAGCTTAGACAACAACGAAATATCAAATGTTGCTCCTTTGGCTAATCTTCGGAGCCTAACTTCTCTAAATTTGCGTCGCAACGAGATATTAAATGTTACATCACTACTTGGTTTAACACAATTGGAATCATTACAATTGGACACGCAAAGGATTACACTTACGCCAATCCTCCATTCCAATTCAATTAGCATACCTTATCCGGCCAATATTTCCCCGCCAACTTCCATTAGCGGCAATGGTGTATATGACTCCGTTGCCGGAATAATCACATGGAATGCGCTATCTGTGCATGCAACACAAGTTTCATTTAACTTTAGTACAGAAATTACCGTTGGCAACGCTTTAAGGTCGCAAATCCCGCCTAATCCGCCTCTGCTTAGTGGTTCGGTTACCCAGCCTCTGCTACGTCTCGATTCAGCAAGCGAGTGGGCCCATGACAGCATAATGAGAGCAGCTGATTTGGGAATTATACCGTCCAACTTGCAGGCGGATTATAATAGACCGATAACACGCAGCCAATTTGCAAGTCTTGCTGTATATTTATATGAGCATGTGACGGCAAGCACCATCTTAGGCCGCTCGGATTTTACTGACACTGACCTTGTAGACGTTCGTAAGGCAGCATATATTGGTGTTGTTACCGGTGTTGGTGGTGGCAGATTTGATCCCGACGCCTTATTAACCCGCGAACAAGCGGCAGTAATGGTAGCTCGCTTGGCTAATGTAATAGGTAACCCGCTTGTTATGCAGCTGCCTACTTTTGCCGACAATGATCAAATATCCACATGGGCTTTTGATGGTGTTGGGCAAATGCAAGCGTCTGGTATTATGGGCGGCGTAGGTAATAATCGTTTTGACCCACACGGTGCGTACACGCGGGAACAGTCAGTAATCACCATGTTACGGCTGTTTGATATAGTGAATTAGCAACCACGATAATAAAACCTCAAAGGGGCCTGTAATATTTAAGCCTCTTGTGAGGTTTTTTGTATGTATCCCAACATAATTTCAGAAGGGTAGTGCATTTAATGAAAAAATTTACTGCAGTTCTATTAGTATTTTTAATGGTATTATCCACCATTCCGGCGGCAAACGCTACAAATCCAATTGTCCCGCAAGACGCCGTGCCGCGCGGCGGGTATATTCTTGCTCCAACTATGTTTGGCGCGACGGGTATTGACATGCTAACTTCTTTTGTATTACAAACCCCTGCAGGCTATGGAACGCGTTACCCGGATATTTCAATAGACGGGCAGCCACAGCCCACAATAACGCGAGAAAATGCGAATACATTTCTTGTGCGGCCCGCGATGCCATTAATGCCCAACAGCCTGTACACTGTGCGTGCTGCCGCGCCCGGACGCGAGGATATTACATGGGCATTTCAAACAACAGTGCGCTTTCAAATTACATCTACCCTGCCGCGTGACCAAGCCACAAATGTGCCGCGCAATACGGGCATCGAAATTAACTTTTCCATTGAAGGCGATACAAACATAGCCGACTATTTTAGCATTTACCCACACGTAGAGGGGCGGTTTATCCGCGACGGCAATGCGGCAATATTTATGCCAGCATCGCCGCTTGCGCACCAGCAAATTTACACTGTTACAATTGCTGCCGGGGTAAATTTGCGTGGTACAAGCGAAACAATTTCCAACCTTCACGAATTCTCCTTCGAAACCATACCGTACCCCACGCCGCCTGTGTTTCGCCCTAGGCCCATATACACCCCGCGCAACGCAACAATTAGTTTTGCCAATAATTATATAGATTTCCCAAGCTTCGAGCCGCCAACCGTGCGCTTTTGGCTAAATTACAACAACCGCATGCATACACGGCCAGTGGTATATCTAAGCTTGTATCGCATAACCGATACGGCGCAGGCAATTACGGCGGTCAATAGACGCGTTGGCGCGCCGGAATGGTCACGCCTTGCCCTGCAAGAGCGTTTGACAGATACATCAGAGCTTATGAACGTATTGGAATTCACCTTAACCGAGCGTGAGCAAGACAGCGGCCGCTGGATGGAGTCATTCACCCTGCCCGATAATTTGGATTCCGGTTTTTATATACTACACGCCACGGTTGACGGCAACCACAATCAAATGATTATCCAAATAACAGACCTAGCAGTACAAATTGTCGCAGACGAAGATCAGGCCCTTGTATGGGTAAATGATATGGCAACCGGGCAGCCTGCTGTAGGCGCACGGGTTCGCGACCCAAGAGATGCAAGATTTTATGACACAAACGCAGATGGTGTTGTGTTTGTAGAGCGCAGGCTGGGTGACTTAGGCGACCACTTGACGGTTACCGCCGCAGACGGCAGGCAATCTGTTATATTTTTGCATTGGTGGGCATTCCAGCACCACGGCTGGTGGCATTGGGGCTGGGGTGATACCGCCGCGCATAACCAATATTGGACAGCATTGCAGCTTGACCGTACGCTTTTCCAGCGTGACGACACCGTTTCCATATGGGGTTTTGTGCAAAACCGCCGCGAATATGAAGAAATTACCTATGTAACCGCCGTCATCACATCCCGCAATTGGCAGCGCGGCGGGCGGGATACTATGCATCGCCAGAACATTCCCGTACAGGATGGCTCATACATTGGCGAAATAAGCTTGCCAAATTTGAACCCAGGCACGTACGAACTTGCAATTTACCACGGTGATATTACCATCAGTTCGATATTTTTTACTGTTCAGGACTATGTAACCCCGCCGTATCAACTACGCGTATCTGCAGACGTGGTTGCGGTCATGCCCGGCGACAGCGTTACATTTACCGCCAGAACAGAATTTTTCGAGGGTACCCCCGTACCGGATTTGGATATTTCGTACCGTTTTAGCGGCGGCGCAATGGCCAACCACAACGGGCAGGCGCGGACAAATATCGACGGCATTGCAACCGCTGCCAGAGTATTTGAACCCGCTGGCACACAGCAGGGTCAAGCAACCATGACCTTTCAGGCCGAATCTACACTGCCGGAAATTGGACACGTTAGTAGAACCGCGTCAGTCCGCGCATTTATAAACGATATAGATTTGCAGGCACGCGCCACGCGTACCTACGGCGATGCCACCCTTTCAATAAACGTACACGGCATAACAGTTGACCGTCTTAATGACCGTACTGCAAGAAATTCCATGGATTTCCTATGCGACCCAGTCAAGGGCCAGACCGTGGACGTAGCAATTTACCAAATTTATTGGGAACGTATACGCGACGGCGAATTTTACTGCTTTAGCTCGCGCATGGTTTGGCCGCGCTACCGCTACGAACGTCGTGAACACCGCATAAACGAGTTTGAGCTTGCAACGGACGCGTATGGCACGGCGGAAATGGACTTCCAAGTTCCAAACCGCAAACACGCAAGCTATCATGCGCGTCTTACAACCACAGACGGCAATGGCCGCACCATTACAAGAAACATGTTTATAGGCCGTGACTGGTCGAGTTTCCATCGCACAATCAATGAAAATCAAGAGAACCTGTTCCTGCATATAGAGAATCAGCCCCAGGTCGGCTATCGCATTGGCGACGAGGTTGAACTTGCCGTAATGCGCGGCGCGGATGTTGTGACTCAGGGAAATGTTTTATTCGTAGTGATGCAGCATGGCATTTTGAGCTATCACGTTGGAAACAATCCGGCTACATTCACCTTCGAAGAAGAACATGTGCCAAACGTGCGGGTGTACGCGTTCCACTTCAACGGGCATACCTATTACACCAGCCATAGGATGAACGAACGGCTGCGTTTTGACGTATCCAGCCGCACATTGGTAATTAATATCGAGACGTGCCGGGAAGAATACCGCCCAAGCGGTACTGCCACCCTTACAATTACCGCAACAGATTTGGACGGCAACCCAAAAGCCGCAAATATTAATGTCAGCATTGTGGACGAGGCATTGTTCGCGCTTATGAATTACACGGTTAACACACGGAATACGCTGTATAGGCAAGTAGGCGACCACTTACGTTTTAGCATGGCCACTCACATTACCTTTGTCAGCGACGGCATTGAAGATGATTTGATGGAAGCTGAAGCAACACTTGACTCCGCTCCATCGCAACCGGCTATGGCCCCGGAACCGGCAGGTGAATCTAGTGGCGGCGCAGACGACCACGTTCGCGAACGTTTCGAA
>Ga0123355_10016304_pt1 | contig 11704 bp, 6 predicted proteins | sample TergutEmb28metaG_3_FD_89872 | JGI IMG/M metagenome (GOLD analysis project Ga0123355, IMG submission 89872) | Embiratermes neotenicus P1 segment gut microbial communities from Petit-Saut dam, French Guiana - Emb289 P1 | ecosystem: Host-associated > Arthropoda: Insects > Digestive system > Gut ...
AGGTAACGGGGGAATGGAGGAGATTGCATAACGAGGAGCTAAATGACTTGTACTCCTCACCCAATATTGTGCGGGTGATAAAATCGAGAAGAATGAGATGGGCTGGGCATGTGGCGCGTATTGTTGAGGAGAGGGGGTTGTATAGGGTCTTGGTGGGGAAACCGGAGGGAAAGAGACCACTGGGGAGACCTAGGCGTAGATGGGTGGATAATATTAGGATGGATCTCTAGGAGGTGGGATGTGGGTGTGTGGATAGGATTGGGCTGGCCCAGGGTAGAGACAGGTGGCGGACGCTTGTGAGTGCGGTAATGAGCGTTCGGGTTCCGTGAAATGCGGGGAATTTCTTGACTAGCTGCAAACCAGTCAGCTTCTCAAGAAGGACTCTGCACCATGCAGTATCAGCTGTAGAAGGAGGCACTGTGGTGTGGGCTAACCGGGTGCTTGGCATAACGAAAGCAGCCGTCCTAACTGCTGCGCCTTAACATACGCCGTCCCGTCTGTCGTTACTTGCTGAGTCAGGTTAACTGATACGAAGGAGTTGTGGGCTGTAAGCAGAGAATAGAATGCTTATGGAATAACAGCATAAGGAGGATGAGTGAAATAGAAGTAACATTTTTATGTTCTCTAATTACGTGGTTCACTAGGCTTCAGTTAATCCATGCACACTGACCGAACCAGCAAGAGTGTCAAATGGCGCTTAACTTCTGTACAGTCGTTTTAAAGAGTTTGTCTTACTGCTTGTTTCAAGCGGTCTGTGGAATTATCACAGAATACTGTTTTTTTTATGGAAGTTATTCAATAATTAGAGTACATTGTCACGTTTTATCAGAAGCTCCTTGTGATGCACAAATAGATTGTTGTGTTTACAAAACGGTTAATATTTAAACTAGTTTCCACCTTTTTTTACTTTCTGGTAAATTTACAAAGTAGGATGTATAGTGGATGGATGGATAGATAGATGACTTCAGTGTGTAATGTTATAACCCTTTATAAACGCTGCGCTCCTGTGGGTGTGACGGTAATTCCTTGCCGACGTTTCGGCACAATCTATTTGTCCCATCTTTAAGGGTCGAGATATCCTTATTGCGAAATATCCCAGAAGAGCGCAGATCTAATATACTTTGCGGCGGAAGCCGGAAATAGCCTTTATATATAATGTTTATTACATGCATCAATAGGCCGCAGTTCATTGTTGTTTGTAGTGTATGATATGATATGATATGATATGATATTTATTTACTGCAAATTGGTTTCCACCCGGTGGCTGTGGTCAGTAAACTTGTACAAAAATAGGAAAGAGACAGCTATGTACAATTGAGAAACATTACACAAAACAATACAAAAACACATAATACACAAAATTAAAAAAAAACAAATAAACAAAACGAGAAAACAAACATATAAAGAGTATTAAAGAAAAAAGTCGAGTAATTAGAAGATAACAAATAGAAGCAAATAATGAGACACCGTACTGCACAGAGCCTACATACAGCTACATAAATATAAATCCATGATAATACTTGAAGAATAAAAGACCAACTTGATGTCACTTGCAATTTTATTTCACTTCTTATGTAATCAACATATTTCGGACATTAATATATCCATCATCAGGAGCTTGCGACTATTCTGTTGAATCGGTCATTTTGTTCTCGATTCGTTGTGTATTGGAGATTTGGTGCGGCTGGGTTTGAGTAGTGTCCGTGTTGCAGGCTGAAGCCTGCAACACGGACACTACTCAAACCCAACAGCACCAAATCTCCAACACACAACGAACCGAGAACAAAACGACCGATGTGGTAATTCAACAGCACAGCCGCAAGCTCCTGATGATGGATATATTGATGTCCGAAACATGTTGATTACATAAGAAGTGAAATAAAATTGCAAGTGGCATGAAGTTGGTCTTTTATTGAACTATTACAATGATGCACGGTTCAATAAACATAAGATCCATAATAATACATTTCACCCAAGATCATCACTTCACATCACTGCACTTCACTCCCCATTTTTCACGTCTCTGCACTTTTGGACGTTTCGTCACCACCCTTAAAAATCCTTCACTTTTGCAGGATATTAATTACTTCATTTTGTCCTCCGTGCATGTGTCACGTATAATTATAATTCATATATTCCTTACGAAGTTTGAATTATGTCGTAGAAGTATATTGCTGCTATGATTTTGAGGTTTTGCTGCGGTCCGAATTAAGGTACACTAGGTTAGTATGTTTATTATTTAATATTTTTTCTTTCTGTGTGTTAATTTCCTAATGTTTAATCTCGACCATCTACACCATGTTAAGTAACGTCACAGGGGTGCCTGATAGAGATATCGGCTTGTGACTCTTCAAATAGTTTCTTTTGTTTATAACAACTACTAAACATGTTTTATTCCTTCTTTTTGGTGAATCTCCGGCGCCTGAAGTTTATGTTCCGACGTTTCGGAACAGACAGCGTTCCGAAACGTCGGCACATAAAGTTCAGACGCCGGGGAGTCACCAAAAAGAAAGAATGCAACATTCAAAACAGGGCGAAAGTTTGAAATCAAGATCTGCTAAATAATCTTCTCGATCTTGCGTAATGGTATGAAATACTGTCAACGTTCAACATATTTTTGGTTAGTAGAGAATAATCGGAATAATCGGTTCAATCGCCGAGACTGAATAGGTGGTGACTGTTTATCTGTTAAGGTGTAGTTGCGTCATGCTTGTAAAGTTACCTTACTTATTGCCATATTAGAACATCTTGTGTATGGCAGACTGATTGAAACCGTTAATACCTGATTTCGGTGGCTCTCTGGTTGTCGTATTGTAATTGACAGCCTCTCCGCATCAGACTCAAAGTTCTAGCCACATCACTTGGCATTAAACTCCCCACCAAATTACGTATATTGTGTTAACCGTCCGTTCCTTCATATTGATAACTACCCCTTCCTCTCCGCCACACACCCTCGCCTGTCATCAGATGCCACACACTTTATCGCTTCTTATTATGCATCCTTAATTGTCTTCAACGAATCGTGAGCTTATGGCATAAGAACAGGGCAGCCGGTTTTCATATTTGTTCTGTAACACAAGTATGGTGTGATTATGAGCATGCCTCTCGCCATAATTGTTCGTATTCAATGGGTGACGTGAGTCTTTCTCAATTGCTGTGGCTGATTTTACGATGAGGTAGTAATTCAGGCTACGGTATGGCGTCGTAGTTAGGTTGATTTGTGAATGATGATCGTTAAAGTACATCGTTGTGGCCTTATAGAGATGCTGGCCTGCCATTTGCCTGCAGGAGAGGTGAAGTCTACGCAAAACTTGTTGGGATATCAGATGACAGACCGTGATTCGTATCGGGCGCCTCCCTGTAGACGTTTATAACGATAGAGCTTATACCATCTGCTCGGTCTGCTCTTGGACGGAGACTGAAGCATCCCGTCCATCTACTGTAATTTGACGTCCAGTCCTTCACACCACTTTGTATCTTATTGATTCTTGCGTTACCTATTTAATGGCGCTGTTTCAAATTCTGAGGACGTAATAACTTAGAATGAGATGGAGAAGTGAGCATGAATGGTCATTTAGTGAGAATTCAGAAGAAGTGAGATCAGGGATAGCATTGTGACCAGTGTATGGGTTGACGACTTGGGGATTGACAGCCGGTAGGGCGAAGAGGTTTTTCTTTTCTTCTAAACGTCCGACACGACCCTGAGGCACACCCTGTCATTGGGTACCGGGGAGTTTTTCGTCGTCGGTATATCGGCCGGAGCGTGAAGCTGACCACTCACCCTGTATAATGTTGAGGTTAGGAATGAATAGCGATGTGCCTTTGCACTCCCACTGTACTGTATGGCGTGCACAGGGTCAACTCTCTCTCTCCCCCTCCACCTTTACCCTTGGAAGGAGTTGGTCGTCGCCTGTTTCAGTGACATTCGTTATTACGCCCGAGATTCGAACCAAGATAGCATTGCCATTACAGCAGCCTGCCCCGTTGCACTAATAGCGTGATACTCTAAGCCAAGTAGGTACAGTAGGGGAGGCATAGTAATGACACTTCCTGTACAAAGTATCACTTTATTTGGAGTTCGTATAACATATGGTCATAACACATTCATGAAGATAACGGTCCTGTGGGATATGACGCCTCCTAGAGGCAGCACGTTCCTCCGAAACGTCGGTAAACTTACGGCTGCCTGTGTAGCGTCACATTCATTAAGTGACCGCACCTCATCTCTCATAATGTCTTGAGATTTCACTGGGGAATGTTTCTTTTGTTTTCAGGTGAGTGTGTTTGGCAGAGGACAGCCGTTGTAACGATGTTTGTTGTTTGTGTACAACAGAAGACGCTCCGTGTCCTGACAGGCCTACACACTGTCTGTACAGGAAATATGCCGTACCAGATGTACCAGGTGATATAACAGCACTTCTTTGTCTCATATAGTCGGTTCTTGTTTGCATACTGATCGGAACTTGTAGTGGAAGGCAATGCCGGATAGGAATACTCCTTGCTGCTTCTGTTATTAGCCATCTAATTCTGATAGTAAAAACTACAGCGTGTCCTTTAATTGCGCTATGAATGCAGGCTTTTTTTCATCCAGGCTGAGAGTTCTAGCTATATCAGCAGGTTTAATAAGTCCAAAAAATGCTCAGGGCATCTCTGAAAGATAAAAATCACGCTAATCATTCACTGAGGCAATGAAAGGACCGATATTTACGGACACGGTGAGTTTGGGCTTCACAGCGCGAGTGGAGGTCCGTAATGCCGGGGCTAAGCATGTGGAGGAAACATATAGATCCTGTCAAAAACACGAAGTCTCTGCGACTGTAAAACGTAGATTTTAATAATAGTTTACTTCGCACTGATACATTTTTACTGGAATACATTGGTGTCTTGTTATTAATTACCAACATTGTGACTTCCCATTCCGCCACCGCGTCCAAGGTGATACTTGTTGTGGTGAGTGAAAATCTTTACTCTTCTTTCTAAATGCTCTCTGATATCCGTAATACCATCCCTTTTGTTAGAAGGTCCCCAGGCTTCGCCCGTCTGTCCTTCTGTTAAGAGTAGTTTTGAAGGTGAAGGTAAGTATGGAGAATCAGTGGGTTGCTGTCGACAGGGGAAAGCCGAAATACATATGGAAAAATGTGGCCCAGTACCAGTGTGTCCACCAAAAATGTAGCATTGACTGCCTCAAGTTCGAACCTGGGCCCCCGCATTGTGAGCCTGGCGACTACCTTCGAACACAAGAATTCATCTGAATTATACGTACAAATTCAGTTCTTACCACACACAGAACAAACTCCGTCCGTAGCCAGTACAAAAAAAAAAAACAGTTGTATAAGGAAGTAATTGATGTTTATTGTGGGAATCGTCCGGAACAAATAAGGAACTTGCCTAGAGTAAGTTTTATAGAACGACGTGTTCTGTGTTCTTTGTGAGTGTGGACATTGGGTTTGAGGTGTAGTTCACCTTTGTTTTATCAGCACTTCGGAAATGTGCGTGTTTAACTCTTTAAAGCGCCGTAATTTCCTGTGTCGTTTCACCTACATTAAAATTAAAAAAAGAAGACTTCACTGTTCTCAGAGTATATTTATATCTTTCGTATGATGTTCGTACTGAAGAGAAGTTATTTCCCTAAACAGTATTAACCGCCTGATCGTCAAGTGGGGCTTTTCTGTAATTAACCTACAATGGGGTGGAAACCGAATCTGAAAATACGCAATACAGTTCAGATGCATTTCCTGCTTAAGAAAGAAAAGAGTGTTTATATTTTTCACTTCTCTGTTGTAACTGGACTAATACTCGGTGACCGGACATCGCAGGTCTGTGTTCTTGACACAGAAATACTCGGCATCAGGAAGAAGTGCGAGTATCTCGAGGTCGTACAGAGAACGGCATTTCGGTCTCGTGAAAGTTTTCTGCATGAAATTCCTGGCCATTTTACATTTTAGCAAGAAATGGTAGCAGTTACCGAGTCCTGTAGACCGGTTATTTTTTTATTATTCCCCGTTTATCTGCTGTTATTAGGGTGAACAAATCAGGGGAGTGGTAGATGGACAGGGCATATGGCACGTATGAGGGAGAAGTGTGTTAAGGGGTTTGGTGATGAAGCATGGGGGGAAAGGCCACTTGGTAGATCTAGGCGTAGATGGGAAGATAATATTAAAAAGCACCTTAAAATAGGTTGGGAAGGCGAGGACTGGATTTGTGTGGCTCAGGAAAAGGACGTGTGGTGGACTGTCGTGATCGCGGTAACGAACTTTCGGGTACCTTGAAATGCCCGGAGTTTCTTGGATAGCTAAGGACCTGTTGTTTTTTTTTTTCCCCCTAAAAAGAGCCTGCTCTAGGGAGTTAATTTTATCTAATAGCGCATATAATGGCGAATGTTATTGACGCGTGTTAATTATTCTGCTTCAACATTTTATACTATATTTAGAAGTACTCCGTTTTGTAACAAATACTTTATTATCCAAGTAACGCACTCAAATGTATAGAAACGTTAAATAGTTAAAAACCAATTAAACTTATAAAAGTCGCTCCAACATGTTTCGGTTCACTCGGGAACCATCATCAGGGAGCTACAACCAGTGCTTAGATAAAATTACAGGTTTAGTTCAACAGTGTGCGTCGGTGCATATGTTGTCAGTGCTATGGCGGCATATTCATATTGTGACCTGGTGTGCGTGTGTAACACACGCACACCAGGTCACAATATGCCGCCATACACAATGACAACGTCTGCACCGACGCACGCTGTTGAACTAAACCTGTAATTTTATCTAAGCGATGGTTGTAGCTCCCTGATGATGGTTCCCGCGTGAACCGAAACATGTTGGAGCGACTTTTATAAGTTTAATTGGTTTTTAACTATTTAACATTTTTATATATTTGAGTGCGTTAGTTGGATAATAAAGTATTTGATATCATTGATGCACGGTTTAACCATAAGTCCATTTTGTAAATTGCGTGGACCACTGCCTAGTGAAAATGGTAGCGGTATACTTGTACAGTAGCACGAGATTGAGTATTTTTTTATTTATTGATTTATTCATAGGTTATGTGATGATAGTGTGCCCCTTGGGATAGTAGACTCCACATTCCTTTTACTCGAATGGAACGAAGGAAACAAGGCCGGCTATAGCTGTCCGCAAATATTTGCACTTTACTGCCCGTACGGAAAGTATCCAGACTGCTGGGCTCCGCAAGACACTTCCTCGCGCTGCAAAATCTCGGTCAGCGTCCTGGTAATTTATTTGCTTTGCATGGAGTAAAGTAGTTGGAGTGACACATTCTTTAAGCTGTGCTTCGTTTCGGAACTTAAAGATAGCGCGATTCCTGTCGCTGAAGGCAGATAGAGGAACGTTTGCGTTACATCAGACACTCGGTGCACTGTGGTGTACATCTGTGGTTTACTGTACTCGTAGTACAAGTTCTCCCATCCGAGAGTTCGAGCTTGGTCTCTTGCTTGCTCTGTCCTTTTTATTGTCCGTGTTTCTTCCATAGCCTTCAATTCCTGACACAGTTGCCTGGTATTATGTTTAATTCTAGTCGATTAGTCAGTGTTTCACTGAGAACGATCTATTGATCCCCAAGTCTAAATGGGTAATCAACAGTCACGCCATATCATGTCAGTTTTCCATCACCAAAACATCTTACCTTATTTGATTCATGTTTTGCTACAGTAATGCATCGAATGGAAGCAACACGCATACAAAATGAATCGAAATGGAAGAAATATGTCTAGTGCAGGTACGAGTAAAGTGTCCGATGCGTGATAACGAGAGTAACGACAGCGTTTACAGGAACGAAGATGTATTCATGTGTATGTGTGTGTGTGTGTGGTAGAACGACAGACATAACTGTCAGCAGTGTTTCTGCAGGGAAAATTGCTGAAGGATCGAAAGTTTACGGATGGTACCATCTTCGGGAGGACATCTAGCAGAGGAAAAAAATTCTGCTAACGTAGCACGCAGAGAAAGAAAGGGGGAAAAATACAGCTTTAACTATCAAAATTGTCTGTGAATAGAAACGTTGTTACAAATGAAACGTTGGAAACTTACAAATAATATTTGCCTCGGTAGAAGCGTCCAACACAGAGAATATCTGCAAACATAGAATGTAGGTAAAGTAGAAGAATAAAAGACGACCGTGCTAATTATCTCCCAACAACAACAACAACAACAACAGCAGCAGACTGAATAAGAAAGGCGCTTGTTTGCAGATTCACATGTCAGATAAAAATCGCACTAAACGTGCAAGAGTCAACAGGTTGGCCTGTAGCTTCGTGCAAACACTTTATATTTAACGAAGTATATGCAGGCCTGGTTATAAAGATGCAGCTCTGACCGTCATTCGTAGAGAGCATTTTATTTAGACATATATTCTTCGAGGAGTCGTTAATATGAAAATTTTTCGAATTTATTTCATCTGTAGGAGACCCTCGTGCATGCGAACGGACCACTGGAAAGTTACAAAGTCTGAAGGACCAACAGGTGACGCAGTGTACACAACGTTACACATTTTCCTGGACTAACTCCACGGAGCAGTGTCTTTCTGGAAAATTTAATACATATTAGGTCGTCAGCTTGTAAGGAATTTTTTCCCACAATTTATGAAACCTAAGGATTCATTCATTACCGTGTTCACAGGAACCCGCCACTGGCACCTATCCTAAGGTAGAGGAATCCAGTCCGCACCCTGTCGTATCGTTTGCTTAAGGTCCGTGTTCTGGAAATGCTCTGAAGGCCTCTATCACCAGGAATCAGCTTTGTATGACTTTTAATTCTGGTGTTTATTGATGACGGAGTTAGCGTCGGTTGCACGCGATGATTTAGATTTTATAAATTGGATTTTCAAGCCCAGCAAACTGGTTAGGCTGGTTACGTTTTGAAAATTAAACTGTGGAAATGGTTTTGTGGTCGTGTTTTTAAGTGTACTGACATGGCGAATTTTATTAAAATTTTTTCCTGTCGGTGAACTTTTTGTTTATTTGATTGATCATTTTTCACGTGCGTGAGTTTTCGCGGGTTTCTAAAGTAAACTCATACCCCAGAAGCTGTTTGTTGTCTGCAACGGCGCGGACAAATAGAAGCAGCCACCAGTGTGGGACGTGTTCCATTAATGAAAACCCTCAACACAGCCCCATGCGATAACCCAGTTTGACTGTGGTGTATAAATATTTTAAGCCTTTGTGAGATTTTCACGTAAAATATTTGCGTTTTGAATTGAGTTGTGATGGACTGGTGTGACTCTTGGTATATAATTCATAAATTCACTTCACGTTCCAAGTGCTAGATAAACCGTAATTAGCCTGCATGAAATAGCAGTTCGCCCTGTAGGCCTGTTGTTTGTTTTTCAATTACCGAGCTCATCAGAGAGGGGGCAGATTTGTTGTCGTTTCGACGGAAGTTAGAATTGCCTGTTCTTGGAATTCAGCTCCGATAAATCCTGGCGTTTTGTGATCAAGTTTGTTATGCGGTTTTTATTCTTTCACCGTGGAGGCCTAAGGTATAGTCTGCTTGCTGTCATTGTGGTTCAAACAGCATGTTTTGTCCAAAAACGGAATCCGAGGAAAAATGTGTAATCTTCTTAGCCTGAAATCCGGAAACATGGATGAATGGAAGAACGTAGAACCAAGTGAAGCACGCGTAGTAGGAGGGGTTATTGAACAACACACAATCCATTCATTAAAAGTAGTAGTACTAGTATCATTTTTGTTAAAAGTTGTTTTTTAGTTTTACTTGTTTAACGATATTTTCTTTCTGAATACTATACCTACAGTATGGGCGACCGTAATAAGCTTAATCGGTAAGGCGACTCGCTACCAACTGGACGGTTCAAACAGCGGTGGGTGCCAGATTCTCCTTACCCTTCGAGACCGGCGCTAGGGCCCGCCCAGCCTCATATAAAATGGGTAGCGGGTGTTTTTGTCCCAGGGGTAAAGCGGCCAGGGCGGGCTGGGCCTGTAACAGAGCGAAATTTATAACTACAGAATATTCCGCGATGAGTTGACGTAATTTCAGGGTAATGTTCTAGATGTCGTTGGGAGCAAAATATATTCAATAAATAATACTTAAATGCGACACCATTATCGAGTTAAGTGAGTCGTAGCCTGACCGACTTTAGTGCCAGTGTGGCGAGCCATTACCGCTGTGACCATTCGATTCTCAGTTCGTTTGTTAAGTGGCGGCTGTTGTGGGTGGGTTTTGCTGCTCAGAAGTACTGTTCGAAATGCCTGTGATATTTACAAATGAGGATTATGCCGACCGGCGTTTTCAGCACGGTTTCTGCAGTGGAACTGGAAGACTGCTGTAACGGAGTACCGGCGACGACAAGCGGATTCATTTCGAAGCACGTTTCAGAATCTACGCAGAATTTTGAGAGTGACTGTTTCCTTCCCACGTGGGAGCGCTGAACGTGTGCAGGTATGGATTAGAGACGATGATGTACTCGATGCAGGGCAGAGGGACCCACTGGCTTGTGTGCGCAGAATTTACATGAGGTTTGAGATTGCATTGACGCAGTTATGGGGGGTGCTTCAACGATGCTGGCTTTTATCTATGTCGTCTTCAAAGAGAGTACGAGTAAGTCTCTTTATGCGACGTCGCGCCACCATACGCAGTTCTTTGCATGACCGCAAACATGGTCACGTGTAAGACGCCATTTACACGCGGTGGTGTCAAGAGCACAAGGCGTTCCCGTTGTAGTGCGAAGAAAACCCTAGATGGAGTAATACAAAGTAGATTCAAGTCATCTGGGATATAATCCTGTGCCGTTGGGCGAATACTTGCCTACGTTTCGAAAGATCATAGTGCCTTAATTTTGGGATCAAGCAGTTTATAATTGCTGAGGTGCTTGTCTCTGAAGGTGATGACTCAAGGGTACTTCGAAACGTCGGGAACTACTACCTTGTCGGCTAACGTATGGTGTGGAATGGATGGAAGTTATACAATAATAATAATAATAATATTGTACTGCAATTGGGTTGTCACCCGGTGGCAGTGGTTATTTTACATGTATACAAAATATGAAGCTGGTTACTAATAAATTCAAGTCGGGAGGGCTACATGGGAAGCATGTAGTGACAACTTGGAATTTTGGGAACCATCTCAGCATTTGCTTATAGACACAGGGAAAACAAGTAAAACCTGTGTCGAGGTGGCCGGTCGCAGGACCTTCCGAATACTGACTTCTAGCCAGCAGTCTGGCAGCTAAAGTAAAAACAGCAATACACACGTAGCAAAATACGTGCACATGAACACATTAGATGACAACAATACACACAAGACAACTACAGCAATAAACACAAGACAACTAAACAACAATTCACACAAGACAACTTAAAATAAAACATGTACAAAAGTAAAACAATACCAAGGTAGTACCGTGTATAGTTTCTCGCGCTATCACCCCAGTGAATTCTCACCACTTTACTGCTTATATAAACTTTTCCCTTAAAGCCTCGATCCCCCCTCTTCCCTACATTGCACTCTACTTCTCTTCACTTTATTTCATTTCACTACACTTTTAAACGATTTCCACTTCACTTTTCTTCACTTATAATAATAATAATAATATTTATTTACTACAATTGGGTTGTCACCCGGTGGCAGTGGTTATTTTACATGTAAACAAAACATCAAATTGGTTACTACTAAATTTAAGTCGGGAGGGCTACATGAGAAGCATGTAGTGGCAACTTGGAATCTTG
>Ga0123355_10016305_pt1 | contig 11704 bp, 8 predicted proteins | sample TergutEmb28metaG_3_FD_89872 | JGI IMG/M metagenome (GOLD analysis project Ga0123355, IMG submission 89872) | Embiratermes neotenicus P1 segment gut microbial communities from Petit-Saut dam, French Guiana - Emb289 P1 | ecosystem: Host-associated > Arthropoda: Insects > Digestive system > Gut ...
AATGTAAAGTTAACTTCGTGAAATTACCTTTAATTTGAATTTATCGGTGCTTAAAGCTGATTTTCGAAAATGCCACCGCCGGCCGCAACACAGGCTGCCACTCTGTTGTGAACTGTGCGGGTAGCACGTAACAGCTTCAGCTGATTGTTTCTTATGTGGTCAGTGGCGTCCAGAATGCGACCAAGCAATGCATCTCGCGTTGCCAACTTCACATTGTAAACCAGTTCTTTCATCCATCCCCACACACAATAATCCAGTGGGCTTAAGTCTGGAGACCTGGCTGGCCAATGGTGGGGATCGTAACGTCCGATCCATTGCCCAGGGAAACGATAGTTCAGGAAATTTGTAACTCCACTTGAAGAATGAGGAGGAGCTCCGTCATGTTGGAAATACATACGACTTCGTTTATCCAAAGGCACATCCTCCAGAAGTTGGGGCAATTCCTCCTATAGAAATCTGAGGTACGTCTCTCCTGTAAGACGACCTTCCAAGATGAAAGGACCTATCAGCTGATGGTCAAGAACTGCACACCACACATTGACACTGAAACGTTGTTAAAAGTTGCTTTCAACAGTGGCATGGGGATTCTCATCTCCCTACACATGAAAATTGTGTGTATTATTGACACCGTCGCGATTAAATTGCACTTCATCTGTAAACATGATGTAACGATGCAACTGGTGACTGCCATTGAGCCATTTGCAAAAGTTCAACCTCTCAACAAAATCGTCAGGTTGGAGATGTTGCACTTGCTGCACGTGGTATGGATACATGCCCTATGCATGCAGTGTTCTCCACACTCTCGTGTGGGGAACAGGAAGACGTCTTGCAATTCTTCGTGTACTTGTACATGGACTGCGGTGTACCATACGAACAATGCCTTCTTCATTGACACCTTCATTAACACCACGCTCGGCTGCAATACAAACGCTGGGAAATCTACCGGTATCTCACAATGCCTGGTAAACTCCAGTAAACACTCTCTGGTTTGGTACTCTATGATACGGAAACCGTTGCTGATATTCAGCTATGGCAAGAACCGAGTTACCGTCACAAAACCCGTACACATAAATCATATCTGCATACTCTTCAAATGAAAATGTAAATAGTATCGTGAACGTAACAGACGCACCGAGATGAGAACTGTTCTGAACACCAGTAGCCGGCACACTAGCTGTTGCCGGACATACCAACCCACCCCGCATTTCCCCACATGCCTTAGCTACCTCCCAAGTGTCGAGATAACGTGAACGCTCTGTCTGTAGCTGGCTAAAAATAGCGACCCGCCAGATGATAGACGCGGTTCACATGAGGGTGTGTACGGGAATGAAAAAATGGTTATAACTCCGTAACCATCCAAAATCGGACACGTGTTTATAAGAACTTTTTTGATCACAAAGATCTCGGAAATCACCTCCTGCAGTTATGCCCTAAAGTCATGACACACCCTGTGTGTGTGTGTGTGTGTATATATATATATATATATATACATACTTGTGTATGTTTGTATGTATGTATGAATGCATTTATACATGCATCATTCCAAATATGAGATCATTGTACTACAAGAAATAAAGTTTTCAGGCATCTGTAAGTGGTGGCAGTAGGCAGCCATTGTAGAAGTAGCTGTGATTTGTTGTGTGCAGAAATAAATCAGTGGGTTAACAAACAAATGCTTTGTTTATCTATACAGAATAAGGTAAAGAGATTTCTGTCTGTTCTGACATAGTGAAACATAGTGAAATACCATTAAAAATTAAAAGAGAGTAGAGTCCTGATTATACTACCTCAAGAGAACTGAAGTTATGTTGGATAACTGAAAATATTGGATAATGTGAAAGAATAATAAAAATGATGTGTGTACATAGCAACACAATATTTAATTAAATTACTAAGACAACAAAATGAGGCATTGAATAAAATATCTCATACACAAATATAACATTAAACAAAAAGTACACGAATTTATAAATGATTTTATTTCTTCTTAACATACAAATAATGAATATTTGTTACTGAGAGTCCCTCATTTTATTTGTATCTGGGTCATACCAGCATCTGAAAAATAGTGTCTGCCATTGTCATATCCTTTTGTTGTTAAACTTAAGCAAATGTGGTCTGAATAGATTTAAATTACCCCTATATTTCCCCTTCTGTCAGATTTCTGTACTCATTTATTATCTTCTAAATGGCCATTTTAACCATGACTCACAAGAGCTACTGTTTCGTCTACAGTCATCTGTTTTCTTCATCTTTATTATTATTTGTTATATGTCATCGCCATTCACACTTTCACAACCTGCCGTAAGTTTTAATTAAGAAAAGACTTTTGAAATTTTCTTCCACTGTATCTACCAAATGTCATTCTTTATCTAAATTCTTCTTCTTCTTCCTCAAGTACCTGCCTGCAGAATTGTGCCAGTCATTTGCTCAAAATCTCCCAGGATAGGGCCGTCCAACCAAACAAGCACTTAAGTTAATTGTTTCAAATTTTCTAATGTTCCACCTATCTTTAGTAACTTATGTAGGTGAATATGGATGTCTATGCAGATATATTTAGTGGACACTATGAGGGAAATTTGATGCTAGAAAAACCATATTTTCCCCAGCTTGAGGTGTGTTCTCAACATTGCAAAAAGCAAGTATTAGCTTCCTTGTGTCTGTCCGTCCATCTGTCCATCCATACATCTGCATGGAACAACGCAGCTCCCACTGGACAGATTTTAATTAAATTTGAATATGTTTGAAAATTCTTATAGAAAATTCAAATTTTATTGAAATCTGCACGAATAAGATGTACTTTACATGAAGACCTACATATATTTATGATAATATCTTCCTCAGTTCTACTTAGTATGATAAATTTTTCAGACTTGAGTTGTAGATGAAATCAAAACACGAATTTCACGTTCAATAACTTTTTCTGAAAATCATGCAGTTTATGAGATAATGTTGACAAACATGGTGAAGCCAGACAGGCCACGGATGACAACACAATAGAGCCGATGTGCATTGCCTGCTGAGTAATTAAGGCTGCAGACTTGCATTATGTAATACTTATTGCTTTCCATGGCAACAGTGGTTTCATGAACACGCTTCAATGTTATGTTATACGTACATTGCCTGTCTCGTTAGATTCCAAGGAATTAACAAAAGGCATTACTTGCCACTCTTTTTACTGCTTCTATTGCTATAATCTGGTTTTTCTTTACGAGAAGACTGTGTTTTTGAAGGATGCATTTTAAAATTTAAGATGGTTTTGTCACAGTTGTAGAGCTGTTCTTGTGTTAACCCTTAATTCTTTATATCATTATGAAGTTGTTCTCTAAATTTCAAAAATGATTTTGAAAGTGCCAGTAATATTTCCCTCCAAATATTAAGCTGCCTCACTCTATAAAGCTTTTCTCGGCAATGTAGCAACTCTGTACTAGCAGTAAAGTCTCATTCCTCATCAGCAAATTCCTTGTGAAACATCTGTATGTTTTCTTGGAAAAGAGGTCCGTTGTTTGAGTGTTATGCTCATTTTGTTATGTGAACCACTACAAAAATATGTTTGTTGTAAAATAAGCAAACAACATGTATTGTCGGGTTACATGTAATGTAAGGTTGATCATTCTTGTGCCTTCCGACAGTGGTCAGTGGTCACTACTATGACAGGCATATGTCATAAGCAGATTGCTCTGAGTAATGTGTGCACAGTGGAGAACTGTCACAGATTTGTCCAATCACGCACAGTGCTGCATCATCCAGTTTATGTATGCAGAAGATGCAAGATCGCATGCATTCATTTTTGCATGAAGTGTGTTTATGACAATGACTCTTTGCAGCGTACGTCAGTGTTTGACTGGTACAAGAGAGTCAAAGAGGATAGGAACAGCACTGAGGACTTGGCATGCCCCATTCATTGACTCCACGTTTTGGACCTGGACACACGTGCCAAGGAGGATCAAATGGTGCAGGTTGATCATCGTGTAATGCTTTTGCATCAACGTTGAATGTGTGCATCACATCGTCATGCAAGTTCTGGGGTATCGGAAGGTTTCTGCATTATGGTTGTCGAAGGGTTGAAATGACGAAAAGAAAGCAACTCTTGTGGGTGTCTGCTTGGAACATCTGCTGCAGTATGAAGGAGACAGAGACAAGTTTTTGGAGCATGTTGTTGGAGGATATAAGTCCTGGTGTTTGCACTGTGATCCAGGGCCAAATGCATGAGTCAGCAGTGGAAACTTCTGTCCTTCTCCAGACTGAAAAAGAGTCGTGCCACACCAGTGCCAGTAAGGTGATGTTGACATTGTTTCTCAATCATCATGGACCTCTGGTGATAAACTGGTTACCCAAGGTTATCACTGTCAGTACTGAACTCTACAGTGGAACCCTGGAATGCAGTAAGAGTCCTAGCATGATATCGCATGGAATAATTCTCATCTATGACAATGCCAGACCCAAGTCTGCATGAACTTCTCGTTAGAAGCTGCAACATTTTTGGTGGGAACTTCTTCCACATCCATCCTACAGTCTGGGCTTGCCTCCTAGAACCATCATGTGTTTGAGCCAATGAAAAAGGCACACAAAAACCTGCTCTTTGCTACAGTCACAGATGTACAGGAAGCAATCACACTGTGGCTTCACCAACAGCCACAATTCTTCTACAGACATTGTATAGACGGATTTGTGAAACGGTGGAATACCTGTTTAAACAATCATGGGGCATATGCTGAATAACCTCATCATCATGCTGCATGGTGCGCACAATCTTTTTATTTATCAAACAACTCTTATAATATTTCACCCACCTTTATATATCCACATTTTTTATCATCATTCTTTATTCCAGGTCTAGCAGAACAACTCTCTCCAATTCTGCTCCTTTTGCTCTTTCATGCCTTAATATTAACACTACTAACATCCTGTTCCTTTCTCACATTTTGAGTAGTTTCCCTTTTATCAATTTTTGTAAGGTTTTTATTCCACAGAAATGGTCACTTTGTTTAGCTTTCCTTTTGACATGTTAATTAAACAAAACCACTGTTGTGTGATAGATTAGAGACTTCTGTTGATAAGGAATGACAGAGCTGAACTAGTATAATGAAAGCCAGGAACGAAAGCATATTAAGGCGACTAACAGTGAGTACTTTTATCCAATGTAGATGATAAACAACATGAATGTATAAAGATACACAGCATGTAGATACATGAACACAGCAAGGTGCATTATTCATTGAAGTAAGTGCTAAGTTGGCTGTTTATAAAGTATAATAGATTTTGTGCAATGATATTGGGAAATGTAATACAGCAGTCTAATGACATAGTACAAGGGATAAAAAGGGATGTCAGGTAAGAGAAGATCAGGTAATTGGAACTCTGCATGGAAGAAAAGGTGTGTGAAAGCACCATATTTTAGAGTTTTGAAAGCTGTGTAAAACAGGCTAATTGCTTGTGCCAGATGACTGTGATTGTGCTGGCCACATATATTCAGCTGACAATCTGTCACATGTTACTTAATCACAACTCAACTTAAGCTGCTGCATTGTTTTATGTACACCACGCTATACACATCTGACATTCTTAGTAAATGTTTGTAATCGCTCCTCACTGTGCAGAGAGAAATACCAAAATTTTCTGGACTTACATATCCAAGCTGCTCTAATAGCTGCAGTGGCTTCTTGTAGAAGGTACAGGTGGCTTTTGACTTTTGGGTGTTCAAATTTCGTACAATCCGCATGTTTGTACATTAAAAATTCTCACCCATACTCCATCTTTTGTATGCCAAATTCGGACTTCTGTACAGAGGTGAACACACATTTCAAGCTGTCTCCCAGTGGTTGGTGTTATCTGTCAGCCAAGCCAACACGTCAGACTCTTGCATGGTCTTGGCGTGTTGCGGTCTGTGTAGAAACAGTTATGCTTATTTTTTCGTTCGTGGAACAGGGAAGCATAATCAGCCAATTAGCCAGGCCATCAGGACAACAAACAGGGGAGGTGAACCTACCTTGAAGGAATTCTATGAGTGGTGTAACATCGAGAATACCGTGAACAACACTGGTGACACCTTTTTTTTGGAATATAGGAGTCCACAATGTATGGTTGCTGAAGAGGTTATGCTCACATTTGGTGCAGGTTTTTAAAGATTTTGTGGAGACTCTTGGATATGCCGTGTGGGAAGATGCTCATCTTATGAATGAGCTGACCTTGGGTGTCAGCATTGAAGATATGGAAGAATTAATTGCATATTATTCACAGCCTATGTCCAAGATATCATTGACATAAAAGAGGGAAATAGGACACTAACTGAAGCCGATTCTCAGAGTTCTCAAATTAAGACTCCAAGATGGAAATAAATGAAAGAGCCTTTGATCACCTTGAACAGTTCTGAATTATAATGGAAGAATGTGCTCTAAATGCAAACTGAAGTTCAATGGAAGGATGCCTGTTAAAAGAGAAGAAGAAGGCTTGTGTCCAACTTTCACTTGACTGTTGCTTCAAGAAAGTCCATAATACGTCGTTAGCAAGTACTTCTTCTCAGAATTAAAATCAACTACTTGGTTGAATTGTTGGTACATCTGTTTTGCTTGTGGCCTATAAATAGGCATTATGTGTGCTTTTAAGCAGTGGGAACAAGTCCCCTTGTAAGATATATGCCTGTTGCTCATCTTTTGTACATTTTAACTTCTCTCTGGCTTTTCAGGAATGAATTATGTACAAAAGTGCCTGTGCATAAATTTCTGCATAACTTATGTGTATAAATATGACACTGAAAACTCTTTCAAATTAAGTAAAGAATTAACGTTACTTTAGTATAAATTCTGCGAAAGCTCTTATGTTTTAGTCTTTATCACCAGCACATACATCTTTGGACACATACATTTTCAGGCCACAGAATAGTCAGTAGACTCACAGAGAAACTGTTAGCAGTATTGTTTTGCTGCAGAATGGTGTGAGAACTGTTATTAGGAGTTTATTTTGTCTGGGAGACAGGATAATGGCTTGGCTGTAGACTAGAAGATCCAGAGTTAAAATCATAGCAGGGTTAAGATTTTCTCTCTTCTCCAGGATATTCAGACTGGCTCTGAGGCCCACCCAGCCTCCTGTTCGGTGGTTGCTGGGGTTCTTTCCCAGTATCTGTGATAATCTCTACACACACACACACACACACACACACACACACACACATGTGCGTGCACGTGCACACAAAAAGTATATAACTGGTTATGGTATCAATAAACTGGACATTATAATGTTCTTATTACTTAAATTACAAAACTACTTAATCATTATTACCCCATAAAACATATTGGTTATATATATTGCCTACTTTAGGTTTCAGAAACATTGAATTTTGTCTACTTAGTATATTCGTGTGTTTTTTATAATTTTCATCATTAAAAGTGATTATTTCCCTAAAGAGTATCAAACAATTGGTCTTTATAATAGATATACAATACATTTTCCTTGATGTAGGAACTAAGTTTTAAATATTGTTTAGATAAACTTCAGAGTTCAAAGAGCTAAAGAACAATTTCTCAGTAGTCCAGATTTGTAAGTTAGTTTATGAGATGTAAAGATAAGGTTTCAGTTTTCTGTGATGTGGTGTCTCATCACTGAGTAACTGGTTTCCAACATTTCAAGATAACGTAGTGGTCTTGTCAGCCATTGAAGATGAGGCTAATCCATTGATTGAAACATTAGAACACATCATCCTGTTACAAAAGAACGGAAATCTCAGCTGCATTGCAGCGAAAACCTGTAGTTTGCAGATGTGAAGTTATGATAATTATTGATGAGTAAGGAAAGATTTTTTGTCTGTCTGAAGGTGTTTTTCTGGACTCTTTGTGCAAGCATTGAGGAAAATAATGAGTACTTAAGGATTGCTGACCCCTTAGAAGTGATTTGAACTGGCTTTCTCCCAAATAAGAATTAGTTCATAGTTAGTGTTTTAGTTCACTGTCCCAGCATCAATTGCGTAACTTACAGTAGACTTCACATGTATTACACAAGAACATCATGCAAGTAATTTTATGTTGTAACAGGTGTGCTCAAATGTGAACAAGTGTTATTGTGATATGGGATGGAGTGGTCCAGATTGTTCCATGCAGATTGAAGTGACCTTGCCCCCTCAGCATACAACTACCAACTCAGCTAGTACCACACGGCCCCCAAAAGTGGAAAAAAAAGAAACCCCCTACGGTATGTAGTTTTATGTGCATTCAGAAGTACATTTGAGTGTGGTATAACTGTACAGTAACCTAAAAGAAAGTAAACTTATTTTACATTATTAACTGAAGTCACTATGATCCTTCAAGGATGTGCTTATGTGAACATAATAGTACTTAAGTCATATATGCATGTCTGAAAACTAATAAGTAAGTGAATATCTTAAATGGGGATGAGTGTGATTGCATATTACATTAATATCCTTAAGAACATTAGCTTGTTGCTGATTGAGGGAATGTTACTCATTAAAATATCACAAGGTATGTAGTGGCACTCAGGCTTGCAGCTAGAGAATCTCCAAAAATGACTTTTACAAATGTGGAAAAGACCTATCTAACTCTCTCAGCTTGTCAGTATGCTTGTGGCATTCTAATCTGATGTTTCTTTGTTAGATTGGCTTTGGGAGTAATATCTCTATCTCTGCTCATTGAACATGACATTTGTATGTGCATATTGATGTATGTAAATATGGCATGGGCTTATTAGAATGTCTGTTTTGCCAGTTAAATTAATAACATTAATAAATTTGGAGGAATTTATGTAACTTCTGACTAACAAGATCCCCATTGTGAAAGTGAAATTGTTGGTAGTGATGAAGACGTGATAACGTGCATTACCACCATTGTTACAACAGGCCGTGATCAGGTTCACTGTCAATGGGTACAGAAAATTGTGGTCTTTATATACTTTATTTTGTACTATCTTATAAAAGTTCATATTAATTTCAGTCATAATCTACTGATCTTTTAGACATGCCTTTCAGTGTATGGTACATGAAATTTTTACAGTGATAATTTTGAAATGAAGAACACTGGCTTTAAAATACATTTGTATAAATAAGTCACACTTAAACATATACAAATAACCAACAAAATACACTTTAATATTCTGCGATGTATTTTATTCACAATATTTTTACCAACATGTTTTGGGGGATATTCTGGCCGAAACATGTTGGTGAGAATGTAGTGAATAAAATACATCATAGAATGTTAAAGTGCATTTTGTTGGTTATTTATATATTTTTGGATCTGATTAATGCATGGATGATGGAACATTTTTTAATATCATACTCATTGTTGACACTTCACATTTTAAATGCAGTTTTAAAAACGCCAATCATCTTCCCTTATTTCCCAGAAATGTGCATCCCTGTCCTTACAAATATATTTTTATGGTTTTATTTCTGGCTGCCTGCATTTTCCCACAACATGACTTTGAAATCTTGGAAGGTACTTCCAGTTTGAGGTTAGGTGCTTATGTGGATAAGTGGTACTGAAGTTGCTCTTGCTTGCCATGCTAGTACAGCTAAATGCAGGAAGTTGAAATGTGGATTGTAATGGCTTTCGTACAATATTTTGTGAAAATTTGTCAACTGATTTCAGAAGTTGAAAGGAAGGACATCTATACCAACAAGAAAACTCATTTCCTCTAAAGAATCACTAAGTTCATTATCATCATCCTCGATGGCACTACGTTCATAAGAGAGCCTTGGCCTCTTCTAGATTGTTCACCATTCATCTCTGTCCTTAGTTTCTGTCCTCCAGTTTCCAACACCTATTTTACTCATATCATTACTTAGTCAAGTAATATGTTCCAGTTACTGTGACAAACAGTTTTATTGTTATCACAAAATTTTTTATAGCAAATCTAATTCTCTAGCTGGCAAGTCTCATGTTTGACTAGAAAGTGTCACTTTTGTATTATGCCCATCTTAACCGTATGTCCCACTTAAAACACTAATTGTGTGTGTGTGTATTTTGTCTGGATATGTAATATTTCAATGAGAATTTTGATATATTAGATGGAGCAGGGCCCTATTTATTTTACCACATTTGCAGGAACAGAGTTAATTCTGATACCAGGATTACCCTGCTGCCTTTAACATATGCTGTAATGAATTTTGGTATGTGAAGTGTCCGTAAAAGAAGCTGCATGACTTGTATTCAAAACTCTGTTAGCTTTATGAGGTTGAAGTTCATGTGCACCTTATACTTACAGTAGCTGTTGTAAGTAGTGATGTATTACTCCATTTGTGGGAGTGTGATTGTTCTTCCCATACAAACAGGTGGGTTATTGTTTGAAAGTTTGAAGTTAAGTTGGGTTATCGTTTTGAATGTAGGTATACACTTAACACATTTAAAACTTTTATTGATGGCAAGACAGTTGTTAATTTTTCTGTAATACATCTGTCCTCATGAAGCTTTAAAATTTACCCCCTGTGGAGTAGCAGATGTGTTTATCTATGCTGTTTTTTAGAGGTACCAATTTTCCTTCTCATAATTTGCAGCATCACCTGTACTCCTGAACATAACATGTGTAACATATGAACACAATGATGTATAGCAAATGCCAGAATTTGGTTTTCCGTCTTCATACTCATTTTTCTTCGTTTCACTTCAGATCTGATGTCACAGGTGGTTCAATTTCTGCTGAGGCACACAAGTTATTTCAATGAAAAAGTGCTTGCCTTACTTTTATCTGTAATAATGAGGCCGTACAGTGCACCATCCCTCATGTTTCAGTTTTTGCTTTAATACACAGTGATAATTTGTACCTGTTTTTTGTATTAAGGGCTACTTTTTCACGTTTATGAACAAATTGTCTGTAAGCAGGTCAGACAAGCACGTGGCTGAGTATGCTTTCACTCACACTGCCACAGATTTCAGTTTTTGTTTTTTACCTTACAGACCATGTATGCAGATCAGGTTATGTCTATAAAGTAAGGGTTTGGTGTACTTACTTCATCATCAACTTTTTCAACATTTGCATTTCTTTGGTATCATTTCCCTTTATTTCTGTCCATAACATGTAGAATCTTGGGTTTAGTCTGTGTGACTAACACTTCATCTGAACCAATGCTTCCTGTTCAATAACTAAAGTAACATGTAATTTAATGTGATTTGGAAGATGTACAAGTTTGACTCACAGTTATAAATTGGGCTTTTTCATGAGTTTGGTGTATGTATATATCAGAAAAAAGACTGGCATTTGCATTAAGAAGTGAATGTTATGTGAACAAATTTCTGTAACAAAAAGCAGCATATTACAGCACATAGTTTACTTAATAATACTCAGATCAGAACTCAGCACTATTCCTTATTAAAAAATTCTCCATTTCAGCAGCCAACTGCAAATCCATGTGCATTATTCTGGCCTTTGCTTGTATTATGACTGAAGTCAAATGGAAAAAGTCTCGTAAAATTTATGGATTACACCGAATCACCTGTTCCATTCATATTCACATTTTGTATGTTAACCTTTTAAAGGTGAATGTCAGTTACATGTGACGGCACGCCAACTCCTCTACCGCCGAATGACAGATATATGCGACGCGCTGCAGCTGTAACTTCAATTGGGCCTGATAGATTTATGAGGAGGAATAAAACTATAGCAACAGACCAGGACCCTTGTCCATGAATGAAGCTTTCATTTCCTGTAAAAACAAAATTTAAGCTCCCCACGGTTTGGCAAGTACTTACGTCCAAACTTG
>Ga0123355_10016306_pt1 | contig 11704 bp, 7 predicted proteins | sample TergutEmb28metaG_3_FD_89872 | JGI IMG/M metagenome (GOLD analysis project Ga0123355, IMG submission 89872) | Embiratermes neotenicus P1 segment gut microbial communities from Petit-Saut dam, French Guiana - Emb289 P1 | ecosystem: Host-associated > Arthropoda: Insects > Digestive system > Gut ...
ATTTCCTTCTTTTTAAAATTTATTTCCTATTCACCATATCAAAATTTCCTTCTTTTTAAAGTTTATTTCCTATTCACCATATCAAAATTTCCTTCTTTTTAAAATTTATTTCCTATTCACCATATCAAAATTTCCTTCTTTTTAAAGTTTATTTCCTATTCATCATACCAAATTTCCTTCTTTTTAAAATCTATTTCCTATTCACCATATCAAAATTTCCTTCTTTTTAAAATTTATTTCCTATTCTTTAGGTGTTCAGCAACGAAAAGAGAAGGGATCAAGACAGTAAATAAGCCACGTATTTAGGACAGTGGATCCACAATGTAAATGAGTTTTAAAGAACTTGTTGAGAGCAGGGAAGTGATCTCTCGTTATGCCCCCATCCTTGCTTCTCTCTTCCACGGGCGCAGGTTCCTTGTTCTGTTGTCACACATTAAATCACTGTACGGGAAACTAGGCTTTGTAACACTGAATCGCCGCACGTAGTTGGCCTTAACGTTTAATAGCATAAGAAAAAAAAACACATTCATCTTCTAAGGGTCTCGGTGTCTGAAGTTCGAACGTGGGAGTAGATATCAGCCATTGTAACTGAGTTATTTCGCGTGTTTCCTCAAATACCTCCCTATGAACAATAGTCACCACACATTTAACTACGGAATCTTCCTTAAACATACGTTCAATTCCATTATTTATCTTTCATCATATCAATAGAAACTATGCGTACTGCGGGCTACTGACATCCTTGTTAATGAATCAGTTTGCAATAAACAGCCTTGGTGATGTTAGTGCACAGAGATGTTAATTAACTTATCAATTAATTCATTAATAAATGACATTAAATTAATGATCTGTGTGAGGTTAGCGCACAGAGATATTAATTAATTAACAATAATTTAAAAATCTGCCTGAGGCTTTTGAATTTTGACGTTAATGAATAAATTAGTTAACCACATTAAACAAAGCATTTCGCTAAGGTTAAGGCAAAGTGATGTCAAATAATTAAATAACTATGGTAAATAAACCATCTGCTTGAGGTTAGTACATTGTGACGCTTAACTGATTGAGTAATTAATTATCTACATTAACTAAACCACGTGGCTGAGGCCATTTCAATATGATGGACTCTTATGAAAGGGGTAACAAATCTTCATGTACTACACACATTCCCTCAGCAGGGTGAATATCAGCCCTCAAATAATATTTCATCATCAGTTACAGTTCGGAGAATTTTTGAAAATGGTACTTAATAAAAGAAGAGCATTACATCTCCAATTGCTTCACGTGATGGACATGACTCAATAGCAACATGCAGTGAGCACGAAGTACGTTAACGAGAGCTGTTAGTGACGCAAGTTCCAAGTGTTTGTTGTATCATGGAATTACAGAATAATTAACAGTACAAATATATTTAGGGCGTACTGCTACAGTTCATGTTTGCAAAACGAAATTGTGTGTTTTGCTACCATGGTTAATTTCGCATTTCTGGCTACCTGTCCGCAAATTACGAACACGGACTGTTCAGTATAAACCATTCTTTGTCTCATTTTGTTTTGCGTCCGTTTGTATATCTCACACAGCACAAAGCTCATCCTTGTTAGGCCTATTTAAGCAAATACATTTTACCCTTCGATGATAAACAAAAGACCCTGTTATTTGAACACGTTCATTCTGTATTATATGAACTATGTTTGTGGATTCACCATGTTCTGAACACATATTCTTCCCCAACAAAACACCCCCCCCCCAAAAAAAAAAAAATTTCTTTCATACCCAATTTCATGTTATGTTCCTTCACGCCATATACAATGGCTTACTAATTATCACTGCCGATATAAACACCTAATTTGCATGTGACCCCATATTCTGAATTCTGTAGCGAACAAGATCGTAACCCAGCCGACGGTTCCTTGTGAAGGCAAACGCTCGCACCCATCTAGTAGGATTACCGACTATTAGAGAGTGTGGAGACTTACCTCCAAAATCACTGTACACCTTCAGAGCATGGTGCTTAGTTCAAAATGTAGCTTAAACTTTAACTTTAACTTAAATTTTAACTGAAACGTAAACTTTAACTTAAACTTTAACTGTAACTTAAAATTTAACTGAAACTGAAACTTAAAATTTAACTTAAACTTTAACTTAAACTTTAACTTTAACTGAAACATAAACTTTAACTTTAACTTAAATTTTAACTTAAACTTTAACTGAAACTTAAACTTCTTAAACTTAAACTTAAACTTAAACGTTAACTTTAACTTAAACTTTAACTTTAACTTAAACTTTAACTTTAACTTTAAATTAAATTTTAACTTAAACTTAAACTTCAACTTCAACTTAAACACGACGCCTCAAACAACTTCAGGTAAAGAGGAGCAGGTACAGAATCCCTGTACAGGCCTGGACAAGACCTAAGATTCCAGGAAGCTGAAGCTCCCACATATAACGACAGTCGGCACATGAATTTGGTGTTGGAGGCTGACTCTAACCCAGCGCCATAGTGCGGCCGGAAGGATAATGTCAGTGAAAAATTCCAGTGACATCTTCGGGAATCGAACCCACGACCTTCCGGCTTGTAGGGTAGTGCCCCAACCAACTGCGCGACAGCCATAAACCTTTAGCACACAGCATTAAAAGAAGCTAATTTTGCATTATGTAATTCATTACTACGGAAGACAAAATAGTTTTGTTGATGATATGATATTTAAATCAAAGAAACACGATATACTGTTTTATTCTTGTTGCACCGTGCATTTCGTAGAATCACTTTAATTATCAACCAACACATGCACTTACATAAAATTTAACATCAAAACACTTAAAATCGCTCCGACCTGTTTCGATCCTAAGATCATCCTCAGCGAGCTACGTTGTTCCTTGCTAAAGTCATTTTTAAAACATACACAAAATAATTCCCTTACATTAACAGAGTGTTGTGGCAGCATGCTGCCACAACACTCTGTTAATGTAAAGGAATTATTTTGTGTATGTTTTAAAAATGACTTTAGCAAGGAACAACGTAGCTCGCTGAGGATGATCTTAGGATCGAAACATGTCGGAGCGATTTTAAGTGTTTTAATGTGAAATTTTATGTAAGTGCATTTGTTGGTTGATAAATAAAACGATATAATCTTACCTATATAGCACGGTAATCGTACAAAATTTCTTGAAAATCGACGAGGTTAAACAAGTTGTGAGTCTGTTTAATTAAGAACAACATTTCAAAAGGTAAAGGTAGTCCTATATCATTAATATTTATGTAATTATAAAAATCATTGCCGATCCCATTGGCCGCGCGGTCTGCGACCGCTCGCCTGCTGAGATTTTGGGTTCGAATCCCACCAGAGGCATGGATGGATATCTGTCGTGAGTGTTGTGTGTTGTCAGGTAGAGATCTCTGCGACGGGGTGATCGCTCGTCCAGAGGAGTCCTACCGATTGTTGTGCGTCGTTGTGTATGATCTAGAAACCTCGTGAATGAGGAGGCCCTGGCCCAATGGGGGGGGGGGTCCCCTTGCTGCACCAAAATAAAAAAAAAATCACTATCCATTTGAAATATTTTCTCAACACAGAACTATAAGATCTTGATTTTGATTTCGTGTTCACCCAGCTACACTTTTGCATCTGCACAGATTATGTGGCATCGAATTGTGAGATGATCATGACTGGTGAATTGGAAAGGCTGTGAAGGGAAACGTTCATCACTTCTTTCGAGATACTATTCCAACATCTTCCCGGAGTGATCCAGGAAAAACTTGGCGTCTATGAGTTAGGATTGTTGACTCTTGGTCCAGAATCAAATCCCGGACCTGTCACATACGGGAAGAAATACTAGCCTGAATTGTTATGTTTGACACTGCAGTGGCACATGACCTTATCGAATGCACTCGGTTAAAACAGCAGAGCGCACTTGTTTACTTTGTATGATGAATGTGGCGAGAATGTTGACGTCACACAAGGCAGCACTAAAGTAAGACGTTGACGCACTTGCAGAAGTGGCCTGCCTTTAATATTCAATCTGCGGCTGTTAATCAAAGGTTTCAGCTTCTCGCATGGAAAGAAGTAGGTGACCCCACTACATGCCCAGAGGGGAAGATACGGGAGTGGAGGGGCAAAGTGCGCTGACTTATTTAACCACACCGTACCAAATGTGAGCTGCAGAAAATTAATCTAACATACGCACATTTGCAAGCGTTAAGTAATGATATGAATGGAATAAACAGTTTCATTAATATATAATTCAGTACCGAGCAACAAAATATAACAAGACCTTGTTTTGCGCCCGTTTGTTTTACGCCTGTTTTTGCTTTAATTTACACACTTTCTTAAATGACGCTATCTCGTATTTGGGTTAACTCTGTCTGGGTGGTTTATTTTCACTTATTTAAGATTTTTTTTCTAAAGGGAATTTTTTTATTTACGCTTTTTTTTTGACTGACGTCAACTTTTTCAGGAACAAAAAAGGGCGTAATCGAAGGCCTTAAATTAAGACGTTGATGAAGAAAAATTTCTTTACTGCAGCCCAACTCGGGCCTAGGCTTACCTCTCTTGAGTTTTCTGGATCACAAACATACACACAACTAAACACACACACACACACACACACACACATACACACACACACTGGGTAGGACTCGTCTGAACGAGTGAACAGATCCTCGCAGAGGTCGCTCTCCACCCAACACACAACACTCACAAGAGACTAACATCCATGCTCTCACTAGAAATCTAACCCACAATCCCAGCAGTCGAGGGAACCACGCTTTAGACCGCGCGGACACCAGGATCGGCGCAGATAGCGACTGTTTGAGCGAAACAGACGCTAAGCAGTATCAGGATTCAGATTTAACACGATGGTAAGCGGTGCACTCCGTGACGTAACACGTGGGTTTTACCAAGACGCTCTTCACGTAGAGCTACATGGTAAATAGCTCAGAGGGATCACGGTCCGTACTTGTTACGGATGAAGCAAATAATAAATGCATACAAAAATTTGGTGGAGGATGTCATCATAATGCGGTCATGTAGAAGATCAATAGGGAGGCAAGGAGATGCAGATACAGAGAAAGGTGGGGGAAAAATGGAGTCGGGGCAGCTCAGACGCTATTAAATTATGTTATATAAGACACTAATAAGACCGGTAGTGTTGTGTGGAGCGGAAGCATGGACGTTGACGAAGAAAGAAGAACAAGCTGTGCTAATTTTTGAAAGGAAAATATTTAGAAGAATATATGGTCCTAAATGTGAAAACGGGGAATGGAAAAGTCGGACGCATCGAGAACTAGAAGAGATGAGCAAAGGAGAAAATATAGTAAAATGGATGAAAGGGCAAAGGATAAACTGGTTAGGTCACCTAGAGAGAATGGAGGAGGATAGGATGCCCAAAAAGATCTTCACTCAAGAAATGGAAGGGACGAGAAGAAGGGGAAGACACAGGAAAAGATAGAAAGAGGAAGTAGAAAGAGATCTTCAAGTGCTGGGAGTGAGAAGATGGAGAGTTGGTGGCAGATAGGAAAAAATGGAAGGACATAGTTCGACAGGCCAAAGCCCACAGTGGGCTGTAGTGCCAATGGAAGAAAGAAGGAAGCTCAGACACGATAGTGACTGCGTTACGAACGGTACACCGGCGAATAGAGCTTGGATTTCCGGAAGGGGCTCACACAGCCTCCCATTTCATGGATACTGGAGACATTTCTGGGTAAAGCGGCAGTGGCGCAAATATGACCGCCCACCGCCTTCTAGCTCTAGCGCCAAGCTTAACAACGCATGAAGTTGTGTTTCGAGTCCAATGTTTTCCTTTATAGCTTGGTACTTAATTAAGGGCAGGGAAACGTTTGCTTTTAGCTTTGCTGGTTAAACGGTTGTGAGAAAGTGAGTTCAGCTGGAAATGAGTTTTGTACCAGAAAACTGTAACAGAGCCCAGCTGTGTGGAAACTTTGGGTTATAAGCTGCAGATTCAGTAAATACTTTACTAATTTAACAACGCTTTAATTAGCAATTTAATTGAATATACAGTAAGCTTAGTTAACAATTGGATTTCTTTTATCTAGCGTGACACCGTCCGGTTGTGTATTTCTCAACAATGTGCCAAATATCCGACCAACCACAACATACATATCTAGAAAGAATTCTTTTATTATACACTAAAAGATGTTTCGACAGTCCAGATCGGCCATCATCCTTTCATATTTCTTTCCATGTATCCGACTTCTACCTGATGATGGCTGATGTGGGCAGTCGAAACGTATTGTAGTATATAAATAATATAACCAAAGACTATTGTACTAGGTAGCCCGGTAGCTCAGTCAGTATAGCGACCGACTACGGGATGGAAGGTCCGGGATCGAATCCCGGTGGGGACGAGATTTTCCGCCTATCCAGACCGACTCTGGGGCCCATCCAGCCTCCTGTAAAACAGGTACCTGGTTTTTCCCGGGAGTAAATTGCGGCCGGAGCGTGCTGCTTACCACTCACTCTCTTCTATTGCTACGGTCATGAAAGAGTAGGGCTATACCTCTACCCACCCTCTGGGCCACACCGGGACTTTAAAGGGATCACTTTACCTTTACTAGGTCTATATGCTGTGTTTGGCCGGATATTTAGCACCTCATGGATTTCTTTTGATTTAGTACTGAGACAATTATCGATTACGTGTATGAATAAATTATGTTCTTCCTACTTTAATTGGCAAGTCTGTTACTAACGCTATCTTCAAGGTTCAGAAAATTCATAATGCCTGTCTGGACCACCTGACATTTTGTTCTGTATTTTCTCGGTCTCCAGTGAGTTAACCCTTTCATGCAACGACAGTTCTTCAATTGGAAGAGGCGTATAGCTTGTCGTAAAGTGACCAAGGTAGACTTGCCGGTATCTAGTTAGGAGGTCTGATACAGTACCTTGTGAGATGCAAGACAATCGCCACCTTAAGCCTCAAGTAACCCTGAGCACGAGATTATCGTTAGCGACTCGCTACGACCTGGACGGTCCAGCGATCGAATCCCGGTGGAGGCGAGATTTTCCGTACCTACCTGGACCGACCCTGGGTCCCAACCAGTCTCCTGTAGAATGGGTACCGGCTCTTTACCAGGGGTAAAGCGGCCGGGACGTTACGTTGACCACCCACCCCATCTAGCGCAGAGGTTAAAGAAAAAGTAGAGCTATACGAGGGGTGCTGATAAGTCCTTAGCCCAACCTACTTCCCGATGTCATAGGACGGAATCGATAGCGTCGTTGGAGTGCAGAAATCCGCTGGAAAAGTTCTAGCCTCGATTTTTTGGGATCAAGACGGCATCCTCCTCATTGATTATCTTCCAAAGAGCCAAACTATCAACGCGGAGTATTACTCATCTCTGCTTGTACAAGTGAAGTTCATTTTGAAGTTAAAACGCCGCGGGAAGTTCACCAAGGTGATCTTTTTCTTGCACGACAATGCCCCTGCTCACCTGGCACTTGAAACCCAGAAGAAACTGGCCCTTCCTGGGCTTCCATTGTCTTGATTACCCACCCTATTCTCTGGATCTGACTCCAGTTGCACTACCACCTATTCCCTGGACTGAAAAAACAATTGAAAGTTCACCATTTTCCGTCCGACGCGGAGGTCATTGTTGCCGCGGAGACCTGGTTGGACGGACAAATTTCTGAATTTTTTTGAGCAGCTTGCAAAAGTTAGAGCAACGGGCTAAGAAGTGTATTGAGCTTCGTGGGGGAGTATGTTGAATAAATCCCGAGTTTGGTCGCTGTAGCTTGTTTCTTTCCTGGTCGGGCTAAGGACTTATCAGCACCCCCTCGTACATCTACTCCCCCTCTGGGCCTTCGCGGCCTGTTCTAGGGTGAACTTTACCCTTACGAGATTATCACACTTAAATAAAGCTGTTGACACACATATAAGCCATGTGCGCAGTTTTGTATGGTGCATTTCACGAAGGACTGAAGTCTGTATGAACCTCACCCCACTGTTTGCCGCTCGAAGCCACCTGAGCACTGAGATATGTGTGCTGTAAACTGCGGCCTATTTTCCGCTAGACGTTATACTTTATTAAGAAACCCGTTATCTTATGTCCTTCGACCTGCAAGCTCCGAAACTTGAAACTCATATTAATAATATCTATAACCCGGTTCATACCTCACAGAAAACACACTGCGCCTACATTAAGACGACAACTAATAAAGCGGAAGATGATTAAAGTATTGTAAGCTGGTTAGGTCACCTAGAGAGAAAGGAGGAGGATAGGATGCCCCAAAAGATCTTCACTCAAGAACTGGAAGGGACGAGAAGAAGGGGAAGACCCAGGAAAAGATAGAAAGAGGAAGCAGAAAGAGATCTTCAAGTGCTGGGAGTGAGAAGATGGTGAGAGTTGGTGGCAGATAGAAAAAAATGGAAGGACATTGTTCGAAAGGCCAAAGCCCACAGTGGGCTGTAGTACCAATGGAAGGAAGGATTAAAGTATTGTGGGACGCAACACTGTGGGGACTGGTAAACGGTCACCGCCGTTTCGAAAAAGTCTTGGAATCAGCAAGATCCTCTGAAACGTCGTTAAGTAATTACCAATCACCAAGACGGCATATCTCAGAAGCCTTCACGCTCTATCAGTACCGCTGTGGGAACCTCAGATACCACACTGCTATATTCAATTTAACAGCTTAATTCTGAACCAGCAAAATTCCTCAATTTATGAATCTGACGTGAGTGTACGTGAGGTTTCTCTGTCTGCTGGAAGCCGCTTGCTTCTAACGACATACGCCGTATTCCTAAGTTACTTCGGCAGCTTAGTAAAAAATGTATCCAAATTTTATAAAACTAATCTTATAGTGACAGGATCTACGCCCACAATCCGGCATAACGCATTTTAGACAAATAATCGTTGCTTGTTCTTATATGTGAACGAATCTCGTGCATGCACTCTGAGCGGCAGTCAAGTATCTTACTGCACGGAGCATAGATAATATTAATCATTTAAAGACTTAGTCAATTTACTTATCTACGTTGCAGTATATCTTACCAATTTTCCAATGATGTAGAATTTAAATTAGTAAAATTTTTACAATTAATAGGTACTATTAAGAGAACTATTTTTAAGAAAGTTAGAAGGGAAAATATTTTGAAAATATAGTTTTACCTACATTTTCATATGGGTCAGAAAACTGGACTCTACTGGACTCTAACAGCCTTACAAAGACGAAGAACTGAAGCGGCAGAAATGAAGTTACTGAGACCTCTGGCAGACTACACCCTTTATGACCACAAAACAAATGACTGCCTACGCCGCGAACTACGGATTACAGGCATACTAGACAAGATAGATGAATACAGGCGGAACTGGCTTTCACGCTTGCAAAGAATGCCACAAAACGGAATCAATTTGAAATCATACGACTACAGACCACAAGGAAGGAGAACAATTGGAAGACCGAAGAAGCGTTGGCCCGCGAGCAGCTGTAACTCTGGAGACGGAACGGATCAAAGGGTCGAATCCTTGATGTTTATGATGATGATGATTTAAAGACGAAATTAATCCGTGTTATATAAGGACTCAGTGCGTACCGCGCTGTAAACACTCTCCACCTCAGTTAAGCGAGACCAGTCTGTTAATGTTGTGCCAGGTAAAAGTCCATACAGAACACTTAAAAGCATTTTTTGACTATAAAAACTGGTGGTACGTTAAATAGCATCTATGCTTCAAAAGGCTAATTCATTAAACCAGATAAGCAGACTGAGCTTCCAGACGAATACCCTGAAATACCCCAGTCACTACAGAGTGAAGCTCTATACTGTAAAACAGGGGTTCGATTTTTGATACGGGCAAGTGTTTTCATTTCGCCTCCACGTCAAAGCCAGTTCAGCGGTCCACTTAGGTTCCTGTCTTGTCGGATCCGAAGTTCCTTAACCCAGAGACCAAAAGATAGAAATTTTAAACAGACAGATCATTTCCAGTACTAAGATATAACAGCTTGATTACAGACTTCAGGGTCTCAGTGTTATGTATTGAGGTGGTGCTTAGATACGTTGCTTTTTATACAGGCGTGACTTTATATATGACCTTCAGAGGACCGTGCATCGTGATATATTCTTGTAATAAAACCAACTAGATTCACTAATTTCTCAAATTTATTTTTGGAATAGAACTCTACATGTGTCGGACAGGTTTTCTGTCCGTCGTCAGTAGTCTAGTACTGTATACACAGCAATAGGTGTATGTATTGCTATGTGTACAGTGCTAGACTCCAGATGTTGGACAGAGATACTGTCTGAAACATGTAGAGTCCTAATCCAAAAATAAATTTGAGATATTAGTGCATCTCGTTGGTTTTATTACAAGAATACTAACTTTATATGTTTATTGCATATTACAGTAAAAAAATTTAATGTGGATTACTGCTTATAATTCGCAAAGTGGAAGGTAGATTTTTCTCGCAATAGCCATATTAATTTCATTCGACCAAAGGAGTACTCTGAGAAGACTTGCACGGTTTTAGAAAATGAACTGACATGTCAGGAATCTTAAAGGAACATCCACTGTCATGTCACAAGTTACGTGGCAGACATATTATTAGACATTAAACGAATTAATGAAATGCATGACATAACAGTGACTTCCACTAGCAGAATTCCATACCACGTTTCGTAAAAATCTGTGCAGTTAAAGCTGAAGTTCACCATAGAATTGGCCACGACGCCCCAGAGTGGGAGTTTATGTATATCTCTACTCTTTCTTTAGCCTTGGCGCTAGATGTGAGACTGGGTGGTCAACGCCAAGCCCTGGCCGATTTACCACCGGAAATGACCCCATACACATTGTGTAGGAGGCCGGGTGGACCCCAGGGCTGGTCTGGACGGGTGCGGAAAATCTCGCCCCCACCGGGATTCGATCCCCGATCGTCCAGCCCGTAGCGAGTCACTATACCAACTGAGCTATCCTGGCCCACAAAAATCAGTGGAGTATTTCGGAAATTTAAATGATAGCATACACGGACACGTGTGTGTGTGTGTGTGTGTGTGTGTGTCTGTGTGTGTGTGTGTGTGTGTGTGTGTGTGCGCGCGCGCGCGCGCCACTGCACTCTCATGAACCTAATCTTTCCTTTACGCAAGAGAGCAGACTGGAATTCTTGCAGCACAAAGTGCTGCGAACGAAACAAGACAAGTTTGAAGCTCACATTCCTATACTTAATGTCTTTCACAGTTTAACTTGCTGGTTCTAATTTAAGCTTCGCATGTTTCTTTTCTATGTTACGTTTCGTTAAGGCGGTCCACATATTTTCTAGAAGTATTACTCACAGATAATGACCTAAACAAAGAGTCTCTTGTTTACAAAGATTTCAAGCAGGATGACAAAGTCTGTGTACTTCTCTCGTCCGTTGCACCAATGTTGTCGCGTGCTAAATTTATATTTCCGACAAGCCAAAAAATATCGCATCGGCGTGTTCTTTACTGTCGAATTCAGAACACAGACTTTTAGACCAGAATGCTTTTTCAACTCTAGGAATAGTATTTTGATTTTGACTTCTCCTACGTGTAGACATAGCCTAGTTAAGCACATAAATATATTAATTTTCTTTGTTTATCCAATGCCCCCACATGTCCTTTACGGACTTCGTGGTCTTCCGTCCTAGGCATGGCAGAAGTGTAACCGACTTCTGAGGTTGGGACGCCCATGAGGCGCGGTTACGTTGTCCCGATGATGTGAGTGGTGATATAGGAGGATGTAGTGCCA
>Ga0123355_10016307_pt1 | contig 11704 bp, 9 predicted proteins | sample TergutEmb28metaG_3_FD_89872 | JGI IMG/M metagenome (GOLD analysis project Ga0123355, IMG submission 89872) | Embiratermes neotenicus P1 segment gut microbial communities from Petit-Saut dam, French Guiana - Emb289 P1 | ecosystem: Host-associated > Arthropoda: Insects > Digestive system > Gut ...
AATCAAAAAAAAAAAAAAAAAAATACCAAATATTTCCAAATTAAATTACTTTATACAAAAAAAAAAAATTTAAAATCATGTTTTTTTTTTTTTTTTTAAATTCCAAATGTACAATCTTTGATGTTTTCTATAGTTATCCATTCAACACAATACCATAAATGCTCTGAAATTCATTTATTTATCACATACATGATATGTTTAGGCTGACAACTGCGGCCATCATGATCTGATACCAGAACAACATAAAAGGTAAATTGAGGAAGAGACAGCTGATACAAATTCAGTTAACAGCTGCAGCCATCATCAGGTGATACTACAACAACATAAAAGGTAACTGGGGAAGAGCCTGTGATAAATAAACGAATGTCAGAGCGTTTATGGTGTTGCATTGAATTGATAACTATAGAAAACATTAATTGAACATATACCACAGCATGATGTTACCCAAATCTGTATAATCTTTGGTTTAACATGCCACACACAAAATACACAGTATTCAGGATGTCCACTATATTGAAGTACAAGCTGGGTGTTTTGTTAACAATAACAGGCCATTTTACTACAAGCTTTTCTCCTTATTTTACAATTTCCATTACAATGTTCTAAACACTGGACAGTAGCGAGGCATTGATTAATTATTTGTGATGAAAATCATTTGTAACTGCCACAATACATCTGTAATGTTACTAAACAAGACTGGAAACAACATACTTCGTGACATATTACATATACTTTACCAAGGCAACCTGCATTTTCTTAACATCAAAACGTGTGAAGGTATAGTAGCAAAAATAATGTCATGTATGTCTACGCCAATTTTCATGATAATCGCACATGCTCAACACATTACATTCAGACCTTACATACCAAACTTCAACCAACAAGACAATAAATGTGCAGAAGTACACACAGGAAGTCATATACAACCACAAGTAAAGTATGGCTTTCAATGTGCTGACTTACACAAAAACTCAGAATCACTCAATATAGTTTTGTTGACCTCTCCTGTACCAAATATTACCCATATTAGACAAAAAATACCCGTAAACTGTCATGTACACCCCAAAGTACAGTATGACTTTCACTGTACTAATATTCACAAAATTTTACTTGCTAAATGGTATCATATAGAAATCTCCTATACCGAATTTCACTCAAATTGTTGAGAACTATGAAAATCAGGGCAAGAGATCACTTATTCCCAAACTATGACTATCTTTTTCTAATGAATTATATCAAGTTTCATGAAAATCAAAAGGTTTAATCACTGATAGTAGGCTACATAAAGATGGAAGGATGAACAGAGGTGGTCTCCAAATAATGCATTCCTTCTTTACTTCTTTAAACATGCATAAAAATTAAATAGGGGGGTAAGTTAATACAATGATAAACCTCCAACAATTATTCCTATATGCATACACCTAACGAATCACAACAACTGTGTGATGTCTCAAACATGTCTAAAATATGAGCACCATAATTCTGAAAATTTATTTATAAATGTAAAGTTGATGATTAGAGCCAAAGACAGGCTCTGCAACATCACCGAAGTTATGACACAAACTGTATGTTCATTCAATAAGATATCCCATATAGCAACCCTGATAAACGAATACCAACATTCATGAGGTCTTCCTACTAATAAAGTACGTGTTATTTCTGCTAAATAGTCACGAATAGAATTTCTGATCCCACAATTTTCCTTTCCTGTTACTATAGCAATAACATTGCTGGCCCCAGCCAGGTGTTTAAATGATGCTTTCTGTAATTCACGTGGCAGATTAGTTCTATGGAAAGATGCAGTCCATTTAAGTATTCACACACAATTTTTTTTATTTTCCATTGGCACATGTATACAGGAAGCTATGTTCAAACTTGAATTTAGAAACGTCATAGTAATAACATCATGATCATTATATGAAGATGACACACCTTCAACAAAGTCTCAGAGTCTACCCCATACCCCTAACATAAAATCTTTAGTGCTGGATGGATTAGGCATCAAACATTATAACCGATATAGGAAGTAAGTCCTTTATTATGAGTTAAAGAAGTGCAGTTGGTGGATAGGTCAGAAGTGTTTAAATTGGTGGTTTGGTTTATGATGGAGGAGAAACCGTAGAGCATCAGTATTACAACTTACAGGGGAAGAGAATTTTATGGCGGATATAGCAAGCTAACAATTTCAACAGTCGTCAGTGTTAAATGTATGAGGTAAGAAAGGTTGAGAAAACGGAAAGACTGACTTTGAAAACCGTGACAGCTTTTGGGACACTTTAAATCGTGCAGGGAAGATTTACAATGTTAGGCATGCTTGGACTCTAAAGAAATTAGTGAGATGTGTGAAGGAGTTCACATGGGCGACAACAATGGAAGCCAATAGGGTTAACGTATTAAAAATTCTGACTTTTGGACTTGGTACGGAGCAGCAAAATTTAACATTGACCAATCGGGTACAGTAAGAAATTTTAGGAACGGATGAACTTAAAACTTGCGCGTTTTGGGAAAACCTAACGAAAAGAGAGTCTGGTTTATAACTCGGAAGTGACAAGTCCTACTCATGCACTAAAGCTAGCAGTGGATACATTTTCAAAGGCGTGTCCATATACAGCAATCTGTATATGTCAACATAAGGAATTAAAATAAACAACATCAATAGCGACAAGTGTTAATAATATCACTGTCCCACCACTTAGATTCCTTGAGAAAAAGACATGCCTACCGATTGAATAGCTGGGTGGGTTACAACATGTAGTCCACACACGAACAACATGCACTAGTACATTGCTGCAATACAGTGACCATTTATTTGCAACAATCAACAGCACAGCACAGGGTCAGCACAGCATCTGGGATTCCCGCAGGGTCACTTTTGACAGCAGCCAGGGAATTAGCGAGGTACAAATTAGATTTAGTGGGTACACAGGTGGTTAGGTGGGACAAGTGGGGCACAGTAATGGCAGGGTATTATATTTTTATCTATGGAAAGGAAATGTAAATTATCAATTGGGTACAGAATGTTTTGTACACCACAGAAGATTATCAACAGTTACAAGAGTAGAGTTTATATATAATTCTGAGAGGTCGCCAGTGTAATAACATTGTTTTGAATGTGCCTATACCAAGTGAGGAGTAAAGTGACAATTCAAAAGACAGTTTTTATGAGGAATTTGAGCGGGGTTTCAACCATTTCCCTAAGTACCATATGCAAATTCTGGTAGATTTTAATGCAAAAATGGGGAGAGTAGTAATTTTCAAACTGACACTTGGGAGTGACAGTTTACATCACGTCAGTAATAATAATGGTGTTAGAATAGTAAACTTTGCCACATCAAAAAATCTAGTTGTTTGGAGTACAATGTTCCCACACCAAAACACACATAAATACACATTGACCTCTCTTGATGGGAAGACTCACAATCAGATTGATCACATAATGATAGAAAGGAGATGGCATTTGAGTATACTTTACATACAATCTTTCAGAGAAGCTGGCTGTGTATAAAAATGGTAGTTGGTACCCCAGGCATGACTGAACTTCACTAACATATATATTTTGTTTCGGGCATGTAACATTCTCTTTCACAAACAGGAATGGGAAAAGCACAACAGGAGGAAATTTATCTTAAGAAATAGGATTATTAGTCTTTCTTGCTAATCCCACATATTCTAACATCATACAAAAAATACTACACTCTTGTCACACATGCAATCCCTGTAAAATGACCTTACCACAACACGATCCTCTTCAGATAGTATGGCTTGATCAACTTGCCAGCCATTGTGTAGATGCCCTAACATGTACGACATGTTAGCGGATTACAACAAACAGCAACACCCTGAATGGCACAAGAAAATCAATTCAGATTTCCGGTCTTCACAGCAGTTAATGAGTTTTTGGTTTGACGCTGTATAGTCATGTGGTCAGCATCAGGATTTTTGAGAACATATGACCTGCATCCTGGGGCCTGGCAGGTGATTACAGAGTTAATAAGAACAACGCATTAGACCAGTGTTTCCCAAACTATATTGGTGACAAAACACTTTTTATTTAGTAAACATTTATGGAACATAGATGTTTTGTGGTTACCCATGTATCAAATAAAAGTCATACAGAAGTTTTAAATCTGAAATCTGGAATATCTTGGTGTAGCTGCCACATTAGGTGGCTGAATGGTGAGTAAACCAATGTTTTGAGGACCATCTCCATCCTTGTCATAAGGAAACCTACTAATCTCATACGAACCCACCAAGTCCTCTGCATAATCTCATACAAACCCACCAAGCCCTCTGAGTATGCATAATCTCATATGACTCCACCAAGCCCTCTGAGTAACATTACGAACGTTAGCCTTCAGGTACTCTCGTACAACCGGGCCCAGTGTATCCACAACCTACCGGGAACCCCCCCCCTCTTGCTTGGATGTCATAATTACACAACCTTTTAAATAATACAATTTTACTGTGTCAAATTTTAACTAGTAATTAATTTTAATATAAGACATAGAGACAATGTAAACCATCGGATCCCATCGGTACGGCAACATTATGTACCTTAATTGATACTAACCTTTATGAGCCTGATGATGGCCAAACAAGGCCGAAACATGTTGCTGATGTACCAGTTGTAGATTAACAACTGTCAATTGTGTTGTATAAAGACGGTTTAATTAATAAAAAAAAAACTACTACTACCTAAGTCTGTCCATGCCATGATATACCTGCCTGTTACAGTTGGTAAAGAGACAACAGTGTTGGTGGGTGGAGTCATGTACCTGCTCTGGTCAGTCCTGCTTTAACACTCATTAACATGTTGCTTATAGGTGACCAGGTCTGGCTCAACATAAAGCCACCAACTCTGTTAAAACTGTTCATGTTTAGGTGTATTTCAACTGCTGCCTTTACAAGTTGGTCCACATATTCTAATGTTCTGTGTAATACTTTGGTGTCTTTGAAATTGAAATAATGAACTGTGGTGACGCTATGTTCTGCCACTGCTGACTTCTCTGACTGATGCAGACATATGCATATCTGGTGTTCTTCACAACTTGCCTTGATAGTCCTTCTACATGTGTGTGTAGAGAAGGGTACATAGGACAGAGTGGAAGGGCTATTGAGGCAAAGTGCAGAGAACACCAGACACATATGTCTATTTCAACCCAAAATGTCAGCAGAAGCAGAACACAGCACCAGCATGGGTCACTGCTTGGATTTCAGTGGCACCTCAATATTGGATTGAACATCAGAATATGTGGATCACCTTGTAAAGGAAACAAATTATGTACATCTAAACAGCAATAATTGTAATACATATGGTGGCTTCATACCAAGCCAGCCCTGGTCACCTAAAACCAACTTGTTTATGAACATAACAGCTGGACCGAGCAAAGCAGAAGTTTGACACCACCCACCAAACCCCCTTATGTCGCCACCAGCTATAATGGGCAGGTATATCGTGACATGGATGGACCTCAGAGGTAGTCAGTTCCCTGATGACAAGCCCTGAAATTGTCCTCGAAAATGTTGGTTTACACGCCATTCAACCACATGACGCTACTGATTGCCCAAGAATATTTTACTGAATTTAGTCACCGTGAAAGATTTAAATTATAAATATGAAATCATATTACTTACTTACTCCATGGAGCAGAGTCCTTCTTGAGAAGCTAACTGGTTCTGCAGCTAGTCAAGAAATTCCCCGCACTTTATGGAACCCGAACGTTCATCACCGTATTCACAAGTGCCCACCATTTGTCCCTATCCTGAGCCAACTCCATCCAGTCTCCAACCCCTCCCACTTCCCAAAGATCCATCTTAATATTATACTCCCATCTACGTCTGGATCTCCCCAATGGTCTCTTTCCCTCAGGTTTCCCCACTAGAACCCTGTGCACACCTCTCCCATCTCCCATACGCGCCACATGCCCCGCCCATCTCATTCTTCTCGATTTTACCCCCTGCACAATATTAAATATGAAATCATATATCTACAAAATTCATGGGTACTTATACAATGCAAATACCGATAAAAGATAGGCTGCCTGTATGGTACTAACCATAATCAGACGATGCCAGAGTATGAACAGTGCATTTGACATATTTTCTGATCATTAACCTCAAAGCAATTTAGCGTCCTAGTTTCAAAAATGATACATAACCTATATTCTGTGACAAAAATTTAGACATGCATTACGAATTACATAAAGACTAGCTTTCCGTTTATATCGTACAAACTGAAATAAAAACTAGCATACTTACCAAAACTCACGCCAGCAAGCCAGGCACACCAACTCTGCTCCACAGATCATCTAGTTACTACTGCCACCAAACATGCGACTGCGGTACTCCTCTATCGGCATAATTTGGAATCATGCTTGTAATAAAAAGTTGCAATCAGAGTGCACGGTAGGAATTTCAGTAACCTTAAATCCTAATAAAGCTGTGCTTTGGAAACTATGTTTTTCCATTCAATTGGTTAAGCAGATAAAAACTTTCTCCCAGTGCACTGTATGCAAAATGATATAATACTTAGATGAGAAGCAAGAATACTTATTACAATTTCTTTATCTCGCGCTGGCAAAAAGTCGGCTCCCCATGTACCTATCTATACGGCGAGCAATAACTACCTTCCATTCTAAGCACGGGTGTGGTACAGAAGTCAGCTACGTAACTGCGCAAGGATGACATGGTTGTGAAGCCTGTATCATTTTTTCCCAACCACCCATCAAAATTTTGACGAAATCTAAATACAATTCTCCTCACTTAAAATGCGGTTTACCCCAGGCAAGTTGCAATACAATGTAAAACAGCCAACGTGGCAGGTTGGAACTCTTGCGTACGTACAAAAATCACGTTTTTGGGAGTTTGTCAAGTCTGAAACACGTGTGTCATCAGTTCACTCGCTTCGAAATTTTTATGACCTATGTTCTGGTTGAAGAATTAGAGGCATTAGTGTGACAAAATTCAGGGCAAAAATATTTTTAAAACGTTTATCTACGCGCTTCTCCTGCATTCAATTGTTACAAACATACAAAAGTATACAATATTACAATGATCTGTGGTTTCAAGGCGCTTCAGTAAACGATTATAGTACCCGGGACTGTTGTATGCACAGATCATATATAACGTTGTATGTTACTGCAAACCTTGTTGCGATTCCACGGGTGTGTACTAACAGATAATCTGTGGTACTAACCGTAACTTTGAAATGACAGAAGCCAAAATTTTTTCAAAGCGTGAAGGACAGAGGCTTATCCTCAAATCTTGTACGCTGAAGAATCTTACAGATAATAAACAATCGTTTGCACCAAACTTCTTCCGCAATGAGACCGGCAGCAGTGATTACAGAGGACACAGAAGTAATTTCTCTGATGAAGCAGTTGTGTTACGTATACAAACATCAATAACAACCCCATTCAAGAAAACACTCTCGTTCAGTTAAAATCTACTTTGAAGTTATTTACAATCAGTATTTCGCCGAAACCTTGGACCCACAGAAAAGCAATCTAACTACGTAGCGAGGCGTCCACATCGTACCCATGATCACTGTGTATATTGTAACATGCACACAGCACATCTGTGCAGCACAGTAACACTGATCCATGTTTCGTTCGCAGTTTTCAGCGACAGTGTTAGTGAACAGAGATGAATTCGTCTGACGCTAACGGTTGTCGTTGGTAGTTACTCGTACCGCAGAATGTTAGAAAATACTGCAGGTGGTGCAGGTATTGCATTTTTGCCATTGTTACATGTATTGTGATGTAAATATGATCAACTTTTGTTGCCCAGCCTTAAATCCAAGGGTTCAGTGCAGTACTGTGAGTACCGATGGTTACGAGGTGACAAATTTGGTTTCCAGTGATGCTGATGAAGCTCGGAAAGGCTTTCTGGCTTATCATGCTATTAAACCCCCAGTCACAATAACAATTAACTTTTGTTGCCCTGTGAACGTAAGTCATGTAATTCTGTGGGCTCAAGTTGGTTATCAGAAATCTACTGGGTTTGAAATTTACGCCAACTGTGCATCGAGAACGAAACCAGACGAGTATCAGAAGGCTGCATTTGGCTATCTTCAGGGAGACGAAATAGGTATAATATTTTACCGAAGAATTAGTTATCAGGAGTGCCTTAAGTCTACTAAACATTTGAATTCATTTGCCTGGAAAGCCATACCAGGAAGCACATGCTTCTCTCTTAACAATGCAGGAAGTTTACAGATTAAAATTATTAAAACCAAGTCTTCAGTTCCTGCATTAGCCAGAGTCGAAGTCTGGGGACGACCAAGTACGTCTTGTGATGAGGCTGTTAAGCGTAACATTTTTGAGCTTTGGGCACACACACTGGCAAAGAAGGACACTGTGTATTGTGAGCCAGAGAGTCAGTTACAAAATGATCATGATTCTGATGTAGAGTTTGAAATCCCTGAGGAGTTTCTTGATTCAATAACGTTCACGATAATGGCTGTTCCTTTCATTTTACCTTGTGGGAAAGTTGTGGATCAAAGTACACTTGATAAACATGGACAGCATGAAGCAATGTGGGGACGATTACCTAGTGACCCATTCACAGGAAAGCTGTTTACTGAAAATAGCCAGCCCATCCCAGCCAATGCTCTTAAAGCCTGCATTGATAAATTTCTTATTGAGCATTCGGACAAACAGGAATTGGCATCTGTACCAAGGACTACAGGCCGGAAAAAGAAAAGTAGCATTATTGACATAAGGTTCAGTACTGAGCCTTCAGCATACATTAAACCTAGTACCTCTGTAGGGTTTCCGGCAGAAGACAAGGAAGTGACTTATGTGGCTGCTTTGGATGATGTGTGTCAGTCAAGGTCTAAAAGGCCCAGATATGGAGCTGAAGCAAGGGCGATAAAATGTGGTCAGTCACATGAAGAGGAGCTTGACCGGAGTCTGAGTAGTGCTGTTGAGTCTACTTTAGTTGGTCTTCCTAAATTCACAAGATTCAGCTGCCATTTGTGCCTACAGCAGTGTGCTGTATGCTGCAGTGACAATGTACTATTTAAACTCCCTTGCAAGCATTTCTTGTGTAGGGTATGTCTTGTGATGAAGAAGGAATCCAGTGATTTAAGTTGCATTGTTTGTAAATCTTGTTTTAAATCTTGTGATCCAGTACGGTATCATGTATAAATGTTGGAAAGTGGAATATAAGTATGCTGATTATTGGTGGAATATCCTATTTGTCACTTTGAAAACTTCAGTGAATCTTAACCTCACCTTCCCTGTAAATATTAGCAATGTAATTAAACACATATTAAGTAAATGTGATGTAAATTAGCATGGCACTGCCTGATAATCCACATATTCTTAGTTTCCCTCATGAGGCAGTCTTCCAAATAGGACAGGGGCAAAGTAGTTTTGCCGCTGTTGCTAGACAAAATATGTATCATTCTGATTATCCAGCCCTCGTAATGTGTTACCATATATGCAGGTAGTGATTGTTAATGGACTAAGATTTATCGTGAATAAGAGGATCAATTCTCAGCACATTTTTCTCTCTGCCACTACGTTTTGAGATGAGTCACGAGCAGTAAGAAGCGGAAGAGTGTGTTGCACATTTTTGTGCCTTTTCTTGATATCACCTTTTTGTGTTTCCATATGCAAATTTAACAGGGCTAGTTTGGCAGTTATGCTGTAGTATTATACATTCCAATTCATTTCTATGAACTGACTTGTGAGCAGAAGTTTTGCTGCTTCAAGTGTGGCAAAACAAAGTGATGAAATTTCTAATCTTCTGTACCAAAAAATCTCACCTTTTGCATTTTGCGTAATTTTGTTTAAAAGAAAAAGGCCCCACTGTATTAAAAATGAAGTTAATGACCATTGTTTTCAAGACTGACAACCTACGCAACCAAATGTAAAGTTCAACCAGTCAAGAAAATGTGATGTTAGAAGGGACAGATCAATTTCTGCTTGAACCTTAGCAACAGATTCAGTTGAGTTGGTGTTACTAGCTGTATAGCAGGAAGCAGTGGTGTGTGACACCCTGCTCAGGAGCAGGCTGCCTTCTTTCCCAACCAGTTTGTGAGCCAAGTGTGTCGGCTGCATAAGGGACATCCGAAGATATACTGTATGAACCCAAGTGTATTAAGTCTAAAGAGCTTGACCAGCGCATGGTTCATTGGATATATATATATGTTATGGCCTTAACAAAGTGCAGAGGTACTTTTCCAGATGTTGGTAGTTATTCTCTTAGTCCTGTACCAAGTGCTGAGGTCTTAACATAGGTCTCCAGATAACTGGTAAGCAGCAACAGCTTGTAGGAAGTGGCTACAAGAGCTTTGTCATCTGCATAAAGGGTCAGGGGACAAGTCTTCTCTGAACCTCTTCAACCCTCATGCATCAAATGATTGATGCATCTGATTGGAAGGACTATGGAGACCTTTGACCCACAAGGTATCAAAGGCTTTGGGAACATCCAGGATGACTGCAGCTATTACCCACAACTTACCAAAGTGTTTCTTTTGGCCCTTTCAAGACAGACTTCCAGGTTCGAAATGAGACTGCTGGTCACACAGTAGTCCACACTCTCACTCCACTTATACTCTTAGTGAGGAGGATCTTCTCCAACAGCCTGTCAATTGTATCAAGCTGACTGATGAATGTGACTGCAGGATGATGTGGCCCAATAAATAGGCCTCACAGTGGGAATACAAATGCTGATGTGGAGTGTGATACTATCTAATGGGAAAGAGCCACAGTCCAATGTTGTAGTGTTAGGATGGATGGAGTATAGAGCATGATGCTATCTGTTGGTATGAGACCATGTTGTTAAGGCAATGGATTGCTGAAAAAGAGGTAAAGCCCGATGTACACATAATGTCTAGGTCAATTGCAAAATGCTTAAGAGGTGTCTTATATGGCAGTGGTGTAATTCCACATTTTCCATATAAGTAGCAGCAGCAGTAGTAGTAGGAGTATCCTTAAAAATGACGAGATTCAGAGGAAAGAAATCAAGGAATCAATCACAGGAAAGCATTTAAGTATCTGGGGGTAAGTGAAAAGTATAATACGAAACATAAATATGAGAAGAAAAGATTGAAGGCATTATTGAACACAGATATAACTGCAAAAAATAAAATGTGAGTGGTCAGGTCACTAGCAATACCAATCTGAGATAGTTTTTGAATTATTGAATGGGATTGAGAAGACATAAAACTGGGCAGAAAACAAGGACAATGCTAACCATCTACAGACTGCAACACCCAAGAGCAGATATAGATCATTTATACATTCAAAGAAATGAGACAGGAAGAGGAATATTGCAGATAGAAGGGTTCTACGTAGCAGAAATTACCAATTGGTGTAATACAGGGTGTCCCAGGAGGAATGTGCCAGACTTCAGGAGAGTGCTCCTTATGTTAAAGTATACCGATATAACCCAAAACACCTATATCCAAAGTTGAACGGTTACGGAGATAATGGCCAGAGAAAAGTGTGGTCTTCTTGCGGTTCCACGTACTGCACCTCTTCAGCTGACGCAATCGGCACGTGAGGGAGTACTTAAATGAATACTTCCCTAACTGCTGGTTAGGTCGTGGTGGGCCCGTTGTATGGCCACCGAGGTCACCAGATCTTACACCTCTTGATTATTACCTCTGGGGCCACATGAAGACGTTTGTGTACGAAACTAAGGTCCAGTCAAGACCAGCACTGCGCGATCGTATTTTTGCAGCGGCAGAACA
>Ga0123355_10016309_pt1 | contig 11704 bp, 4 predicted proteins | sample TergutEmb28metaG_3_FD_89872 | JGI IMG/M metagenome (GOLD analysis project Ga0123355, IMG submission 89872) | Embiratermes neotenicus P1 segment gut microbial communities from Petit-Saut dam, French Guiana - Emb289 P1 | ecosystem: Host-associated > Arthropoda: Insects > Digestive system > Gut ...
GCTTTTTGTTCTTGCATAAAATCTTCAATAAATGGAATTATTTTCAGTCCTGTTCTACTTAGTAATGGATGGCAAAACAAAATGTCTTCCAAGCAGGCTCCATGTAGTGGATAGAAACTAAAACTCCATCTAAACTGCCCATATCTGTTGTGTCACCTTGTTGCAGAGAGTAGAGACTGTTCTTAACAATCTCCATGGATTAAGAAAGAGCATTATATGCTATTTTATGTATGTCATAGGACATAGTGTGAATGGGAACCAGTATGCTGTATATATACATATATATATTTTTTTGTGGATTTTTTATCAAGCTCATATCTTGTCATATTTTCTACTGCAGGTAAAATTAAATTTTTGACCATGATGGTCTTTTTTCCTGCTTTGACAGTCCTGTAAATGACAAAATAGGGGGCTTTTAGTGGGTTTGTATTATTTTTGAAAGCAATAGACTACCTACTGTTTTGACCCAAGTTTTTAGCTTCGTATTTCAAGATATACAGTGTTTTTATTAAGCACAGACTGTGTTGAGTCAAACAACATGACAAGAGGTCTTAAGACATTTAGTACATAATGGTTGAAGATGTTCAGAAGCTCCTGTGGATGTACAGCTGAATTTAATAGAACAAGCCTTTTAAGAGTTCATGGACCCTACATGTAAGCTCTGTTTAAAACCACATGTTGGCCGTTTGATGAATCGACATGGTTTATTAGACCCTCTGAATCCTGTTGATGTTTTCCGTTAAGTCCTGATTTGCTTCTTTGTCAAAGAAGGGCAATTATTTGATTCAAAGGAAATGTGCAGTGGAAACGTTTTTAAAATGCTAATGAAAATGGTGGGTCAACAATTCTGACTGTTCTGTGGCACTGGCAAGAACCAGTGTGGGATAAATGACCGGAATTTTGAAGTGAAAATTGCTGGTTTTTCCACCATGACAATGCTCCTGTGCTCTCAGCACTGTCCATCAAGAAGTTTTTCATGAAGACCAAGACTCCAGTGCTGGCAAAGCCACCCTACAGCCTGATCTGTCTACTGTGGTTCAACAGCAACCCTACTCCTCTGATCTCCAGCGGTTCCACAGCCAACCTACTGGCTGAACTCTCCTAAGTGGTTCCACAACCAACATACAGCCTGATCTCTCTGCAGCAAACTTTTCCTGATTCCGAAATTGAGACGTAGTTTAGGAGGACGTCAGTTTGAATCAGAAGAGGAAACACAAGAAAAATCATAGAACAGCTAACCCATATTTTGTCATAATCATATACAGGATGCTGGGAGAAGTAGAAACGCCATTGGAATCATTGTAGAAGGAGACTGTTTCGAAGGACGTAATGTATACTAAAAATTTACCTGGTACACGTTGTGTTTTATTTAATCAGTCTAAGAACTTCTTGAAGAGATCTGGTATCTTTCGTAGTAGCTACATCTCTAAACTAATTTACATATGTCTGCTATATGTTTTTTCCATAAAATTTCTCTCAGTGGTCAATATTTTCACAAATTCAGGGCAATTAGTCTTTTCTTTAGTAAATTTCTCAGTACTAAGCCCTTTGTCTATGACAGGAGAGAACTGCGATAATATCACTACTTAGTATGTGAGAATTTACTTTGTTTTGGGAGTAGGTATCTATTGCAAATGAATGTATCATAAATAACATCAAACAGTCTTACTGTTCATAAGCAATAAAAAAAATTGGAACACATGTTGGAATCAGATACATATGTATCTTAATTACAAAGTTTTGGAGCGGTGAAATACTGTTCCTTTATGTATGTTTGTAACTTGCACATTGACTTGGTTTTATAATAAGAGATGAACCAAATGCATGGAATGAATAACCTCAGAGTAAAAACTCTGTTTATTTATTGGCAGTCACCTGATCTGTTTTTAAGAAGTGCACTGTAATGAACAGTAGCAAGATTTTTGGTTTGTCATAGGTTATGAAGAGTGCAGAACATCTGGCTTGTGAGGTTCTTCTAAAAGAGGCATAGGGGAAGGGACAGTGACAGTGAAGTATGAACAGAGTCATTAAGAGTGTGTGTGGTGTTGTCTGTTGGTCATGTTGCATCTAGGATACACCATTTGATGTGCTTTCATTACAGAAGTGGAAGGATTCATTGTAGCATATGTAGGGGCGTTGATGCCTGTGACAGCGGGTTCTATGTCTGCGTCCTCAGATATATAAAAGCGAGCCTAGTGACTGCACGTGCAGGATGGTACCATGTAGTTTGTTAGAGACGTACCAATGTTGCAGAGGGACATACTGCATCTCGCTTATGGACAGAGGAGTTAATATGCACCTGTGAGAACCTCAGATTTTGAGATGAGTTTTGTTCACTTGTTGCTTCTACATAACAATGATTTGGTCTGCAAAATCACAATGTAATATTGCTGTATTCTTCTGTCCATGCTAAGATTTTTGGGCTCAAAAATTTTACAAAAATTTCTAGATCTTCATAAAAAAGTGTGTGTATGTGGCAGTGTATGCATAAAATTAAATTTGTCTTTAGCTGTAATATTTTTCATTGAAATTCTTATTTTTTTAGATAAAATTTATGGGTGGGAACAAATAATGTGACAGCCCTGATTTGCCAGAGTGACTAGGTTTCAAGTCTGTGAGCAGTTTAAGGTTACACAGAATTGCATAGAAGTCTGCTGACTGAATGCTATGATGCCTCTTCTTACTTTGGTCAGAGAATGGTTATGTGTTACGACTGTGGTTTGTAATTGCATTGGACACTTTAACCCTTTCCAGTGTCTTGTTTCCAGCTTTGCTTTTATCAGTTGTAGTTCATGTGCGTGTGAAAGCTGATTAAAAAACACACTTTGGTGTGGGGAAATATGTAAATGTACCTGAAGAATAAAAACCAACTAGATGCCACTTATTATTATATTGTACTTCTTATAGGCTCAACATGTTTCAGGCACTACTGTGCCCATCATCAGGAGCTCGTGACTATAATGTTGAGTACCACATTGGTCGTTTTGTTGGAGGTTAGGTGTGGTTAGGGTGGAGTAGTGTCTGGTTTGCAGGCTAAAGCCTGCAGCCTGGACACTACTCCAACCTATAGCAAACCAAGAACGAAACGACCAATGTGGTAATCAACATCATAGTCGCGAGCTCCTGATGATGGGCATAGTAGTGCCCGAAACATGTTGAGCCTGTAAGAAGTACAATAAAATAATAAGTGGCATCTAGTTGGTTTTTATTCTTCATTTATCACAATGATGCACGGTCCAACAAATATCAAATTCAAATGTAAATGTACCATTCGTGTTTCCTGTTTAACTACCAGAGAGGATGTTAAAGAATGTAAAGAGCAAAGACAGTTCTGAGGACTTGTATCATGTTAATAGTTGCAAATTCAAGCTTCTTACATAACTTCTGCAGAAAATTTATGATAGAAGATTTCTAATAGAAGACAGTAAGGGGTTAAAGACAATGAATGTTAATTCATTCATTTGTTCAACCTACAGAAGTCCCAAGAAGGGTGTTAACATGTGGATTTCATTTTACATCATTACGTGGCTGAACAAAGGAAACCTGGTCACAATGACTATTTATATTTGTGGTTGAATATGTATGAGATTTAATTTAAAGTATAATTTCCACGACATTTACAGATCTTTTCTTATAAAAATAAAACAACAGTACTGTAATAAATAACATTGGGAATTTCTATATGTAATGTTAACATTATTACTTCTATTATTTTCCAAATCTGGTTACTTATAATAATAATAAATAGTCATGTAATTAATTTAATAAACAGAGACAAACGTTAATGCAAGGAAAAATACTACACATTTATTACCTTAATGCTGGTAGATTATAATAATGAGATTAATAAAATAATAATAAAAAATAATAACAATATCTGTAAAGATGGAAAATGTCTGCTACAATACACAAAGTTGGGTACAGGTACACAATAACATTTAAATAATTTAAATGTATAGGACTAACATAATTACACATCATGTAATTTTACTGATTGATGCATATATTCTTACTGTCTTTTTATCATACATATTTCAAATTTTAGAATACTATTTGTCAGTACTTCTCAGTTGCATGTGTGAAACACAAATGAAAGGAGAGAGAGGTAGAGTGAGGATCATGGGTGGCGGGGTTCGCTGTTATTGTCTCTGCATCGACACTGATCTCGCTTCAATCCTTAATCGTGGCCATGTGGGGTGTGGCCACTCAAGAAGAAGTGCAATGTTGGAAATTGTACTAAAGATATGGCACACCAGCTGAGCCATAATTAGGCCATTTCAGTTAAGTGTTTTTGTAAGAGTAGTGCTAAATTAAACGGCAATATTTTTGTTATATTCTGTAGATAAGATCTGAAATTTTAAAGGAATACGAAGGGGAGAGTAAGCGTGGGAGATGATCGTTTTTGTGTCAGTGTACACTTCATGTCCGTTTTTCACGTTTTTCACGTCTGAGAGACGCACAAAATGATATGTGTTTTATTCAGAAGAACCAGACCTGTACAGTAATAAGCCAATTTTTTCTTATTCTTGTTTAAGATTCATAAATTTATTCTTTTAGTGAAGTGTTAGTGAAGATTGACAGATGATTCTGGCAATTTGCATAATTTGGTGGAAATTGAAGTTCTGTGTTTTGAGGATAAGTACTCATTTTGGAGCTGCGATTGTTTCCATGTTACTGTTATGGACCATGTCCAAAGCATCTTGTGCTTTGTTATGGGAATATTTTTCATTTCCTGGCCGTTAACATTCAGAATGTTTTGTCCACTACACTGACATCAGCTGGGGAAAGATGACAAGCTGTAGGAGGGAACGTCTCTTTCCAACATTTTTAGGCATTTTCACTGGTGTATGGAAATTGTGCTAATTTTAAATAATCAGAATTATAAACTTTAGCACCTTGAAGAAACATAATTGTCTGAAAATGTGTACAACAAAGGTGAAAGTGCTGACATCTTTATTTTATGATTCATTTGGAAAGTTTGGGATTTTGAAACATGAGGGATATAGAGGGGAGTCATTTGCAGTTGCTAATCTCTGCGCAGGCTTCAGAAGTTCAGTGGAGATTTCGCTTGCCCATGTAGCAGATCTTGAAGTGGCAAGCCGGTAGTATATCTGAAAGCAAACAAAGAAGGTTTAGATAAATCTTATGTATATTGGACCGTGCATCATTGTGATAGTTGAAGAATAAGAGACCAACTTGATGTCACAATTTATTAAGTTTTATTTAACTTCTTCTATGCTCAACATGTTTCAACATTAATGCATCCATCATCAGGAGCCTGCGACTTTTTTATTGTATCACCACATTGGTTGTCCGTTCTTGTTTCGAGGTGTGTTGGAGTTTCGGTGTGGCTGGTTGGGGTGGTATCCGTGTGGCAGACTGAAGCATGTTGAGCATAGAAGAAGTTAAATAAAACTTAATAAATTGTGACATCAAGTTGGTCTCTTATTCTTCAACTAAAGTTTAGATACTCTGGAGTTTATGGTATAGGACACAGTTTCAAAACTATGTGACTGCAAATTCTCTGTGTAATCATTTATATTACAGTTCAGGTCATTTTAAATTTACTTAAGTACCAAATTATAATCAAGAACAACACCCGTAATGGTCGCTCAAATACACGTATGCTTATTATGACAGCTATATTTTTCAGTCAAAAATTGACCATCATCAGGCTAGTTATATAATTATTTAAAAAAGAAGGTAAAAATGTAAAGTATTGTACATCATGATGTTTATGTTGTGTGTATCCCACAAGCACAGCAGGGTGGAGTCTGTCAAGTAAACAATAATCAGTTACAGTACATAAATTTAACATATAGTATTTTTGTGAATAAAGTAGTGAATCATGGGTCCTATTAAAGGCAGGGAATTTCTTTACCAGCTGAATAACTGTCAGCTTGCCTAGAAGGATCCATGCTCAAAGGAATTTGTGTTTTATGCGATGGCACTACAACTGTCATGTTCAGAACTGGTCACTACTACTTCCCCAGCAGCCACATCTTGTAGATTCAGTATATCAGACTTGTGTTGAACTTATGATCATATCCTAGGAGCATATGCTTCAATGTATTCATATGACTGTATCCTGTATCACTGATGAGGAGTGCTTTTTTTTTTGTTTGTTTGTTTTTTGGTTTTTTGGGTTTTTTTACATAGCTGGACAGGTTTTGCATATGTTGTTTGTTGCAACCAGAGATTTTGCAGATGAACATTCCTCCTCTGCTGATTAGAAAATATCTTTATGCTTTAGTAATTGCTAACAGAATGATAACTCATGTAACTGAAATTCAGGTCATGTTAGATGTGACTCCCTGTCGATGGGTTACAGTTTCCCAATATTCCTTTGAAATGTCAGGAAGCACCGCCCCAGTGACAAAGTGTCACACATGAACCCTTAACAGCACAACTCTGAAAACCTCAAACTCTCATCTCGTGTATTTGTCACTGTAAATGCTATCTGGCTCACAGTTGTATGTTGAACGTGTACAAACAAAAAGTGTGCAATATTAGAATGCATGAACTTTAGCTGAGAATTATTGTAGGATTCTCAGAACAGAATTGGCAGATTACTTCTGTTGTGTGAGATGTGAGAATCGGTCTGCAGTGACTGTGAAGATGATGTCTTGTGGGATGTGATGCCTTGTAGTCTGGTAGAAAGTCACCATTGTTTTAGAGGAACATCAGTAAATTAATGCCAGACCACACTAATTCATATTCCCCCTAGATTATTTTAGTTGTTTTTCAACCTGCAGATTTAATTTAAAGTGCAGTGAGTGGCAGACTTACAGCATTAGTGAACTGAAAACATTCATTTTTGTAACCCTGTGACATATTGCAGCATTTTCGTCATAGCGGCATGCTATTGATTTTATAAGTTATGATCTGAATAGAGATGCAGATATTTTGATGTGTGGTTTGGACTGCAGGGTTTAGCTGCATTGTATGTTAGAGTTCTTCCACTGTTTTGGTTTACGTTGCAGTCACACAGCTGCAACGATGGGAGAACTTTTTCACACAGCGTGGCTAAACCATGAAACGCAGTATCACACATCAGATGCAGACTACTCAAAAACCTAGCAACAAGGATGGTGCCTTGTGCTAGAATTGAATGTGGGGAGGGGAAAATTAAGGGAAGTTTCACGTTCTAAGTTGCATTTAATGGCTACATCGAATGTGTGTATAACACTATCACAATGAGCATTATGATGAGGTGGGGGGATGGCTGCAGATCTGGTTCGACAAAAGTCGTTTCGTAGGCTGTCATTGTGTTATACTCAGTATGTCCATTGCAACTGATTGTTTGGACACGTGCTCTATGGAGCTTTCTGGTTTGTTGCTGTAGTGAGATATGAAGTGAAATAAAACCGATCAGACATATGTGAAGGTTGATATACATACAACAGGCTTGGAGAGAATTTGGTGGCAGTGTAGGTGATTTGGGAGTAACTTGTTGACATATAAGAGGAATTTGAGGCATTTAGTATAGCCCCCACACACATATTGAATGTGTCGTTATGTTTGTGGAAGGCGATCAATGCCATTAGATTGGTTTTATTTCATGCCTGTAAGAGATGGCCCTATTGTGAGATTTGAGGTTCTTACATCGTTGTTGCTGATGATTCATGTCTCTGAGAATGTGATGCTGAGTCACTGGGTGAGTTGTGTTTGATGTCTCATATAGTGCCTTCTTCTTCAGGGTCAAGCATTCCAAGAAAACTGAACATTCTGTGTCTAGTGAAACTGCATCTGTTAGAGATGTCTTCATTCTCAGGAAGAGTGTCAGATTACCATGGCTCATGTCTGGGGAATATGGATGGCGTTCAGAGTTTCTCGCTTCAACATGCCAGCTGGTGGAGATTTGCAATTTTGTACCTGGGCCATTAGCTTCTAGGAAACATGATGTTAGATCCTATGTGATGCAGACATGTATATCCTGAATATATCTCTCAGAAAGTGCCTCAGCTGTCAGTTGGTGTTCCATCTGCATGCAGTAGTGACCATAAGTTCTGTATGGTGGTTCGGAGTGGTTTGTTGTTCTGTATGTTGCCTGTTCTTTACTTTATCTTTGCCACTGTGAACAACATAGATTGCTTCTGTCTGTATGGTATAACAGACCTGTAACACTGCATGCTTCCTGCAGACCTCATCAATACTCCATTATATCTTCGTGCATCTAAAATTTTATCGCGTAATATTGATCCAATTTCTTGAACATGCCTGATGCATTTCGTGTTCAGAATGATGAAGAGTAAGGGGATGCTTTATTGCCATCACTTTTTAACTTTGTATCGGAATATGTCGTTAAGAAGGTCCAAGAATATCATGAAGGAATTAGAATTGCATGGAATGAACAAGCTGTGCTTGACTGTGAAGGAGTGCTGTATAGGTGTTAACTGTTAACCTTAAGTTGTAGCTAGAGAATGGGGATCAGTCCTGTCCTCGAAACAACATTTTTGATGGGTTAAGGAAGACCGTCAACAAAACTAATTTTATTGAACAAGTTCAATTCTTGTAGCAAGTATGTCTGTGTTTCAGCTTGATGTTAAGCAATATTCAGGCCACGGAGGCTTTCATATGTAATGGTAGCTTACATAACCACATACACAACTTTACATTGATTTGTAATTTAAATCTTAGTTTTACTGCCACATAGTTGGTTTAAATAAATTACAGTTACGAAAATTATTACCATTGTATTGAGAAAATGACATAGTCTTGAATATTTGTTTATTTTTTACTGTTTGTATTATTTTTAACACAAGTTGGTGAAAATAGGCCATGAATTCTTATAATAAAACCACCTAGATGGACTAATTTCTCAAATTTATTTTTGGAATAAAACTCTACATGTTTCGGACAGTTCCTGACAGCCTGCTCGCAAGCTGTCAGCAAACCTGTATGACATATACCATTGCTGTGTGTACAATGGAAAACTGCTGATGATGGACAGAGGAACTGTCCGAAACATGAAGAGTTTTATTCCAAAAATAAATTTGAGAGATTGGTGCATCTAGTTGGTTTTACTATAAGAATTTATCACGATGCACGGTCACCCGAACGTCAAAATAGTCCATGAAGTAGACAATGGTAACATCTGAATCTTGTAGAATTATGCTAATAATGTTGAATTTTTATACAGAAGCATAAATATCATAACAGACAACACAGACACTGTACAGAAGCTAGTAATGAGGTTGGGTCTAGATGTAAATGCAGAGAAAACTAACAGTAAGTTTGTGTTTATGTATTGTCTCAAGAGTATGGGACAGAATCATAATGTAAAGATGGCTAGTAGATTTTTGAAAATATGGTGTAGTGCAAATATTTTTGAAAAACACTAACACATAGGAATGTGGTTATGATGAAATAAGAGCTTTTTATGTTTGGGGAATGCATTCTGCTGGTTCGCATTATCTTGCCTTCCCAGCTGCTGTCTAGAAATAAGATTTGAATACACAGAAGTTTGATTGTACCTGTTGCTGTGTACGTGTGTGAAACTCTGTCACATGTAGGGAATGGATTGATCGAGAGTGTCTGGGGTAAGGGTGCCGAGCAGAGTGTCTGTGCCTCAGAAGGAGGAAGTGACAGTTAAAATGTAAAGCAGTCCCATTACAGGCCTGGACAGGCCCAGAGGGTTCCAGGAAGTTACAGTTCCCAGATTTTGTGACAACGGCACAAGGATGGTGGTAGGTTGTCAACCTTACGCACCGGCCGCCTTTACCCCCAGGAAATACTCCTGGTACTCATTTCTGTTAGAGGCTGAGTCGACCCCAGCTCCATAGTGCGATTGGAAGGATTTTGTGGGAAGTGACAGGAGGCTGGGCAAAACTGTGTCCTGAGGAGCCTGATGACTTTTACTGTTTAGCAGATGTTACTATGGCAATGAAGTTAAGGATCAGTTGGCTGGAATGTAGCACACATTCGGTCGGTTTTGTGTGGAAACACGGACAGAAGGTGACCACTTGGAAGACCTAGTGAGGTGGGAGGACATTATTAAATTGGATCTTAAAGAATCATGGTGCAATGGGTGTGATGGTGTGCAGTGGATTTGTTTGGCTCAGCAGTGTTAGGCTGTTGTGTATATGGTATTAGCACTTAAGGTTTCATAAAAGGCCGGGAGTTTTTAAATTACCTGAGCCACTGTTAGCTTCTGAAAGGTGGCTGTTTCGTGAATTTAGTTACATGAACAGAATCTAAGTTAGCTGATATGCATACTTTTTCTTGGCTATATGTGACTTGTTGACATTGCTATTTGCAACCCTTGTGTGTATTTATAATACATAATCCAATTACCTGTATAGCATATTTGTATGGCATGAATAATTTAGTTTTAGGCACACTGATTCTGATGTGATCTCCTGAAATTTGTCACCATCTGCAGTGACACAGACAGTAATAGACACACACTGAAATGTTACCAGGAGTGTCCAGTTGTTTATTTGCAAGATGACATTCTTGCAAGCAGGTCATTGTAATTAAGACCAAAATTTTAAAGTGGACATTAAAATATAAAAAGAGAGAGAGAAATAGGTTTAGTTATCTCTTAGCTTAATTGAGCATCACAGTATGAAGGTGTATGGCACAGTAGAGGTGTGGCTCCATGCATTCTTCAAACCAACATGAGGTGGAGGTGAGTGGTCATCTTCACTGCCAGTCCTCTTTACCCCCTGAGGGCTAAACAAGCTGTAAGGATTGAATAAGAGGCTGGATGGGTCTGTTGTTTAGCATGGGTGTCTTTGGATAGGAATGAATTTGTTAACCTTGCCAGGAATTGAAGTCTGATTCCTGAGTTGTCCAGCATGTAACATGGTCACTATGTTGACAGAAGTATCCTTGCACACATTAAAATATCAGAGCAACGTTAGAGGTGCAGGAAATCAAAAGTTTAGACAGACACACCAAGTGGCGTGTCGTCGGCTCGCCCACAACAAAAATATATCGTGACAGCTAAACTATTAATACTCATGCTTCTGTAATACTATGAAACAAGACACTGTGATGTACGGGCAGCATGCTGTTTTATGAAACGGGGAGGGTTAGCCATGCAGAATAAATTTTTAGAATGACCTTCTTATGATTTTATCAAATTTTGATTTATTTATGCCTTGCCTTGAAGAAATAAAAGTGTAAGGGTGTCATATGGGTTTGCGGAAGTCAGAAGCTCAGCGACGGATCCAAGGGCTGCGGCGATAGTTTTGTCTCCGCCCAATGTTGCATATCTTGAAGTGACATGCATATGTATAATCTGAAATGAAAGGGATATAACATCCAAGTGAGATGTCGTTAAATTAAATACTTTGTCCTTAAGGGTGCCCTGTCATTTTGATATAGTTTTTATCAATATGTGGCATTTGGGACATAACAGTGTAGTGACGCATGGACAGCGGTTGTTGATCAGCTGTTTTTAGTAACTGACTGAATTGGTTGGGTTTAACATAACAGAAGTACATAATAAGATGGTTTTGCTTATCAGGCTGTTTAAGAACCCATTGCCTCGTGAAGTATGTTGGGCTGCACTCTCCAGACAGCTGTATTGAGTTTTGGAGACATGTATGAAGTGAAAACTTTGATCATGCTAGTACGTGGGTGGATCCAAAATTTTCCGGACTGGTGCCGCCATCTGCACAGCAGTTGTGTTAGCGCCAAGCACCGGAAGATGGTAGGACAACCATGTTTAGCGAGTCTGCTTGCCAAGTTTCAC
>Ga0123355_10016310_pt1 | contig 11703 bp, 8 predicted proteins | sample TergutEmb28metaG_3_FD_89872 | JGI IMG/M metagenome (GOLD analysis project Ga0123355, IMG submission 89872) | Embiratermes neotenicus P1 segment gut microbial communities from Petit-Saut dam, French Guiana - Emb289 P1 | ecosystem: Host-associated > Arthropoda: Insects > Digestive system > Gut ...
TATATATATATATATTAGATCCTGGTAATTTTATATATTTTGTGCTAGTTCTAAATTGAATTATTTTTACTGACTTCCAAGTTTTGTAAGCAGAGATATAGCTATATTTATTTCACCGAATTAGATTTTGAACCATATTTTAAGGCAATAGCACATGTCACATGAGTTATGAGTTTAATTATTTAGTTAACGTGAATTTCAGTTTAAGGGCCAAACTGTGTGAGAATGTCTTGCATATTCATTCATGATTCAGTAGCCAGCATGCAGTCACAGTGTATCTTATGGTTATCTGCAGGCTTGGAACCTGATACAGTCAACATAAAACACAAAATGGACCATAGAACACTATTCACACCTGTGAAATCTCTCTTGAGGGCACTGGAAAGGACAACATCCAAAGCATTATGTGGAAAATGGGTCCATGCAGGTACACTGAATGACACATTCATAAACACCATAAAGTAAGGGACACAATAATACATAAACTTTAGCTTAAGATTATATCTATAACCATTGTTTAGGTTAAACTTTTTAATAAAAGTAAGAAAATAGACCAGTAATGATAGTGTTACACAAGTATGATGGAGAATATTAGCAAAATGATATTAACTTACCTAACAAGTACTACAGATCTCTGCATTAGGACTGGCAATTAGTTAAAAAATTAGGCATTGTATTTCTTAATGGTATTGTCACAACATACTTGGTAGATGAGAAATATTATTAGGGAAGTGATTTAATATGTTATGTATTTTAAGATTGCAGCAAAATTTGGTGTTGTGTGTTTTAAGACTGAACCTACACAATTTTTAATCAGCTTTGGATGTCAGTTATAAAGTACCGTAGCACGTAGTACCTTCAGCAACAGGGTAATTAGGAGCTCTTCAGAATGAACTCTGAGTTTGCAACAGATCATTCAATATTAAGTGTAAATAAACGTATAAATTAAAAAGATTTCAGTTCTGTTGCACTGATTGTATTTGGTACTGGAAAAAAAACTCTTGTGGATTCATTTGGCACTGCAGTTGGATAAGTGACATGTCCTTCTGAACACAGTAATCAAACTCTGATCCATGATGAGACCAGACCTTTAGATTCCGTAAAATATGGAGAATTTCCATACCTGCAAAGGAACTGTTATGTTGTCATGAAGGACTGTATTCCATGGAGTAACTTTTTGGTGAAAAATTATTTGCTGCTGATGGACAATAGGTATCACCATCTGTCGTGTTTTCCTGGAACATCTTCAGTCTCATCATAGCACTTCACTGCAACTTTAAATTCATGACATATTTTATTGACCCATAAATATAAGAACATTGTGTGTGCTGTGAAAAAGTACAGCTGTTAGAAATTGTCATGTTTGATGTAAATGTACTTGTTACATTTTTTTCATTTATGTTGACTACAAATCTATGTCCTATCTAAAATTCATAATATATTGCACTTCCAAATGGCTCGCAGCCATTACTGGCATGTTTTTTTCTCTCTTATGATATTCACATGAAAAAGTTTTTATAGTTTTGTTTTATGTTAGAAAAAGTGAAGCTCTTGGACCATATTGAAGCACCTGCAAGTTACTGGATGATACATATGTATGCATGTTATGTGTCTTCATTTGTCACTTAGGAGAGCTGTTTCTTCTGCTTATTGTCGTAATTACCTAAGCTGACCTCAGTGAAAAATTAACTTGGTATTTATTATAATGATAATAGTTATGACAGTGATGTAAAGGAAACTGAAACATGCATTACTGTGCTGATAGAGGACTTAATCCAGTTTTCCTGACCCAAAACATTACTCTTTTGTCACTTGTGTATTTAGATTTTTTAAATTCAAGTTTTCAATTTGGTGAATGTATAGAATGTGGTCTGGGTTAGGACACCTTGTAGTTTGGCAGATGGCTTCAAAGAACATACTGCTTCCATCAGCAGCCTGTCTGAAGATGTAGGAAGTATATGTCATTAACCATGTATGAGATTATTTTGTGTCAGTGCAGGACACAGTTTCCATGCTTCTTTGATTGAAATTGAGGTCATGACATGGTCAGGGGTTCAGTATAGAATAATAGTTTTGGAGTACGGTAACCCACACCACATTCTGCAGAAATATGTTTTCTTCTAGTCATTAAAAGACCTTAATTCTATGTAGACCACAGTTTCTGACAACATGTTTGGCTCACAGTGTTGGCCATCTTCTGGTCAGTAGCTTAACAAGAACATATAGGATAGTTAGTTATATAAAATATATATTTACATTTAATGTTATCTGAAGAACTGAGATCTCATTCCCTGTACTACATGACATTCTATACACATAATTGGTTGTTAGTAAAATTTATTGTGTGCCATAGGAATTGCTGTTATGGGGTGTAGTGTAATTTACTTATTGGACTTGTAGAATTAAATTTAACTGTACAAGTCCAACACATAAAGAATGATATCTATGAATGTCTTTAAAAGTAAATGACTGTTGGCTGCAAACTTATAAACTATGCAGCATGTACAGAATAGATGCTGTCCTTAACCAAATGAATCCAGTCTGTGCTATCCCACTCTACTTCTTTATGATCCATTTTAAAATTATCTTCCTGTTTGCACATAGATTTGACAAGTGGTCACATTTTGTGGCCAAAACTGTAAGCATACCAATAATTCACAGCTCTCACTCATGATACCCACTCTATCAGTATCATGGTTCTTGATTTGGAAGTCTTGTTATTTGACCAATAGTACAAATTATGAAACTCCTTCTTATGTCATTTTCTCCATATTTCTATAAGCACCTTCTGGGACCAAATGTTCTCCTAAACACCCTGTGTTCTAATACTCTTAAACTGTGTTGTTCCCTTAATGTGAGGCCAAGTTTCACATTCATACAAGAGAACGTAAAATATAGGTAAAATTAAAAATTATAATTAAAATAAAAATTATAAATTGATATAGATCACTTATCAGGATTTTGGCCGGTGAAATTCTGATGCAGAAGCTACAAGTGAGTCACTTGTATAGCAATAGTGATAGCAGAATGGCAGACAAAACAAAACAAACAAAGTATTCTGCCTTTGCCATTGCACACACACACATCAGCCCATCTGCCAGTTCACTAGATGTTTCATCAGGCAAAAACTAAGGCCCTATATACTGCATTAATCTTTATGCTCTCAAACAGCAGACACATTGTCAAATGCAGAACCTGAAAAGATTAATTCGAACCAACGTCTAGCCCAAAACTGTATTACTGGACAGCCAGAAGTGCTTTTTCAAGACCTACATTAATATGTATGATAGTTGCAAATTATTTGTGAGATGAAGCAACACAAACGTCATCATCCTACATAAAAGTAAAGTGTCCCTGTGCTTAATTATGTAGGAGGGAGTGGAGGTACAGCTACACATACTGTTTATACCAGCACCAGGTAAGAGATAAGTGCTCACTTAAAAAGTTGTTCAGTCACAGACACAACAATATAATCAATACTGTAAATTTTGCTACATGTTTCAGTTATAAGTAACCGTCACCCAGCAGACATTTCAGTACATGGACATTCAGTGTTCAGTGCTTACAGTATGGGATCCCATATTGTTTACAAGTGCTCAGCTTCATACTTAGTCCCTTTAACGCCAGAGGAAGAGCCCCCTGTATCTATTTTCTAGGAGGCTGGTCAGGCCCCTGAGCCGACCTGAACATGGTGCTACATGAAACCAGGGTCATCCTGGCTTCCTATACTGACTGAGGTATTCTGTGTGACTTCTCTCTTGCATATTGACTGCGAATATGGAAGAGAGAGAAAGAAGCAATGTGATGGACGTAAATGCACAATGAGGTGCTTCATGATTGTACTGTTCATTTTGAGGAATGAATGAGGGCGAGACAGAAAAGGTATACAGAACCTGTAACAAATCAAAAAATTCCTACAACAGTTTATTCAGGAAACATTAGGGGAAATTACCACTAAAGGGACCTAGACCTAGGCATGAGAATTACATGAAAATGGAGCTTAAGAAGATAAATGCGAGCATGGACTGGTTTCTTTTTGCTCACCAGTGGCTTTTTAATATGATGAACATTAGGTTTCAGTGAAAGGTGGGTTTCTTGACCGATTGATCAACTTTCAGATTCTCAAGGTGGGGTCTGTTGAATGAAGATAAGGTTGATAAGGAACTTCCCCATGTTTTATAGAACCAGAAGCTGTGTGTAATGAAGAAGTTAATTGGTTAGTGCTTACAGTGTTTGTTCATCTAGTTGAACTGGCATGATACAGCATGTGCGTACAATGGAGTGGCTTATTCTGAATATAATATAGTGAAATAATAGCTTAGCTCATATCATACCCAGGATTTCATTTCAGGTGAGAACATTTGAAATAGTTTATGAAAGAAATAATTTTTTGGAATGTAGGAAAGGTTCTGTAGCTGAAAATTTTTAAACGATGTTCCATATATGAAGAAAAGGAGGTTAATGCATTAATAATTTTTTAAACACTATACACTGAAGCGTTGCATTGCTTGGGAGGTGCATTAAAAAGTTCAGTCTGCAATCAGTATAGTAATTTTAGAATAGGAGGGTAAAATTTGTTAGTGTGTTCATCAGTTGAAGGTGTACATTGCAAAAGGATAAAGTGAAAATATTGTAACGAATAATGAAGTCAACCATCGGTCATGGCAATACTCTTTTATTTTTGAGGGGATTTAGTGTACTTTACAACGGGTTTGGCCAACTTGGTGGTCTTCAGGTAATACACACTATGTATGAAATACTTGGGAGGGGATTATGAACATAAAGTATTAAAAAAGGAAATGAGGTATAATTTTTCACATAAAATAGTAGTAATATGGGAGGTTCTGTTATAGAAATAAATCTTGAAGTGGGAGCTGTTTGGAATTATATCTTTGCCAATTTTAGGTTATATTAAGTAAGGTCTCGATTATGGTGTGTAATATTACTTTTTGAAGATTTTGCAGGGTGGATTCATGGGTTTACATTTTCTTATCTTGAGCATATACTGGATGAAGGAATTATTATTGTAGAATATCTTTCCAAATTTGTGATATGCAGGTTATAAGCTTCTTGTATGGTGGACTGTATTCCCTTCAAAATTTATGTAATGATTTTACTGTGGTCCAGTTTTGAATATATAAAATGTGGTTTTGTTGACAAGAAATGTGTAAATGGAGATTTTGTTTGTGTCATGCAGGAACTGAAAGATTGCTGGGCTGAAAAATATCGGTTACCTCAGATCTATCAGAATACTTAGATAGCTCATGCACAGTGACAAGTTATATATTGTTGTATGGCAAACAAGGCAGCTAACCATGTGAGCTGGCTGTAATTTAAGTAACCTTTAGGAAAGGGATTTAAGTGCCAGTTGTATATCTCAATGTTGTTTTTGTGACTTGGTTTGGACAGTTTATATTGCTACAAATTAAACATGCAGAGAGCATGTGGCATATTTGGCCATTTCCCAGTACATTTTAGAGACCACCATATGATCCCATATGATGATAAAGGTTAGTCCATCAGCAGGTAAATTAGCTCATAGCTCTGAGCATCATAGGTTCAACCAGCAACAGATTTCAGTGTATTTAACTAACAGAACTGCTGAGTCTAGGGTCCTAGTTCTGTACTATGTAAACACTTTGACATGCATGTAGAATAATATTTTTTGATTCAGCAGTCTATTTGAAATAGGCTGTGTGTTGCTTGTCACACCAACTGTATTAGGTTTCCAGTAAACTTATCTGTGACATCATTAGCAGGCAATCAGAACAGCTTAGTAAACTGTGATAACATGGCATTACAAAGTCACTTGGAAGATTCATGCATATGAAAATGTGTTATAAAAGAAAGGTTGAAAGGCTGTGGACTGTATTCATTTTGCACTGGGGAGGGACCAATGGTGGGCTTTGGTGAATGCATAATGAACTTTCAGGTTCGATAGAGGGCTTAGAATTTCTTGACTAGCTAAGCTTTTCAAGAGGGATTATGCTTTATGAAATGAGTTTCATGGTGTAACAGCCACTAGTGGGCCAGGGTCTCCTCATTATCGAGGCTGCACGATCACACACTGACACACCACTCTTGGCAGGACTCCTCTGGACGAGCGATCAGCCCATTGCAGAGACTTCTATCTGACAGCACACAACACTCACACCCGACAGATGTCCATGTCCCAGGTGGGATTCAAACCTGCAATTCCAGGAAGCAAGTGGCTGCAGACCCATGCCTTGCACCATGCTTCCACTGGGACTGGCATGACGTGAGTTAGTGAATAGCTTATTTTGCATTTTACAGTGCATTCACATATGCATATGGGCTATGAGGATATATATATAATAAATATTCCAAGTGTCATGGCATTTAACAGGCTACTTTTTTTTAAATATGCAACACATATGCAGTAACTATATTTTCAATGTTTCTCTTTGCATTGGTCAGTAACTTGGGGAAGTAGTGAGGTAATACTGAACCACTAAATCATCACTGTATGTCCATGACCATTATGTACTTTTTATCAGCATGGAACAATTCTGCAGTTGTTGGGAGCAGAGAGAATTTGAATAAAATTATTGTTATTGTATAAGTGCTAAAAATTAAAACTGAATTACATACATTCCAAATTTACTAAATTGTTTTGTATTTGACAAGGAAATAGTTAAGACAGCATATTAAAATTTAATTATGTAGATAATATATTTCTTTGCTGTGACTGGGAATAAAGTAGACAGTTTAGTGTGTTCAGTAATGAAAAACTTATTAAGACTTATAAAGATCATCTATTTTTCGTAAGGTAGTGGAATATAGAAGGTTTGGGTAAATGGGGATAAATCATTGATGGGGAACTGCAGATGAATACCAAATATACTGATAAGTGGTAAGTGGGCATGTGAAGGATTTACATCATATATAGATATCAATATGTAAACTAATTTGATGGTGATCAATATTTACCTTGTAATTATGTATACTAATGCTCGTATGTGTATACACAGTATAATGTGTGTTGCATTCATGGATACATAATAGCCTACTGTAATAATGTGCGTATAGGACCAAGCCATAGATAAGGCTGTTACAAGCTGATTTCTCACCATGGAACCTCAGGTTCAATTCCAAGTGACTTTATATGTGAATATCATGGTGGACACAGTGATACTAGATGAGGTTCTTCTCTGAACACATCAGTTTTCTCCCACCACTCACCCTTCCACCACTGTGCTATACCTACCCACAACAGTGGGATACTCTGGACCAGGCAGCACATTATAACATTCTTGGTCTGTGCTGGGGTGCTTCATCTGTCTAACCAGGCACTTGGCTGATCACAGAGCTAGAAGTTAAGTTGAATTGTGAATGTACAGAAAAGTCTGTAATAAGTCAGAGCTCTATTATATAGTTATATAGTTTTATACCAATAAAATGTGAATTCTGTGTTGTGTGTTATTTGGGTTTTTCAGGGGTGTCATCACAATCTTAATACTATATTGTCTTCCTCACATCCTCTATATTTCTTATCCTCTGAACACCTTACACAGGATGCAAGTATGGCTGCCTCCACACTTTCCCAAAATTAAACTCTGCTTCCTCTTATTGGTAAGTTTAGTTGTCCTCAGGCTTCTGTGATACAGAATTTTATGCCTGTTAATATTCTAAGGCTGTGGAAAGAATTACGATGGATCAGTCTTCGCCACATCTCTCTTGAGCTCTTAATGCTTCTCCCTCTTAGGAACTTTCCTATATTCCACACCACTTATCTAATCACTGTTTCATATGACTGTTGCTGCTCATGAATTTTGTCAGTGTTAACTGGTTTGGGCTCTTTGACATAGGTCAGAAGAGGAGTGGAGGAATACAACAGTAGGAATAAGGGAGGAAACCTCAACCCATCATCCCCACTATCCATGAGACATACCCATTCATTTGCATTCTTCTGTGCTGGGCTGTAGTCACCATATTGCGCTGTCATTCTCCTATAAATTTCTGACCACATGTGTGCGTGCACACACACACACACACACACACAAAAGGATCACACCTTTCTGTTCTACAACAGTACCATTTGAATGTGGTGCCTCCATCTTTAAAGAAGATTAGCAAACACACTCAACTACACCTGACATGACTTGTCATGACAATGCTTGACATGTGGTTATTGAGACAACTGCTAGGTTTCCCAGTGCGTTGATTGCAGTGCCTCTGCAGACCAGTTCACTTTACTTCTTGATTCACTAGTGTGTAGCTTCTGTTTCTATCGTTAATGCTTTTCAATCAAAGTTTATTATTCACCAATGAATACACAAGTGATTGTCTTAAAAACAAAATTGAAATTTACATTAAAATAGCTCTGACACGTTTCAGTGCAGTCACACCATCTTCAGGGAGCGCATTATTCGTGCTTACTAAAGTTACTCTTTGTTAAAATAGTAAATTATGGTTCATCAGTTTATGATTAAATCAGTGGTGATATGGCTGCATATATTGGTTCTGTTCTTGTTGATGTATGTATGTATGTCACACTTGCTTGAAAAATTTACAGAAAATTACTTGGAGATTTGAGAAGCAGGTTATCCATAATGCTGCACCATGATTTGTGTATATTACAAACCAACCCCCTAGTTGGGTAAGAGATTATGTCAATATAATAAAGGGCCTTAAGTCACTGTGCATATCACTAACCTGTAGTTAGCATTCACTGCTGGTAAAAAATAACTTAAGAACTATTTAATTTTCAATTACTTTGAAATTCCCAACTGACACTCAAATTTTTAAATGTTAAAAAAAATTACAAGAATTTGTGAACAGAATGTGTTAGAATCGGCAACAATATGTTGATGTTCATACAGTCCCAAGAAGAAGTATGAGTTTTATTACATGAACAACGTTAATTTGTGTTTACTCTAACCAGTGTATCAACTTTTGAAGCTGTAAATGCTCTCATTAGGATAGATAGCATCTGTACTTTGTGACAATTACACCCTGGTTTAAAAAGGTACCACAACTGATGTTGTTGTATCTACAGGGGTGGACCACTACTCTGCAGTTGACGGTTTAATTCTTAAAGTTGATTCCTTACACAACATAAACTGTGGGAACACATGGTATTTACAAGTTTGTTCTTACAAACAGAGGGATTTTAAAACTGCGGTAAGCAAGTTTTTTTTGCAAATAAGTGCATTTCAGAGTCCAAAGAAATGGTTCATATACATTAATTCAGTTGCAGTCATAGAATTTATAGAACAGTACTGAATAAATTTGAAAGAATGTGCTGACAGGACAAGATTTTACAAGATTCCAAAAGGATCTAATATCAACCAAAAGAAACAAAGTTTTGGAAGACCTCTTACAATGGCGGAATATAATACCTGTAATAGGTGTCAGTAGATCTAATTATGGTAACATTGGGGTGAATTTAATTCAAAACACAGACGAAAATGTGCGAATTCTTATCGCTTGGTTTTACACTGTTGAAAGTAGCCACATTTTAAGATACGAAGCTCCTTCCCCCAATATGTTGGATGCCTGGGGGAATTTATAGAAAATTAACGGGACAGCAGTACATCTAGTCTGAACTATTCTTTTTAGACTTTGAAACAAGGAATCGAGAATATATAAACTGCAACCTTATTTTCTGACCGATCCAAGTAATTTAATAGTTTAAACCCGGTTCCGTAGCTAATGCCGAGCCATGAAGGCGCAAGAGAGAGTGAAGGTAAATCTCCATAAGTTCCTATATTAGATTACCTTTGGAACTAGATGGTGGTAAGCTTCATGCTCCGGCCACTTTATCTCTTGAGGAGACCTTTGTACCGTTCTAGACATGTTGGTGAAAAAATCCTTCCTTTACCAGGAATCGATTCTTGATCGTCAACTCTGCAGCCAGTCACATCGCTTAATGAATTATCTCAGGGTCCTAGAAAAGAAAGCGTAAATTATTGAACACAAGACTGTGTCCAGTACGTACCACGTAGGCCCATATAATTGTTTATACAGGGTCCGGCAGAAAACCCTGACGATTTTTAAGTTACAATAAAATGACCAGTATACTGTCTTGTTACGTGAATGTATTACTAAAATTATCTTTATCTGAAAGCATTTTAATTACAATATTCACTTCCTGAATATAGTGTCTGTGAGGTGGCGTCCCTCGTCAGCACATTCCCGTAAGCGGCGGACTTCTGACAAAAGCCTGACGCAATCCTTCGATGTTCTCAGGAGTTCTAAGTGAAGGCTGTCTTCCTGGACATTTTCTTTTTGCGGCAGACGCTGTTTCTCTGAAGTTTCTCACCCACATCAGTACTGTATTGCGACTAGGGACACTGTCATTCCGATGAATATTGAAGTACCAACGAAATATCCGCTGAGTCACAACGCCAGAATCGAGAGCGAGAGCCCGATGCTTTACAGACCAGCGCTCCATGGCAACTGAAATGCTTTGAGTCTCGCTAGAAGGGCGCTCAAGGATAAATTCCCCACGCCAACGATTCCATTCACAGCTGTGTGGCCAAATCGTCAGGTATTTCTGTCGGACCTGTATATAAAGTGAACGAAAAATGCACGACCAGGTCTTTTAGATTCAAAGCAGGACGCTGCACGTCTGAACAGTGACTGCCCGATTCGCTGGAAAATTCCAGGTGTAGTGCGAATTAATTATCTCATATCCCTTCTGTACTCGCTGTTGCAAGCCCTGGACGTCAATGACTTCTGTAGCATAAACAGTAGACTTCAGATGTCCTCAGATATAAATGTGTAAGGGATTTAAAACAGGTAAGGGAGCCGGCCACGTTGTTGGTCCATCTCGTCATATTCATTGTCGCGGAAATACGTTATTCAAAAATTCCCATACTGAAAACAGAAAGTGCAGTGGAGCACAATCGTGCATGAACCATTAATGAATCCTAGTCTGCATATCCACAACTTGCAACAACGAATATAGAATGGATTTGAGTTGATTCGCACGACATTCGGAATTTTCCAGCCAGTCAGGCACTCACTGTTCAGACGTTCAACTTCCTGCTGTGAAGCTCAAGGTGGACACTTCATGCATTTCCTTTATTATTCTAGATGCAGAAACTCGGAAACCACGCTTAAAGTCTACGTTCATACAACATTTGTTCTTGTATTGTGATGTAGATCCACCTTCTGCAGTTTTGGCCACTCAATTTTCGTTCATCTTGTGTATATCATATCAGTGTGTGTGCGTTTGTAACTTTTATGTTTCCTGATTCCTACTGCGGACACAAAACAGACCAAATATTTTGCAAAACATGCTGCCTACTCTCAGCAGTTTGTATGGTAGCTACGGCTGTTATAAAACAAGCCCGTTACAGGCCTGGAGTGGCCCAGAGGGTTCCAGGAAGTTAAGGTTCCCAGATTACATGACAAGGCACAGGATGGTGGTAAGGTTGTCAGCCTTACGCACCGGCCGCCTTTACCCCCAGGAAATGCTCCTAGTACTCATTTCTGTCAGAGGTTGAGTCGACTCCAGGGCCATAGTGCAATCGGAAGGATTTTATGTCAATGAAAAACTCCAATGACATCAGCTGGGATCGAACCAACTACCTTCCGATTTGTAGCACAGCACTTAACCATTGTGCCACCGCGGTCCCTACGGCTGTTATAGCGACATGCAATATTGCGGTCAAATTCTGCATGCGATTTGATTCTTCTTTCGTCCTCTGTTGTTAAGTAGCCTGCATGAGTAAA
>Ga0123355_10016311_pt1 | contig 11703 bp, 10 predicted proteins | sample TergutEmb28metaG_3_FD_89872 | JGI IMG/M metagenome (GOLD analysis project Ga0123355, IMG submission 89872) | Embiratermes neotenicus P1 segment gut microbial communities from Petit-Saut dam, French Guiana - Emb289 P1 | ecosystem: Host-associated > Arthropoda: Insects > Digestive system > Gut ...
TGCGCTTGAGCGTATTCATCAGGGAAAAATGCGACCCTGTCCAGCTCTCCCGTGAGAACAAAGCTGATGTTGGCATAGTCAACAAAGTTTACCCAATGGGACATCAGCCTTTCGCCGTTGACCTCGACAATAACATCCGCAAAACCAAACATGCCTGTCATGGGAATGCGCTTGGCAAAGCTGTTGTGGGCATCCAGGGTGATTGGAAGTTCTATCACATTGCCGATGCGCAGAGTAAACACATCGTCCGGCATATGGACATGGCCATAACGCGGCATAATTACACCAAAGACATCCACAGTATCATTCGGGCGATAGCTTGGGCGGTCTGTGTACATATACGAGAAGAATCTGTCGCTTGGCAGCAAATTTCGTTGGGCAAAAGTTTGCTTGGTATAAGTAAAAGGCAGAAAATTGCCGTATTCGATGGTTATTGCAACACGGCTGTTTTGCCTTGTTTCCACAATGGCAATTCCGTCGCTGTTTGTTGTCGTTGTCCTGCCATCCATCCTTATCTGCGCCCCTTGTGCGGGCTGCCCTGTTGTGGCATCATGCACCCAAAAAACCATCTCGCCGTCAACAGAAAGCGAATACACCGATAGGGCGGACACCTGGATGAATTTGCGTGCAACAATATCAACATTAGCCTGCGTCGACCGCACTTCGGCCACATAATATCCTTCCGGCAGAGTCTGACCTAAAAACAGGTAATAGAAACTCTGCCACTCAGTTTCAAATTCGTGCAGTTCCAGTTCAAATGATGTTATGCGATTTTGCGGGTTGACCTGTGTGAAGTTGAAAAAATTGTCCGTGGTTTGCAAGTCGTACAGATTTACATAAAAATCACGGCTGCCGAAATCCCTTGAGACGTTGAGGGCGATAAACACCTCGTCCCAGGGCAAAAATGTTTCGTGTGCATCTCCGGCAATTGAAAAGAGGGGCATGGTGGCCGTTCCCCACTGGGTGTTGAACGAAAACACATAATCCTCCGCCAGGGCTTCGCCTGTTATGCCGGTCAACCCCTGCCGGATGGTAATTGTGTACGTGGTGTTAAACTCCAGGGCATACGGCGCGAATATATATGTGTTGTCGCGCTGTAAAAATCTGCCTTCCACCGCCGGGTCGATGACAAAAGCATCTTCAAGCCTGCCGGCCAGGGGTTGGCTGAATGTAATTTCAATCCCGGTGTCATTTGGAATTCCATGAGTATTGTTGGCCGGAGTGGTTGCCGTCACCCGGAAAACATCTGATGTCTGGAAGGCATGTGATGCGGCCTGCCGTCCCGGCGGCTGATAAACCAGATTGTATACGCGATTATTTTCGAGCTTGTTGTCAAAGCTCAGCAAAAAGGCGTTGTTTGGCTGTGCCTCCAACGTAAATGTCTCTCCGCTTCTGACTGTCAGATATGATCGCAGATGCTCTGCACTGAGAGTCTGCACATCAGAGCTTATCAGAAAATCCGAATCAATTGCAACGCCCAAGTCGGTGACATTTAAGGCGGTGATAGATATGTCGCCCAAAGCCGTTGGGGCCAATGCAAACACAATCGCCTCTGCGGCAGGCGGCTGCGGCGTTTGGACTGCATTGGGCTGCAACTGCGCCGCTATGTCATTCTCGCTGACATATGTCTCCGACTGCGCCCTGATAACCAGCATTACTGCCAGCAAAACCAGCAATGCCAAAACCGCAATAGCGCCTGCAATTATTATGATTTTCTTTTTGTGCATGTGAATCCCCCTATAATTATGTTTGATATTCACATTATACAGGGTGGCGGCGAATTTATCAAGTTAAGCTTTTATTAACAGATGTGATATTTTTGTGAACATCAGCACCATTTTTTCCAAACGAGCTACTCAAACTTGAAAAACTTTACCGATAACACGCCGAAAATCGCCGTATATGCTATTACAGCTATGAAATTATGTCCGCTAAAAATATCCTCACCCGTCCAAGCGGATGCCAGCAGATTTATTGCAGTTATGTGAGGCAGGGCATTGACTATAGTTTGGAGGGCATCAGGCAAAATCTGTATGGGAATCCAAACTCCGAACAGGAGCATACCGAAAAATGCTATGTAAATTACGCCTTCCGACCTTTTTGCGCCCTTAGTCATATTTGCCAGAAACATACTTATCAGATAAAACATAATGAATGTCAGAAGCAACACAGCAACAAAGAGCAGCCAATTCCTGCCAGAAAGGTTTTTGTCAAAAGCGATACCCATAACGGCCAATAATGCCATAGCCATAAAGAACAACACACAAATCCTTGACAAAATACCCGTAAGAATATAAGAATTTGGCTTTGCGGGCGTCATCCTGAGTCGGCGTAAAAACTTCGTTTGTCGCGTATAGACATGACTTAACGCCGAATCCGTAAAACACAGCACCATTGCAGCGATGGTAAGCCACGCGGCAAAATTGATTTCAAGCACTTGCGGGATATCTGCTGTTTCCGCCAATCCCGTAAACGTAAATAACATAATGAAAGGCAGGGCGAAGCCAAAAAATACGTTCAGGGGTTCTCTCCAAAGCACCGTTAGATGATATTTAACCAATCCTAATAACATTATGCAACCACCTTTCCCATGTATTGCTTTACAAATGACTGCAAACTGTCGCAGTTGTATTTTTCTTTTATAACGTCCGGTGAGCCGTTATCAAAGATAACACCGTCTTTTAAGAAATACACCATGTCGCAAAGTGCCTCAACCTCGTCCATGTAATGGCTGACGATGAAGATGGTCTTGCCTCTGTTCTTGTTTATTTTTTTAAGATATTCTTGAACATCATCCCGCGTCGTAGCATCCAGCCCTGTGGTAAGTTCGTCAAAGATAAGCAGCTGCGGGTCATGGAACAAAGATAACAGTATGCTTAGTTTTTGACGTTGCCCACCGGAAATTTTATCGGGGCGTTGGTTCATGATGGGGTTTATCTCCAAAATTTCAATTAATTCGCTTAAATCAGCTTTAGCCCCGCCGTAAATAGACTTCCACAAGCCGATAATTTCTTTGACCTTTAATCGGCTGTCAAATTGAGCATCTTGAATCTGAACGCCAATGTGGTCATAGATTTTGTTTTCTTCGAAACCATAGCGTATGATGCCGCTGTTCGCTTTTTTTGCTTTGCAAACAATGTCGACGAGGGTAGTTTTACCCGAACCGTTCCGCCCTACCAGGGCAGTGCAAGAGCCTTTCTCCACGGATAAGTTTACCCCTCGCAAAACATGGTTGTTCCCGTAATTTTTCGTCAATCCTTCAATTTGTATCATTTTGCATCTCCTTTATTCTTTTATTTGTACACGCCGTAGCAGCAGATAATTCCCCGCAGCGGCAAGTATTCCAAACAATAATCCAATCCATATACCCATTGATGTCAAGCCAATTGCACTTTCCACTATCCTGTTAATAATATTGTCGAAGCCTTCAGCGAATCCGACAAAATAGCGTATACCGGCGGATCCACCAAATATAACGAGAGCTATGACGGTCACAGTGAACACAATTTGCTGCATTTTGCCCAGACGGTAATAAATAAGGCTTATAAGCGCCCCAGCTTGCCATGCAAAAAAGAAGGTAAACATATACATCATCCAGTTGGCTAAAAAACTTTGGATTGTGAAGGCAGAACCATAAAAAGTAAAACCAAGCCAGTGGTATGAGATAAGGTTAAAAAGCTCGCAGAACAGCCCCAGCGCGGCACCGCAAATCAAACTGCCGTAAAGATGGCTGAAATATGTGGTGCGGCGGCTTATGCCGTGCTGTATAAAAAATCTAAGGTCGGAACGGATTCCGGCAATGCCCATGATCAACAAATGAACAAATCCAACGCCGCCGATACCTGTGATATTAACGACATATCCATCGTTTACAGCAGTGGTCACAAAGAAGCCGATTGTGCCGATGACCACAATCGCGATTCCATATACATAAAGACTTGACCAGCCGAAATAGTTCAACTGATAATGAAGAGCTTGTTTTAATCTTGATTCTTTCATTATTGCACCCCCTTGTCGTTCATCAGATGGATAAAGTATTCCTGTAAATTAAGTTTTCCAAACTCCAATCCATTTGGCCTGCTATTTGCACCTGGGACTATTCCGTTAATGGAAGCCGTTTTTAATCCGCCCAAATTGTTTGAGAATATAACATCCTTTCCTTGCCTTATATACTCGTCCACCAGAGATGCCGAACCGGAAACGCTGTATCCGTTGTTAAGCAAATCTTCGCAGGGAGCATCTTTGATGATTTTGCCGTTTTTGATTATTACACAATGTTCAATCAGCCCTGCCACTTCAGTTATTAAATGAGTAGATACAACGATGGTGCAAGGGTTTTTGCTGTACCGTTCAATCAAGAATTTGTAGAACATATCACGGTGTCCGGCATCAAGACCCAACACGGGTTCGTCCAGCAAAAGGAAGGGCGCATTGGTGGATAAAGCGATTACTATCTTAAAGATGGTTTCATATCCTGTTGAAAGAGCCGTAATTTTTTTCTTCAGCGGCAATTGAAAGCGGTCTGCAAGGTTGTCTGCAAATGTTTTGTCAAAATCAGGATAGAAACGCGCCGCCCAATGCAGAGCATCCTTTGCAGTCATATCCTCGGGATAATAGTTCTTTTCGCTTAACATATAGATTTGCGATAAAGCCCTCTCGTTGTTGGGAATCGGTTGTCCACCTAACGTAATTTCGCCGCTATCCGCAAAATAACGATTGGTGATGATGTTGAATAATGTGGTTTTACCCGCGCCGTTGTTTCCAAACAAGCCATATATTTTTTGACCGCCAAAGCGAAGGTTCACATTGTCCAGTGCTTGTGTCTGACCAAAACGCTTGTTTAAGCTATTGATTTCAATTGTCATCTGAAATACCCCTTTCCATCATAGACTGTAAATCATTTTTGTTGATTTTAAGCCGTTTGGCTTCCTGCATCATGGGCCGGACATAAACAATATAAAATTTCTCCTGCCGCCGTTCCATAAGTTTAGTGTGCGCTCCCTTTGAAACAAACATCCCCATGCCACGTTTTTTATATAACAAGCCTGTATCCACTAATATATTCACTCCTTTTAGCGCCGTAGCAGGATTTAAATTGTACTGCACCGAAATTTCCGTAATGGAAGGCACTTGTTCGCCTTCTTTGTAAATATCAGACAAAATAGCATCTTCCAACCATTCCGCAATACTTTTGAAAAGTGGCTTTTGCGGACTGAATGTGGGTTGCATGGAATCATCTACCTCCTTTGCGTAATGTTAGTTAGTCATTATAGTAATTAACCACTATACTAATGTACAACATGAAAAAACAAATGTCAATAGGAAAATAAAATTTTAATGACTTACAAGACCTGTTCCGAAACCTTGTTGAACAAATTTTTCCGAACGTAATCTGCGAAGCAGATTTTTGTTGGCAGACGAATTTCGGGTGGTTTCCCCGAAATTCCGTCGAGAAATAAAAGTGACAGAAAAATTGCGTGAAACAGTTTCGGAACAGGTCTATAGATCGTAAACATAAAACAACTTGCACACTCCCGCACTTTAGAGTATAATGATGAAATATCATCATGAAATTTCGGGAAGCGGGTGGCATCATGCATAAGGAAAATAATGTAAAAATAACAAACAATGCAGATGGTGCGGCCACCTTTGGCAACCCTGACGCGCTTTTTGCAGCTCTCCTCATAAAAATGAAGGAATATCACCCATCTTCTGATTTTACAATGGTTGAAAAGGCATACAGCCTAGCAAAGAATGCTCACGAAGGGCAGCTGCGTAAATCCGGCGAACCTTATATAATTCACCCTGTTGCCGTGGCGGCCATTTTGGCCGAGCTGGAAATGGATCGCGAAACCATTGCCGCCGGGATATTACATGACATCATTGAAGACACGGAGTATGACTATTATGACATCAAGGATATGTTTTCCGGGGAAGTAGCGGATTTGGTCGACGGAGTTACCAAGCTTGAGAGGTTTGCGGCCAAAAAAGCTGATGTCGACAACACGGAAGAGGAGCAGGCCGAAAATTTTCGTAAATTGTTGCTGGCTATGGCCAATGATATACGTGTGATTATCATTAAAATTGCGGATCGCCTGCACAATCTGCGTACCCTAAATTTTATGCCGGAGCATAAACAACTGGCCACCGCGCAGGAATCCCTTGACATTTACGCACCGCTGGCCGGAAGGTTGGGCATAGCATCGTTGCGCCGCGAAATGGAAGACCTTTCATTCAGGTATACCAACAGCCGGGCATACGACGAGATGAAAGACAAAATCCGCATGAAGCGCGACCAGCGCATGAAATATGTGCAGGACATCGAAAGCAGCATCAAGATGGTGCTGGCGGAAAACCGCCTTGCGGCCAAGGTAGAAGGTCGCCCCAAGCACTTTTTTTCCATATACAGGAAAATGAAAAACCAAGACAAAGACATTGACCAAATTTTTGACCTTTTTGCCGTGCGCATCATCCTTGACACCGAAGACAAAAATCAATGCTATGCGGCAATGGGGGCAGTGCATTCGATTTTTAGGCCCAGGCCGGATCGTTTTAAGGACTATATCGCAACACCCAGAATCAATGGCTACCAATCCCTTCACAATACGCTTATCGGCCCCAGCGGCGAGCCCTTTGAGGTTCAGATACGCACAAAGGACATGCATCGCGTTGCAGAATATGGCATCGCCGCTCATTGGAAATATAAGGAAAATGTTCAGGGTGAAGACAGCTCAGAAGGCAAGCTTGCCTGGCTTCGTGAAATCTTAGAGCTGCATACGGACACACCCGACAACCACGAGTTTCTTGAATCCATAAAGGGCGACTTGGATATATACACTGAGTACGTCCACTGCTTTACCCCCAAAGGCGAGGTGAAAATTCTTGTAAAAGGCTCTACTTGCATTGATTTTGCCTATGCCATACACTCTGCCGTGGGAAATCGCTTGGTAGGTGCAAAGGTCAACCACTTGATAGTTCCCAAAGAATATGTACTTAGCAACGGCGACCAGGTTGAGATACTTACCAGCCAAAATTCCAAAGGGCCAACGGCGGATTGGCTTAAAATCGTAAAATCCAGCCAGGCTAAAAACAAAATCAAGCAGTGGTTGAAAAAAGAAGACAAGGAAGAGAGCATAATTAAGGGCAGGGACTTGCTTGAGAGAGCCGCAAAGCGCAAGGGTCTTACTTTTGCGAAACTTTTGACACCGGAAAGCGAAAAAATGATTCTGAGTCGTCAAGGTTTCAAAGATTTTGATACATTGTGCGCTTCTGTGGGACGGGGTGCCATCCGTGAAAACACCATAATAAAACGCCTTTACGATGAGTATCTGCAACAAAATCCTGAGCCGCCCATAGACCCGCAAACTATTATTGACGATATAAACAAAGCCGCCAAACGCAAGGAAAGAGTCCACTTGGGCGACGTTATTGTCCACGGCGAGGATGACTTGGCTATACGCTTTTCCAAATGCTGCGGCCCCGTGCCCGGTGACGAGATTGTGGGTTTTATCACCCGCGGCAGAGGCATTTCCGTTCATCGGACGGACTGTTCAAACATCATCAACTTGGCCGATGACGAAACCAATCGCCTGATTGAAACCGAATGGAACATCAAGAAAAAAAGCCAAAACAACTTTTACGTAGAGCTTAACATCATCTGCGACAGCATGAGCCTTATTGCCAAGCTAACAGAGATTTTGGGCAAAATGAAAGTGGAAATCAGGGCTTTTCAATGCAGGCTTGCGGACAATAGTGCAATTTGTACCGCCGCCATCAACGTGGGAGGCAGAGAGGAACTGGAAAGAGTTTCAGCGAAGTTGAAGTCTCTGCGGGGCGTGCATGAGGTGGAGAGGATAATGACATCGTAAGAGGGGTTCGCTATGAAAAAGGTTTTGCAATTGTTAGTGGTTGTCTTGCTGTTGTTGTCGTTTGTGGGTTGTGCGTCGGATGCAGATGACCGGCAATATGAACCAATGGCAGAAAGTGTAGACGATGAATATTCATATGAAGTCGAACAAGGATCAGTGGTTGAAGATGTTGAGGAGAAAGAGCCGGAAGTTGAAAATGAAATAAGAGCTGTTGTTGACCCGATGGCGAACTTTACATCGACATGGGCGAAGACGGATACACATTTTTTCTTTTCGTACACTCGCTTTTCGCGTGACTATGGCGACGATGGCAATGCAGTATACCATATCCATTATGCACTATATCGTTTGCCGCTCAACGATATTACAAGAGGCGAAAGGGTTGCCGTACCCGGCGATGGCGAATTTGAAATTTTGGGCATGAGCGAGCAGTATTTATTCGTAAGCCGAAGAAGCAGCGATTGGGATTCGCGAAGCTATGACACTTATCGCATTTCACTTTCGACGCTGGAAGCTGTATTCATAGATTCAGGCATCTATTACGGTATACCGTTTTTCCACTTGGCAAGCAACTCAATATTATTTGCACATGGAGGTTTTGACGAAGGAGCTGTTCGGCTAGAATATTTGCGGCTTGATACGGATCAACGAAATATTTTTTATGAATTTGATAGCGAAAACTTTCTCTCCTTCAACACGGGCTGGTGGCAAATGGAAAACGATGCGGTTGTGTTCATTAACAGCAATTGGGCCGGCGTGGATGGAAGTGCAGATTTTATTTTGATAGATTCCGAACTCCAAGCAAGGCAGATACGGTCTTACGAAATTGAAAGAGGCATTACCCTTCCGTCTGAACCACAAAATCCGGCAGAGGAATTTATTTTTGAACTTGGGGCGCACTCTTTTGGAGGGTATGCGACTATAGGCGATTGGGTTTATTATCTCTGGATTGAAGATAGAGGACACGGCAGGAGCAGAAATTTGTATCGCATAAATATTGATGGCACACAAAATACACTCTTGCAAGAAGAAACTGGTATAAATTGGTTGTGGGGCGTAAACAATACATTGCTTGCCGTAGTACCTACAGACCAACCCGCAGAAGGTCCGGCATCATGGTACGAAGCCGTAGTGCTTGCAGAAGACGGCAGTGTTGCAAAAGTACTCGGAGGCGGCTGGTATGGCCATAATGCCACCTTCGGGATACAACAACTTATGGACACAGACATGGTTATGATAATGCAATTCAATTTTTTTATAGTTTACGGCTCAGTTCTCGGCCTATACTGCACCACGACCGGGGCATTATTCAGTTTATCAGCTCCATAAATAATAAAAAACACACCATAGGAGGAATCAAAATGACCAAATACGAAAACGCAATGAAACTCATGGGGGAACGCTGCGGAAACGCCGACAAAGACAACCTTATTGCGCTTGCGACCATATCATTGTCTGCAAACGCCTTTGGCAATCCCCGCCCTGCTGTCCGTATGGTTGATGCTTATTATGAGGACGGTATGTTTTATGTTTCTACGGGCGCACGAAAAGGCAAAATGTCTGAAATCGAGAAGAACAACGAAGTTGCCATTGGCGGAATAGACTGGTTTGTTGCCAGTGGCACGGCCGAAAACCTCGGTTGGGTCAAGGACGAGAAAAATGCGGAAATCAGGGCGAAGATGAAAAAAATCTTTGTATGGTTTGATGACCATGGTAACGAAGACAGTCGGGATTCGATTGTCTTGCGCATCACCCTTACAAACGGAACTATAATCGACAACGACCAAAAATATGGCGAATGGAAATATGAAGTTGACTTTGTGAATAAAACAGCGAAGTAGGAGGTCACCATGAAAATAATTACCATAATTGTCGGCCCTGTCCAGACCAACACATACATCTGCTACAACAAAACAACCCGCCGGGGCTTTATCGTTGACCCCGGTGCCGAAGCGGACAAGCTTCTGGCGAGAATTTCTGCCGAGGGGCTGGACATTTGCGCCATCCTGTTTACCCATGGTCACTTTGACCACATCTGTGCGGTAAATGAGGTTAAAGCCGCGCTGGGCGCAAAGGTCTATGCATCAAAAAAAGAGGCTGCGCTGGCAAATGACAAAACCGCAAACGGCATGAAATCTTTCGGTGTGCCGGCAATTTCAACCGACGTGGACGAATTTTTATCCGAAGGAGACGTTGTTGATTTTGGCTGCGGCGAAATTCAGGTGTTGTCCACACCGGGGCATACGCACGGCCATCTGTGCTTTTACTTGCCCCACGAAAACGTCATCTTCACAGGCGACACTCTGTTTCATGAATCCTACGGCAGATATGATTTTCCCACCGGAGACTTCGCCACCCTCAAACAGTCCTTAACGCGACTTTTTGAACTGCCCGCACAGACCCGCGTATATCCCGGCCATGACCAGCCCACTACCATCGGCCATGAAGCTGTGCATAACCCGATTGTTAGGGGATTGTGATATGAATGTACTGATTGTTGTTGACATGCAGAAGGACTTCATTGATGGAACGTTGGGCACTGCGGAAGCTGTCGCCGCCGCAGGGAACGTAGCGTCACGCATAGCAAGTTCCCGTAGTGAGCTTATTCTGTTCACGCAAGATACTCACAGCGAGGATTACTTGACTACTCCCGAAGGCATAAAACTACCCATAGTTCACTGCATCGAGGATACACCGGGCTGGCAAATTGACTCTGTCGTGATGGATGCTTGGCGCAACAATCCCGACACCATCATTGTCCCGGAGCTTGTCGAAAATGTTTTCAAAAAGTCTGTGTTTGGATCTGTGGATCTGGTGGACTTTTTGAAATCGCGCCAAAATGAAATCGGCCGCATTGAGATTGTGGGCGTTTGTACCGATATCTGCGTTATCTCCAATGCCATCATGATAAAAAACGCCATGCCCCATATAGAAATAAACGTCAATGCCGCCTGTTGCGCCGGAGTTACGCCCAAAGGACATCAGGAAGCCCTTAATGTGATGAGGGCGTGCCACATCGATGTTGTCACACCAAAAGAAATTTACCTTGCCGGCGGCTGCTTTTGGGGAGTAGAAAAATATTTTACCCTGCTGCCCGGCGTGCTTGAAACCAACGTTGGCTTTGCCAATGGAAACACCGAAAATCCAAGCTATGAAGAAGTTTATACGGGTTCGACGGGCTTTGCCGAAACCATTCATGTGGTTTATGACGCGGAGCAGATAGACTTAGACTTTATTTTGACACAATTTTATAACATAATTGACCCAACGTCAAAAGACCGTCAAGGGCCGGACGTGGGCAGCCATTATCGCACGGGGGTGTATTACACAAATCCCGCCGATGGGGATATTATCGCAAAGTCCCTAGGTAATCTGCAAAAGTTTTATGACGCGCCCGTTGTGGTGGAGAATTTGCCGCTGAGGAATTATTACAAAGCAGATGAATACCACCAAAAGTATCTGGATAAAAACCCCGGTGGGTATTGCCATATCTTGCCTGAAAAGTTTCAAGAGGCTAAGGAAACAGCCGTAAAATAAAATTCAGTGCGAAATTTCTTTCGTTCAGTGGGCCTGCGATGACTGAGTTTTCAAGCATTTCTGCGATATCGACTGTGGAGTTCGCAGAAAAATAGATGACCACAATGCCCAACACCAACCACGTCAGCAAAAGTCCCCATATTACACCTATTGTGCCGCCCAAAAGCTTGTTCAGGGTATTTATCACGGGCAGCTTAGTAAGGATGTTAAGCAGCCTGGTCAAAATCATAAGACCAAAAAACACGAGCACAAAAACAACAACTATGGAAATGATGTTTATGACGATGCCGGCAAGAAA
>Ga0123355_10016312_pt1 | contig 11703 bp, 6 predicted proteins | sample TergutEmb28metaG_3_FD_89872 | JGI IMG/M metagenome (GOLD analysis project Ga0123355, IMG submission 89872) | Embiratermes neotenicus P1 segment gut microbial communities from Petit-Saut dam, French Guiana - Emb289 P1 | ecosystem: Host-associated > Arthropoda: Insects > Digestive system > Gut ...
CACCTCGTTTGCAAATACGAATTGAATTGTGAATACTGTAATATAACTTTAGCAAGGAACAAAGCTCCCTGATGATGATATGACAAGATCGAAACATGTCGGAGTGTTTTAAAGTGTTTTAAAAGTGTTTCATGTGAAATTATATGTGCATTCGTTGGTTGATAAATTGAAGTGATTCTACGAAAATGCACGGTGCTACAGTAGGATTTATCGATTATAAACAATTATGGCAATTTTATGTACACATTTTTAACTGTGTTTGTTTAACGACGCTGTGAATTACTCAGCGGATAGTGGTTTGGTGATAGTTGAATGAATAAATGTGGAACCTTGATTAGGTGATGCTGCAAAGGGAAATCAGAAGCACTGGGAGGCTGACCTGTCCCAGTACCACTTTGTCCACCACAAATCGCACATGGACTGCTTGGGATCGAACCCGGGCCTTCGTGGTGAGAGGCCGCCGACTGACTGCATGAATTATGGCAAGGCTGAGTTATCGTTAGGAGTATTTGCTTTCTAAATAGTGTCCATAGTCTAGTATCCAAAACGGACACACGGTTTTGGAGACTTAATCTGTCTCCGTCTCAGATATAGGGGCGTGGAGGTACGTTGTAAACTAAATTCGATAAAAAAAATGCTATTTTTAGTCACTGGGCCTTTCTTTATCTCCGATATTTGCTCTTAGCATCAAGAAATGTCAGTGTGATGTAATTTGTTATGACAGTATTACAGTGCTAACGGTGAGGTGTCCTATCTATCATGACAGAAAAATGACACCACTAACGCTGATTCTGAAGTAAATCTAAATTAGCGTTATGTGGGCTATTATGTGTATTGCGAAAATACCAGAGACATATTCGTAGGTGCTACCCAACATTGTCACATCCGAAAAAGGAAACAGATTTGGTCCGCGAATGATGTGTTTTGCCCTATATTGTGGACGACAAAGTCCAGGGACCAATTTTATGTTTATGGTTCCGTGCATCGCTGATCTGTATTAATAACTGTCCAACGAGATGCAACACAAAACAGTCTATTATTCTGCAAGTTCACTCTACATGTTTCGGGTGTCAACCACACCCATCATCAGGAGTACACAAAACTGTAACTACAGCCTCCAGTACTGGTCATATTTTTTGTGCAGCTACCTCTCTCCAATGTGGCCAAGCTTGGCCACGTTGGAGGGAGTAGCTGCAGTACCGGAGGCTGTAGTTACAGTTTTGTGTACGCAGAAAAATACGTAGACTGCTTTGTGCTGAATTTCGTTGGACGAATATAAATATATATCCAGGGACCAAACAATCATAAACATGGAGACCAGCTGCTTCACGCAGTTTAAGGGAATGATCATCTTTCCTTGTAAGATCCGCACAAAACACGTGCGTGGGAAACTTGCAGGTGTTTGGAAAGTTAAAAGAGGTGGTGCGTATAGTAACCACTGAGTTTCAACCGGTCATGCATGTGCATATTGCATGTCTAAACTGGACTGATTCAAGCCATTTGTAAACACACAACACATGAAGGACGTATGAAGCAATTTTACTGCTCGTTAGGAAGTTACACCCTCTGAAATTCAAAACATAGAGCAAGTACATTAGATACATTTCCGTGCGGCAATTTGTAACAACATAACATGGGCACGTCGTACAACCCTAGGGTTAATTTCCCTGTAAATGAAGGGCTCTGTTCTAACATTTTTAAACCTACACACCACAGTTTAATTAAGTTTTGTTCTTCAAAATGAAGTTATCTTGTAACTAGTTTTAAACACATTTTAGGGGAAATCAACTGGCGTCACAACTGTATTTCGCAAATAACAGACTTCACCGCACTGCAGTTCACAGCTGCAACAGCAAACATCTCTCCTTCCAATCAAACATAAATTCCATGTCAAAAGATCTGCAATTCAAAGTCATGTTCAGCTGTTCAGGCCCACCTCACAGTGCTGTCTGGCAGGCGCTGATCAACCTTGAGGTGGAGCCTGCTGCCTCCATCTTCACAGCAAATTTCCACTGTGTATTGCCACAAAACTTTGGTACTTGTCTACGAAGCCACACGATATCAGAACCCACAATGAACTTCGTAACGTATTGGACTGTATCGGTTGAGACTGTCCAGTGTGAGACTTGTGTAATAAAGTCAGTTAAAGAAAGAGGGTACGAGGACACGCAACAGATTAATCTGGCTCAGGACAGGTGCAAGTTTCATGCTGTTGTGATCACGGTAATGGACCTTCGTGTTCCGTAACACGCGAAGAATTTGACTAGTTCAGGAAATATTAGCTTCTGCAAAGGGCTGGGATTCGTTGTGTCAGATGTCTAGCCATGTGCAGCACAACCTGTGTGAGGTCTCCTGTCCTCTCTGTGTACCCTACGGCGGCCACACATCGTGTCTGCGCTGGCCTTTAGAGAACATTATTATTACTTTATTTACGTGTGACTCATTTAATGACTCGCTCAGTATTACACGGCAGGGGCCACGACATTTGGCTAGAGATCCTGTGGGAAGGCACGATAAAGTTCGTTTTTGACAGCCTGTACCCTGGTCGAGTTTCGAACACGGGACCTCCCTGATTTGAAGCAGGACTGTTATGCAATTTACAGTTGCATTTGACAGTAATCTGTTTCATGTTCTAGCGGTGTAACAGCTTAGTGAGGGTGGCCACTGAGGGCATGACGCTACGGTCTGTCTGATACCTACAGTATCATTTGTCAGAACATTGTGACGTAGGGCCTTTCCTGTGCCCTGTTTAACGACGGCTTCTGTTGCTAAGAATATACAGCGTCGGCGGTAGATGGATGAATGAGAATGTAGCATTGGTGGAATTATACTGACAGGGGGAAACAGACGTACTCAGGGACACCCTGCCCATTGCCACTTTAGTGCAAAAGATTCCACATGGAATGCTCTGGGATCGAACGCCACTCTTGGCGGTGACTGACCTGAACCATGTTCCGGCCACTGTGATGCAGCAGTTTCACGCAACTGTTGCGTGAAGAATACATAAATAAATAAGTAATAATATAAATACAAAATATACGGAGAGTGAGAAAGAGAGTGTGTGTGTGTGCGTGCGTGTGTGTGCAGGTTCATACAGGTGTTTTTGGTGCAGCCCAGCCAGTGGAGTAGTTGAAAAGCTGTAGGTTGATTCCTGGAAGCAGAAAGCTAGCTATCTGTCTGCTGTCTTGTGCAGCCTGACCGGATCTGGGGGTCCATCTGGCCTCAGGGTTCCTGCCTCTGAGGTTGATATGAACCGGACTGGCCCCCTCTCCCTTCCGACGTTAAAAATGCTTGCAGCTATTGCTATTAATTTAGTCGTGCTTAACTAAGCGGACAGAAAACGCTGCCTGTAGCATCCCACGTCGCTGTGAACAGGCTGTGTCTCCTGCCGTTGATAATTCCGTCGGTCTGCAAGCTGCTCCCGTATGCACGCAGTTAAACAAACGTCAAAGCCGTAAGTGGATGTCTAACCCTTACAAAGCTGTCCGCTGTTAGGATACATACATATGTATATATACATTAGCACATATATTCTTGGACACATATATACATACGTGAATATACAAACGTACATACGCGTATATATATGCATGCACACACATAATACATATATACACAGACACATACATATACACGTACATACATACATACATTACGTACATACGTATGTACATACATACATACACACATACACACACATACATACATACATACATACATACATACATACATACATACACACACACATTACATATAACCGTATGTATACATACATAAATACATACATATATACATACACTTGCTCCATGTTACTTGTCACAGTAACTATGACAGATGTCAGTAAGCCCACTGTCATAACTCCACGCACTGTATTTATGCTTTCAGCACGATCCTCCAGTCAACAGCGATCGTGCCACCCAACCACTGACAGTAAATGTAACATTTTCCTCCGAAACGTCGGCAATAACTGATCCAACAGCGCAGCGTCACTTCACAAAGACCGGAGCTTTCAAAGAACAGAAAGAATATTTGCCTGCAGGACGCTAACCGGCTGGTCTTTGTAATGGAGATGCGTAGCGTTTACTGCGAGGTTGGGCGGAAAGTCTTGATGCTGTTTGGATGCAGTTCGTGTCTCAAAGGTTACAGAGCGGCAGGCACAATACCGCCCTTACAACGGTATAAAATATTGATGCATTAAACTTGAGCGGATGGAAGACCAAGTCCATCAGAAAATATAAATTTTGTATCAAGTCTTGATAAGCCTGTGTTTTGGATGTACACTGTTTAAGGCATCACAGTTATTTATAGAATCGACAATGAAGGATGGAAAGAGAATAGGAAAAAGAGGAGAAAGAGTCACAAGAAGATAAGGGATAAATAAAGAAATGTATCAAGCACATCCTGTCACCTGCTAAACTGCTTATACGTGTACAAACGCTTGAAAAACATAACGTATACGGTTCCATTTAAAATACAGTCTTCCTGATGATGAGCACTTGGTGTTCGAAACATGTAGAAAACACGAAGAACTGAATTAAAACATTAATTTTAAAAGTGTGCATTTTGTCGGTTCACATTATATAATTACGTAAATACAAAAATGTTTGCGTGTATTCAGCTTAACAACGTGTAGCCTATTGCCGGCCATACGTATTACATTTAATGGCATAGTGTTCGTGCATATACTGCAGCTATCTGATAACGTATACTTTATAGATACAACCAATATACCTTAGATATCAAGGCTACCAGCAGAACCACCCCAATATACACTCGCTAAAACTTTCAGAGCGGGAATTACACTGAAATTAACCCTTTGAAGCCTAACGACCACTGTAGTGGTCGTACCGTACAGCTAACCTCTAAACGTTGCATTTTATATATTTATTCAACAAATACAGGTGCTGAATATTTTAAACGCGGTATATACTCTCCGTTTTTTCTCTTCAACATGCAGTTTGTTTCATAATTCTAACGTATTTGGTTCCTGTTTTATTCACGTTTTATATACAGAGCGTGCTAAAATTTAAAAAAAAACAAATTCCGGCGCCAGAAGGGAAACTCACCTTTACTGATGTAATTAAATGGAGCTTAGCAGTAAGGATTCGAATCGCATGCAAAACTGTGCCGCAGTACTTGCGCAGCGCCGTACCAGCCCTTCTGCCGTACATAGTGGCAAGAGGACGGAGCAAATATCGTAATATGGTTAGTGTTCTCTGCTAGGTCCGCAATAGGAAACAGAAGAGTTACATTGTCACACACAGAATCACATTCTCAAAACATACTTATTAGGCCTATGTTTTGAGAAAGTACTTTGTGAGTATTCCACAGCTGTGGTAATGCTACATATATATCGTAAGTTTTTGTAGTCATGTTTTGTAATCTGCAGATGCGACACAGAAGTCCATTCCGTACTTCGCAGTACTGCAGATGTCACGAGTCTTCAGCTGTCATGCCATCACAGAAGAGAAACACAAATCTCGTAGTTCACACTTAACATTAGCCAGGGTGTATCCCTTGTACTTCATCTATTGTGTTTCCTGAACTTTAGCGAGACTGTAGCGCTGCGACTCATCTTAATATATCTTCCCTAAACCTCTCCTAAATGTGCTTGTCTTCTCTTAAAATAGGAACGCTGTTTGTCTCTCTCGAGTTTACTGCCTTCATAGGGATTCCACTGGCGGCTTTCAGTGGAATTTATACAACACATAAATATAAACAGTGACCTTTTGCATATTTTCATGACCCACCAAGAGCGAGGCTTGTTTCTATACGGTCATTGGAAGAAGCTGTAAAACAAACAGTTCCAGGCACATCTCGTAAGGTCTACTTTGCTACTGCAAAGTTATCCATTCCCACAGATTTTTATGTCCTCAAGAAAGTGCAGATCTGTTCCCAGCCCCACCCACTCAGCTATCCAGTACGCACGCGGGACGGATTTCTGCAGGGATAAAGAGTCCAGAACTGAAGCTAACCACTCAGATAAATTAACCCTTTGACGCCTAATGACGACTATAGTGGTCGCACCGCACCGCTAACCTCTAAACGTTGCATTTTATATATTTATTCAACAAATATAGGTACTGAATGTTTTAAACATGGTATATACTCTCCATTTTTTTCTCTTCAAGATGCAGTTTGTTTCATAAATCTAACATATTTGGTTCCTGTATTATTCACATTTTATATACAGGGTGTTTTAAAATTAAAAAATAATTCCGGTGCCAAAAGGTTAATAGTGAGATTAAGAAGGCATGGAGCTATACCTATACGCCTTCATACATCGTCAGAGAGTTTTGCTTGTTATATCTCAAGGACAGTTATGACTTAACATTTGTTATAGGACTGGCGTGACAAGTGGCACTGTGACGTCTTGTTTCGCAGAAACTTCTGACGTCAGTCTTCAGGGAAATAAACGAACATCGAGGAAACACATTCCTCTCTAACTGTGGTCCTCGCTTGCAAAAGTAACGACATCACATCCCGGAAGTCCGTAGTTGCGGCAATAAATGGTGAGAGACGCTCTGAAAGCCGTGTTCGTGGGAGCGCACAGTGCAGTTTGTGGGCTAATTTGGTTTTAATGGTTTCGTCACTTTTACAAGGGACATGCGGAATCCTGAAGCGTTTTGCTGACAAAGTTTTGATTTATGTCTGCGCTGTGAGGACGTGTGTGTTGAATATTCAGACCGCAGTAACACCGTCACGGTGCGCGCTGGTACGGCGTCGGAATTAACGAAGTACGTTTTTCGTTCGGACCCGTTCGTGGGCCAGGCGACAAATACAGCTAATGAAGCACATTCTGTGGGTCGAAATGCAACGGAAGTTGAACAGATTAAAAATAATAATGTCAAAATACACTTCCGGCCGTTGCTTCCCCAATATCCGTAGCAGCATTGCCTCAACAATGGGCAGTTCCAACCGACAACACAGCCTCATTATGGTAATGCTAATGTGTCGTGTTCTTTATGGCAACATGTAACAACCATATTACGGTGATTCTCAGTAAAACCACTAGTATCAAAAGTGCACACATTAAAAGTCTATAACATTATGTGTCAGTTTGGTTCAGATCTGTTCCCTACAAATTCTTGCAACAAATACTTGACGTAATTTTGTTGGTTTTGTAAAAACTGTTTTTGTGTGCTAAATATTGGTTGTAATTAAAGTTGAGGAGACATTTCAAGATATCTAAACCATCTTCCCTGGTGTTCCTATTCCTTCTTTTTTAATAGCTACGTAAGAAACAGTCAGCACAACTAATGTTTTAAGTGCTTAATAAGAAGACATGTTTCGACCTTATTTTAACCGGTCATCATCAGCATAAACTATGTGATATAAGACGTACAAGAGACATACATAAAATGTCTTACTTGTTGGAAATTGAGAGATCGCCGTCTTTAAAACACGACATCCATATTTACGTCATAAGTGTGGATAAAGAACAGCAGTGAAATAGTGAAAGTTGTTCATTTTTCGGTGAGGTGTGCTGTGCACTTACAGAGACAGTCGATGATGTGTGTGTGTCGGTGAGGTGTGCTGTGCACTTACAGAGGCAGTCGATGGTGTGTGTGTTTTTTATCTTCTCAAGACTGTAATAAAATATTGTTAATTAATAGAAATGTGTATTATGCGCTATGTAAAGTTAATGTATTCAGTAACATTGCTTTTAACTTACGTACAGTTTTGAAGATAAAGCTAGCTGTGGGTCAGATGCGCCTTTTCTTTTAATTTGTACAAAATAGCTGTAATATCTGTTTTGTTTGTCCAAAAATGCAGCGTTGAGCAGAACTTAGTCATGGTCTGTGGTGTGTATTGTCTATTGTTAGAATACAATGTTCAGTTCGTCGTGCCGGTACATGTAGTGACCATTCGGCTTTAGACAGGTAAATTTGTATTGTATGTTTCATGTGACAAGTAAACACAAGTAAACACAAGTAAACACAAGTAAACTCAAGTTAACACAAGTTTAGCTCGTCCGGCAGGTACTGAAAAGGTGTCGGGTTGCAACATCAAGTGGAACAACAGTAACACTGAAAGAAGCACTTCGTAGTTTTCCTCAGCCCTTCCAGTTCATCCTCGTACGCGTGTCTGCCCGGAGGTAAATAACCTATAGATGTAATACAGCGTCACCACACAACATGGCAGTCAGCCACAGAACGTACTGCTCTGAGAGCAGATCCACATTAGAGATCGAGAATATAAATCTCTGATTTTTGAAGGCCACAGGTCTGTCAATAATACTTACCGATTAAGTTCGAACCGCCCAGTCAATACAGAACGCCTTTATCACAACGACAAACAGGTCTACACAAACAACGAATGTTTTGGTGCAATAACCATGCAGAACGTAAACACACCGGAGGCCGTATGTCAGAGCAGGCGGGACTTACGTAGGTATTTGTCCCTGGGCTTTCTGCCGTTCAAAATGAGCACGTGAGTGTAATATAAGGCGGACAGAGTGCGACCGCCAGAATTATGTCAAATGACTCTGTGGTTTAGAGTTTCCCGTGACAAGTTAGTCGATACTCCGCCAGGTACTCTTTTGAAATGGCCCGCGAATTGCGTAAACCCGGAGTTCGGTATTGCATACAGTTCACAGCATCGTCCATTAGCCGCTGGTCTGTTTCAGTCCAACCACTTTATACACTGACACATCGAGACGCTGCCTTCTGAACACCCTGTTCAGTACATTACACACTGACACACCGAGACGCTGCCTTCTGAACACCCTGTTCAGTACATTACACACTGACACACCGAGACGCTGCCTTCTGAACACCCTGTTCAGTACATTACACACTTCACATTCTTTTTCCCCCTTTCTTATGAGTTTTTCCTTCTGTTTTCCAAAAAAGCAGAAGACCCATCTGTTTCCCCTTGCAATATTATTTTGTGCCCCTTTCCGTTTGCGAATCATGATCCTGAATTCTGCGATATAGTTACTAGTCTTTTGTCTGGGGACACAAATTTTCAGTGTCCAATGTTCCTATGTTAGGAGAAGCAGCCCGATAACACTAGTGTTTTGACAGTCGCTGGTTTATGGACACTCTGTAGAGTAGGGAGAGTCACTGGGCTACTGGCTGCAAAATCCGACGTCAGATTTCTGGCAGCGGCGACGGAGTGGAAAGAGATACTTTAGTGCACTTCTACGAAACGTCCGCCAGAGTCCTCTATTCAGGAAAGCAATTTCACGAGTCCAAAGCAGCCGGAACGTGAAGCTTTTTAATTATCTCTGTCTCGTGTCTACGTTAAGAGTTCGTGGAGTTACACCTCCACTCCCGATACACACCAGCATGGCGCGGGAGAGGATACCTTCACCTTTTCAACTTGTAAACACGCGGTTCATTTCTTGAGTTTTTGGATTTTCGTAATTTGTGGACCTGTTATTTGAAACCTGTGTGAATTACTGCATATGAAAACCTGACATATTCTTACCGATATGTCGACATTTATTGAACTTTTAAAGGTCTACACAGAACTACACTTCAGATTCTAAAGCAAAAGTAATGATATTATACAAAAACACATTGTGTGGGCTGTCTACATGCTTACGTCAACCCACGCTAAACGTATTTCGAAGCCAAAGTTTTGGATTCTTGTCGTGTCTCCATCTTCAGGATAGAAATAACCAGTTGCTATCGAATGGGGTCATGGGCGCTTTAAGTAACCCCCCCCCCCCTCAGGCATACAGGTGGAAGAACTGGACAGAACTAGCCGGTATCCAGACAGACAACTGAACTGGACAGAACAAGCCGGTATCCAGACAGACAACTGAACTGGACAGAACAAGCCGGTATCCGGACAGACAACTGAACCCAGAATCAACGGATTACGAGGCAGGAGTGTCGGGGTTCTACGGCCATCTTAACTGCTTCACACTGCAAGGTGAAAGTATGTACATCCGTACATCTTTGTAATGACAACAATTAAGTAGCCGTAAAAAGCAACTGTTTACAACTGCAAACCCAATCACAGCTACATGTTTCGACTCACATCAAGCTTCTTCAGGATGTAAACAATGATGTATCAACTGAAACATGTAGCTGTGCTCGGGTCTGTAACAGCAAGAGAGGTGTTTGTCCGCTGTGTGTGTATGTGTGTGTTTGTGTTGGTGTTTGCCTACAAAACACAACGGGTTCAAACACTTCCAGTTAATCGCATTTTGTGCAGAAACGGCACCTGCACACAGAACACACACAGAACACAAACAGAACACAAACGAACACACACGAATACACACCCACGCTCAGAAATGTAGGAATTTCATGGCAAGTGCTGCAGTACGTGGTAAGGACTGACTTGTGCACAACCGTATCGGACGTGAGAGTCGATCGTGGGTATAGAAACGTTTGCGGGCCGAGCCTTAACGATATTGTGGCTGTATGGAACTCACTATTGGATTATACGAACAGTCCTGACAATCTGCCAACACCTGCAGTTGCTGCCACAACATAACGTAGCCCAGTAAGTCCTTCCTATTGTACAAGAAATATACACATATAGCCGCAGTTTGTATTGCACATGACAGTCACAGCCAGTTTAGTTAATGTAAACTGTCTGCTTAGGAGTTTTCTGATATTTATATATCTATTTCACTGAGAATATTGGGCTGTATTATTTATTTAATTTTCAGATCTCTTCAGCCATCCATCTGCCCCGAGAGTCCTTTTCTCCATATATATCTGTACAAAAAATTAACAGCTGCCCACAAAATGTACATACATGTTAACACCAGATTATCTTACAGTGATTATTTCACTAAAGGGGTGGTGATCTTTGTAAGGGACTAAGAGTGTTTTCTGTGAGGTAGAAATTAATTTTTTCAATGGCTGTTAAATAAAATTCGTGCTTGTTCCCCGACCTCTAACAGCAACCCACGGGTTCGAATCCACGCGAATCCTTTTGTGACCTGTATTGTATAAAGTGACACCGGAACAGATTTTTCTCCCAGTAGGCCTGATTTTCCCTTTCAGTATAATTCTAACACTGCTATTTGCCCCTTCTCACCCCAATGCTGCTACTATCAGACAGGCAAGCCGGCGAACACTATGCATCATCAGACAAGTGATGCCCTCTCAGTGTGTCGGGAGGCACTGAAAACAAAATTACTTTCGCATTTAAGTTCTTTGGTTTTCAAAGGATTAGAGGGAATTTGCCCCCGTCGGCAGTTTATGTGATCTCATCCAGCTGCAGTAACAGCAACTGACAACACTGGATGTGAGAACTAAGGCTCCACGTCTAGAACTAGATATCCAGTGAACGTGTGTGCATTTGAATATATTTTGTATAGATTGCAGCGATCCGTACTGTGGGCGAAATTAAAAGTAAATGAAAGGCGGTGCTATCCCTTTGAAGATGTGTGGTCACTATATGTACCGCCAGGCTTAACATTCACACATCCTACGTTCTGCCCACACAGCTGTATTCATGTGCTTTATGCGGATCTCAGAATAAACAGCCATTATTTCCCTATACAACATTAACTGACTGGTTTTTATAACCGAGACGGAGTGTTTACTGCGCGGTACGGACTGGGTATTTAAATATAGTACCAATGTAGTTCATTTTCAAATGGTTAGTTGCGCTGTGCTGCCAGTCTGCACACTGCTGTCAGTCTGCACACTGCTGCCAGTCTGCACACTGCTGTCAGTCTGCACACTGCTGCCAGTCTGCACACTGCTGTCAGTCTGCACACTGCTGCCA
>Ga0123355_10016313_pt1 | contig 11703 bp, 10 predicted proteins | sample TergutEmb28metaG_3_FD_89872 | JGI IMG/M metagenome (GOLD analysis project Ga0123355, IMG submission 89872) | Embiratermes neotenicus P1 segment gut microbial communities from Petit-Saut dam, French Guiana - Emb289 P1 | ecosystem: Host-associated > Arthropoda: Insects > Digestive system > Gut ...
AGCCGTAACATCGCTATATCCCAAAAACACCTTGGGGTTATTTTGGATTAAATCAAAATCTAATCCCGGCAGTAATCGTGCGGCCCCATACCCTCCCCGTGCAACAAAAATGCCGCGCACATATGGCGCGGCAAAGGCCGTGTGTAAATCACGCAGGCGTTCATCATCAGGGCCTGCCAAGTAGTCGTGCCGCAGGTAACAGCTTTCCATAACCCAGGGCACCAAGCCCATGGCTTTGATAACCTCTACACCAGCGGCTAAGCGCTCCCGGTCGCATGGCCCGGAAGTAGCAAGCACAGCTACGGTATCTCCGGGGCGGAGTAATTCTGGCGTTTGAAGACGTTCAATCATCGCTTTCTACCAACACCTTATTCGTATCGCATTCTACAATTACAATATCTTCCCCTATTTTGGTAATCTTCTCCCAGGGTATCCTGTACTCCTGATCCCGCCCAAAGACCCCCAATACCCTGCCTGGCCCGGGTACGATTATAGATAATATTTTTCCTTCTTCTGTATCAAAGTCTAGGTCGCTGACAAACCCATAGCGCACACCATCGTTTGTGTTGATTACTTCTTTCTGGCGTAAGTCATACATACGCGCCATATTTTCTCCTTAAAAGAAATGATTAAACACCAACCAATCCACAAAAATCAAAGCGGCAAGGCCCCATAAATAAAATGAAAAATACCTAAGCTTGCAGGCCTTTATAAGCTTTAACAATAAACGAATAGCAAGATAGCCCACCAACGCTGAAGCCGCCATCCCCACGACAATATTCATAAAACCGGCTGTACTTTCGCTGCCACGGGCCAATCCTACGGCTTCTAGCAAACCACCGCCGGCTATGGCAATCATAGCAAGCATAAACGAAAATTTAGCCGCTGCATCACGGTTAATCCCTCGGGTTAGGGCCCCTGTAATGGTGGTTCCCGACCGGGATATCCCCGGCGGTATCGCCAGGGCTTGGCAGATGCCAACAAACAGCGCATCAAACCAGGTGATATCGCGCTCTTCTTTTGTACCGGCAGTAAAGCGGTCGGCAAACAGCAGCAAAAACCCGGTTAAGGTAAAGGCCGCCGCAAGCCATATCCCCGTGCGGAAATTATTTTCCATAATGCCAAACTGATGAAAAATAAAGCCTACCACCACAGCCGGAATGGAGCCAACAATAAGCAAGCCCACCATCTTACTAAAAGGCTTTTTTATGAGCGCCCATACATCGGGCCAAAACACAATAAGTATGGCAGCCAGCGACCCTACATGCACCGCAATATCAAAGGTAAAAAGGGGCTCTTCTATGCCAAATACCCGCTGCAAAACTATTAAATGCCCCGACGAGCTAATGGGTATAAACTCTGTAATACCTTGCACTATGCCTAAAATAATCGCTTCAAATATGTTCATTTGTAACTCCTTTCAAATGGGGGCTACGCAGCATTAGCGAGACTCAGAAAAAGCCCTTTGGGGCATTGGCTTATTGCCGCCGTAGGCGGCATGTGCCGCTTTGCGGCACATTGAAAGCGCGTGATAGCCGCTTTTTTATAAGCCATTTATAGGTGTATAAATACAAGATGCTCTCAATGGCTTATAAAAAGCGGCTATCACGCGCTTTCATAAGCCAATGCCCCAAAGGGCTTTTTCTGAGTCTCGCTTTGCGTAGTTTAACGCCGTATATTTATCCCCAGTATACCACCAAGTCCCCCGCCTGCAATAGACAGCACAATCACCGTAACCGTGCGTCCATCCACAAAGAAGCCTGGCAGCATAACCATCATGATTATACCCAGCACCGCAACATAGATAAACCCCGCAATCATGCCCCACATCCAGCCTCGGCTGGCGGCGCCTTTGGAGGCGTCAAACCCGGCAATCATTACCGAAAGGAGTGTGGTGATTGCAATAACCATGGGCAGGTTGCGCTCGCTCATTTGTGTGTATGTAATAAGCATGGCATAGGCCAGGAAAATGATGCAGGTTATGGCATAACCCACCATTACGCCTATTACCAGTTGTTTTATCTGGGATTTATTTTCTTCGGTGACTAAGTGGCTGCTTGAAAGTTCTTTACGCATAAGTTATCCCTCCTATGGCGAATAGATCGCTTTATTCACTATACGAGGGGGCTTGTGGGATTATGCAAGTACATAATTGAGGGTGGGAAAAATTATCGAATATTCCTACTGATTTACCCAACCAGTAGGTAATTGATTTTTGAGCCGCCCCTGCACAAGCCGCGCCCATCCCAGGGGGAACCCCATATAGCAGATTAGCACCCATGGCTTACCAGACGAAGGCGCAAAACCCTCTGGTAAAGGCAACGACTCCCCTTTTAAATAGCGCATAGCCTCCGGCTCCGGTAAATCAACGGAGTAGCGGGCTTGGCTTTTTGTGATGCCCATTGCAAAGGCTTGGGATGGGGTAAAGCGGCCTTTGGTACATTCGCCTAAAAGCCAGCCGCTGCGGGCTACGCGCAGGCCGCTTAAATCTACGGGTTCCGGCTGAAGATACAGCCTTTGTATAGCGAACTTATCTGCATTTGAAAGAAAAAACGCTCCGTCTATGATATTCGGAGAGGCCGAAAACAACGGTAAAATCAATGCTTCCTCGCAAAAAGAAACGAATTCCTCAGGGGGACTATGCGTACCGGATATATCCCAGTCGAAATTATCAGGGTCCATGGTTTCGCCCCTTTTCGCCATAAGAGCAACAAAATGACCCTCGCCAGGGGCTTTATGGGGCCAGATACGGGTGGTTTCGCGCAATTCAAAATCTGGGTGCGCATCCAAAAACGCCGCCACGGTTCCTTCATTCTCCAAAGAGTTAAACGTACATGTAGAATAAACCATCCGCCCTCCGGGTTTTAGCATCTTTGCGGCATGATGAAGTATCTCCCGCTGCAGCGCAGCGCAAGCTTCCGGTTTATTGGCGGTGTACGCCCGAACAGCGTCCGGGTCGCGGCGGAACATCCCCTCCCCCGAACATGGCGCGTCCACTAATACACAATCGAAAAAAGCCCCAAATCTGGAAGCCAGGCGATGGGGCATTTCTGTAAGCACAACGGCATTGGTTACACCGGATAACTCCAGGTTTTTAACAAGGGCCCGGCTGCGAGAGGGGCTTGCGTCATTGGATACAAGGAGCCCCCTGCCCTGCATATATCCCGCAAGCTGCACAGACTTACCGCCAGGGGCTGCGCAAAGGTCGAGTACGCGCTGCCCCGGTTGGGGCCTAAGCGCTGCCGCCGGGCACATGGCGCTTGGCTCTTGGATATAGAAAAGGCCCGCGTTATATAGCAGGTTTTTTGATGGGCGGGCGTCAGGGGGGTATTCATAGCCTTGGGTACACCAGGGGATGGGAGTCAAACTTATGTCTGGCACAACGGAAGGGAGTGGCCCCAAGGGCCGGGGGTTGCTTAATTTGAGCAAATTAAACCTAATCCCCCGCCGGATTGGCTCACGATAACTGTCAAAAAAGGCTTCAAACTCATCCCCCAACAGTTCCCGCATATTCATAATAAACGACTCAGGCAGAGATAAAAGCGGCTCAACCACGGCTTTTATCTCTCTCCCGAAACTCATCGGCAGTCAGCCCAAAAAGCACTTCATCCCAATAGCGCCCGCTCATATAAATCTGCTCTCTGCGTACGCCCTCTTGTACACATCCCAACTTTTTTAGCATGGTTGCCGAAGCGACATTATCCTCGATTACAGATCCATAATATTTATGCAATCTACGCTCATAGAAAGCATAACGCATTAAAATCCGCATTGCGGCGGTGCCGTAACCTTTGCCGCATTCGGCTGGGGTAATTTGCATTCCAATTGAAAAAGTCCCATGGCGTTCGTCTATAGAGTTTAAGCCGATAAACCCAAGGGGTTGCCCATCTAGGGTTTCAACAATAAATGCTAGACTGCCGGATTCTTCGTTAAAATTTGCAACCTTGTCCGTCCGTGATTTCCGATTTTCCTCCGTAGGGGGAAGGGCTTGCTCGTAGTTAAGACGCCGCCGGGCCGCACTGTCAAACTCCATATGATAAACCGTAGGCCAGTCCTCGGGGAGAGTTGTGCGCAAACGCACCCGGTCATCTTGCCAATAATAGTTGGAATAATCTATAGCTTGCATCCAAAACTCCTTTAGAAGCTGTATTCAACCCTGCCAAAATCGCCGCGCCAATTCGGCTTTGCCAGGGTTGAATACAGCTTTTTATTGTGTACGCAGGCTCTTCGCCATAAGCAAACACGGATTACTTGCACCCCAAATCGTGGGAAACACCTCAAGTGGCCTAAACCCTACGGAATAATAAAACTCACGGGTGCGGTCATAAGGTTCATATTTGCTGGAGGCATCCAGGGTTTTTACAGTTAAAAACTCCATGCCATGTGCGCGGCAATAATCCTCGCATTTTGCGACAAGCTTCCGGCCTAGGCCTTGCCTATGGTAGGCATCCTTTATTCCCATCACATAAATATCGCCGGTGTACTTGTTATGCACTTTAATTGATACAAACCCAACCGCAGCGTCATTGTCAAATATGGCATAAAAAGGCATTTCTTTTACGCCGGCTACATATTCTACAAGGGATTCTTCACAACCAAACCAATCCGGCAGTGACCTAAGAACATTGTTGCATGTTTCGGATTTGGTTTCCGGGGCCGTTATCTCTCTAATCTCTGTCATAAACATACCTCGTTTTGTAGTGCCGATTATATGGCGGATTCCGCCTTCCATTTTTCAATAAGGGAGGCGAGGTCTTGCTGGCCTTCGTCCCCGTTTGCGTGGCTGCGTACAGAGACTTTGTTTTCCTCAACTTCTTTATCCCCGATAATCAACATCACGGGGATTTTTTGAAGCTGTGCCTCGCGGATTTTGTAGCCCATTTTCTCGCCTCGGACGTCAATTTCTACCCTTAGCCCTGCGGCGTCGATTTCATTATATACATTTTGTGCTGCTTCGTGGTGCCGCTCTGATATGGGTATTACCATTATCTGAACCGGGGTCAGCCAGAAGGGGAACCATCCGGCGCAATGCTCGGTTAGCACGGCAATAAAGCGCTCTAGGCTGCCAAAGCAGGTGCGGTGAATCATCACAGGCCTATGCTTTGCCCCGTCTGGGCCGATATAGGTCAGGTCGAAACGCTCGGGGAGATTCATATCACATTGTATCGTGCCGCATTGGAAGCTGCGGCCCATGCTGTCTTTTATATGAAAATCAATTTTCGGCCCGTAAAATGCCCCGTCGCCTTCGTTGATTTCATAGGGACGCCCCATTTCGTCCAGGGCCTCCTGCAAGCTTTTAGTTGCGCTTTCCCAAGCCTCGTCGGTACCGATGCTTTTTTCCGGGCGAGTGGAAAGCTCGAAGTTAAACTCGTCCAGCCCAAACGCGGCGTAAACTTCCTCAAATAGTTGTATAATCTTGATGATTTCGCCTTTGAGCTGCTCTTGGGTCATATATATGTGAGCGTCGTCCTGCGTAAAATAGCGCGTCCGCGCCAACCCGTGCAATGTGCCCGACAGCTCGTTCCGATGGATATGCCCAAGTTCCGCTATGCGAAGGGGGAACTCCTTGTATGAGTGCATATCTATCCCATAGGCCAGCATCCCGCCGGGGCAATTCATGGGCTTAATATAATATTGCTGCTCGTCAATTTCCAGGCCATACATGTCGTCGCTGTAATTTTCGGTATGACCGGAACGCTTCCATAGGTCGCCAATAAGCATTATGGGAGTGGAAATTTCTTGGTACCCATACTTTTTATGAACCTTTCGCCAGTACTCTATTAATCTATTTTTCAAGATAACGCCCTTTGGCAGATAGAATGGGAACCCTGGCCCTTCGTCCATAAAGGCGAACAGCTTCATCTCCCGGCCCAGTTTGCGATGGTCGCGCTTTTTGGCTTCCTCTATACGCTCCAGATGCAGGGCGAGTTCCTCTTTGGTAAAGAATGCCGTGCCGTAAATCCTGGATAACATGGCGTTTTTCTCATCCCCGCGCCAATATGCCCCTGCAACGGATTGCAATTTAAACGCCTTAACCGCGCCGGTTTTTGGCATATGGGGCCCCGCGCAAAGGTCAACAAATTCCCCTTGCTTATAAAAAGACGGCGCGTCCTCCAGGCCCTCCAGCAATTCACGCTTATAGGGTTCCCCTTGCTCGTCCACATAGGCCAGGGCTTCCTCCATACTTAGGGTGAAATGCTCTATTGGGAGGTTGGCCTTTACGATTTTTTTCATTTCCTTTTCGATGGCCTCTAAATCCTGGGTTGTGAAGGGGGTTTGGGTTTCGAAGTCATAGTAAAAACCGTTTTCGATTGCCGGGCCGATTGCCAGCTTTACGCTTGGGAAAAGGCGCTTTACAGCCTGGGCTAAAATATGAGCCGCCGTGTGGCGCAAGGATCCAATGTCTTGATGCATTTCCGGTTTGTTTTCGGGTTGCATTATATCGCTCCTTCGTATGTTGGTTTTTTCTTTGGGGTATCATATCATATTTTTTGGGATAAAAAAGCCCAACAGAAGTAATACTCCCATTGGGCTTGGTTTCGAAAAATGATTAATAAATCTTACTAATCCACAACCACCACTTCAGCCATCCAATTTGCCAGCATCAGTGTCAGGTCTGCGATATCAATTTCTCCGTCTCCTGTTAAATTAACCCGCTCGTTTTCACGCATCCAGTTGTTAAGCAAAATGTTTAAATCCGTGACGTTTATCTGCCCCGAGCCGCTGATATTACCCGGATACATTGGTAGCTGCTCTGGGAAGCGGGGGTCTTGGCTTACCCGCACTGTATTCCCATCCTCCGGCATTATTACATTATTGATGATAAAACCGGTATGGCTCGGCTGCGAAAATACCAAGCTGTATGTGCCCGCGTCCATATCTGTAAACATAAATCGCACAGGTATCGTTGTGTTTGCGGGTACAAGATTTATTGTTTCATAGGATACGAGGGGGCCGTCTGCCGCGCCGTAGCGCAGCTCTATTGTTACTGTGCCCACAGGGTTTGGATGGGTAAAATAGCCCTCTATGGTACTTGTACCCGGAGGGGGTGGTGTGGGCATAGCTGGTGCGGGAGCTTCATCTGCAAAACGGGATGTGGGGGCCGAGTATTCGTAAGGCGCATCATTGATAATATCATCGTATTCCTCGTATTCATTCCCAATATCCCCTGCGGCAGGGGTAGGCACCAAAGGCATCCTCCTGTTCGCACTTACATAGCTTTCAAATATCCAACGCTGCATCTCATCGCCGGTCAAAGGCTGTAAACGCGCTCTTGCGCTGTTTTCTGCACTGTCTATGGTAAGCGCCAAATGCTGGTTGTAAGCACATAGGATGTAAAACTCCCCGTACCCGGCATCCAACAAAACCCACTCTTGGGTCGGGTCGTTTGCTTCCAGCGGCCTAATATTTATAACGGTACCAATCCCAGGGGAGTAATTAAAGGCGTTTAGCACAAGTGGGTAAACAGGCGAGCGGAAAATATACGCATCCCCTCGGCTGCTGGCGTACCAAACCTGGGTTTCATAACGATTGTGATTGTCAAAAATGGTGACATTGTTATTTGCAACGGGGGTATCCCAAGCGGATACATTTAATAATCGGGTTGGGGAGCCAACGCTCCTGATTTGGTAAGCCCCGTTACCGATAGAAGCCGGTGGGCCGGAAGGTATGGTGCGGTTTATCTCGTCATAATTATTTGCCCGTAAAATTAGAGACGGCGCGCCCCACCCGTTGCGGTAAAGCCCGTGAGCCACTTGATTTGGGCTGCCGATATTGGATTCAAAAACCCGGCCTCCCCCTAAGTAAATAGCCATGTGCCCGCCGGAGATATTTGCTCTTTCCCCTGGGTTCCATATAAACAGGTCGCCAGGGCGGGCATTGGCCCTGCTTACGCTATGGGTTCCCGCCGGTATGTATCCGCTGTAAGCGCCTACATTGTGTGGTATCCCAAATATCCACCAAAAAGCGTAACGGGCAAAGGCCACACAGGTCCAAGACCCGGCATTGCCCATAAGATTGGGATATCCCATGCTTCGCATGACATTTAGCAAGTAGCAATTATCGCAGGCATTCACCCCGGCGGCATGATAGCAGCGCCCGCCATTGGCGGTAAAAAACGAACCGTTTGGGAAGCGCTGGCTAAGCTGCTCTATCCGTTGGGCAACATCACCTGTTGCCGCGTGGGGCCTTGCCACGGCCTCCCTTGGGATTAAAACCGCAATGGCGATAAGCATCGCTACCGCCATTACACCGGCGATAAGCCTATGTTTTAGTGATTTCATAAAACCGGATTTCATAATGCATCCTTTCGTCCCAACATAAAATACCGGATAGGGTATGTCGACATTAAGAAATATCCTACTCCGTTTATTCGTTGTTTTAAGTTGGATCCCCTAACCAAATTTAGTGTTTCGAAACCGAGGCCAGTTTCGCAAATATGTAGATGCCGCAATGTGCGCGCATACTGCCCTGCGTTTTCATGGATATGTGACGAAATGAAAATACCATTCCATGAAACCTATGTCAATGCTTTAAACCCTGGGCTTTTGTTGGGAAAATCCCCACAAATCGCCCGCAACCCCTATGAAAATCATGTTTTCTGGAAAAAGTGGCTTGTATTGCGGGTTTCTTACAATTTTATTACTTGTAGTCATTATTGAAATCTAAAGGGATGTAAAAGGAGGGGCTGGTTAAGCATAGCGAGCCTCAGAAAAAGCCCATGGTGGCATTGGCTTAGCCGCCGTAGGCGGCATGTGCCGCTATGCGGCACATTGAAAGCGAGGGGTAGCCGTTTTTTATAAGCCCATTTATGATTTCCTGTTTGAAATGATTCAGGGGCTTATAAAAAACGGCTACCCCTCGCTTTCATAAGCCAATGCCACCATGGGCTTTTTCTGAGACTCGCTATGCTTAACCAGCCCCCCTTTACATCACTATATATTCAATGTCTTAAAATACCCCAGATACCCGGCATTCTTATCAAACATCTCCTGAGTCATTTCTTTTATCTCTGCCATAGAAAGCACGGCGGCAGATAGGGGGTCAAATAAATTGGCTTGGAATACCTTCCATGGATCTCCTTCGATTATGGCATCCACCACCATTTTTTCTATTTGAGCCGATAGGCTTATCAGTGTTGCCAGGTTATCCGGCAAATCCCCGATATGCATGTACTGCAAGCCCGACTTTGTAGCAAGTACCGGGGTTTCTACACATGCAAGAGGCGGCAGGTTGGTTATCAGCCCGTTATTTAGCTGGTTGCCATTAAACATAAAGGGTTCGCCGTCGCCAAAAATTGCGTTAAAAATATTGGAAGCGTATTCCTCTCCGCGATTCAAATCAACATCATCTTTATCCAAGAACTCGTTAAACATGGCTTCCCAAGTGTTTTCGGCTTTCAAATACTCGTTCAGGATATAGGCGTATTCCCCCGGGTTCCAGTTAGTGCCGTGGGTGCAGTATTTTTCGATTAAATCCTTACGCTTTCTAAACCAGGGCAGATACTCAGAGTTATGACCGGAGGACTCCGTAGGATAATAGCCCAGCTGCAAGTACATTTCGTTACGGATCTGCTCGGCGTTTAAAATCGCGGGGTCGTTGGTTACTTTATCATAAATCAGCGGGTATGCATCCTGCCCCTTTACTTTAAAGTCCAAATAAAATGCCTGGTGATTAATCCCTGCGCAGGTAAAAGAATACTCCCCCTGTTTTGCGCCAATCCAATCAGCAAGCATTGAGGCGGTGCCTTGTACGCTATGGCAAAGGCCTGTCACTTTTACCTTGCTTTGCCGCTGGAGATAGCTGCATAAAAGCCCCATGGGGTTTGTGTAGTTAAGCACGATGGCTTCCGGGCAAAGCTTCTCCACATCCCGGATAATATCCAGCATCACCGGCGCTGTGCGCAAGAACCGAAAAACCCCTGCGGGGCCGCGGGTATCCCCTACGTTTATATCCACGCCGTATTTTTTTGGGATTTCGATATCATGACGCCAAACATCCACGCCCCCTTGCAAGATGGTGATTAGTACCCCATCTGCGCCTTCCAGGGCTTTTTTGCGGTCGGTTGTGGCATAAACCGTTGCTGGATAGTTGCCTGCGGCAATCAATTTTTGTATGGCCTTTTCAGAATAAGCCAGCCGCCCTTCGTGAATGTCCATCAAATGAATTTCCGCATCCTTGAATGCGTCAAAGCTTAAAATATCCCGGACAAGACTGCGGGTAAAGCCCAATGAGCCGGCCCCGATAAATGTGAACTTCCTTGGCATAAAGCATCTCCTTTTGCTTTGCTATATTTGATACACCGTCACACCCTGCACAACCCGATTAACCAAGCCAGAAGGGGATGGATTATCCGTAGGCACCCCTATAGCAAGTGACGCATACATAGCCATCAATTGCATAAACACAAGTCCCTGCATATCTGTTACAACATCCGCAAAGGCCTCATGCCCAAAGGCTTTGTATGGCACGGCAAGGTCGGCTTCTACTGCTGCATCTTCGTTGTGTATTGCCACAACCTTATTACCATCCCGCTGGCTGTAAAGCTCTTTTAGTAAATCCATATCGTATCGGGCGGTAAAATCATTATTGGAAATAAAATGAATCGTCACAGCTTTAGGGCTAAGCACCGTTTTTGGCCCATGCCTAAATTCGGCAGAGTTATTATGGCCTGCCACCACTGCGCCGTTGGTAAGCTCCATTATTTTTAAAGCGCCTTCTTGAGATAGCGCCGTGTGGGTTCCGCTGCCGATATACCAAGCCCGGTCAAAGCCCCACTCTGCGCAGGTTTTGGCGGCTCTTACCATATCAGGCCCCTTCGTTTCGATTTGATCGGCAAGGAGATCCATGTCGCCTGATATCTTTTGGATATCATAGCCGCTTAGTGCGGCAAAGCCTGCCATAATCATGGTTGACACGCTGCTTGTCATGGCAAAGCCTTTATCGTTGGTGCCTTCTGGCATCACCAGCAAAAGGCCGTTTTCGGATTCCCGGGTAATGGCGCTAAGGCGACTTGTTCCGTCACAGACTATTGCCAGTTCGTATAAATTTTTAACGATTTTGCGGGCATATTCCACCGCCCCTACAGACTCGGGGCTGTTGCCCGAGCGCCCAAAAGACACCAGCAATGTTGGGGTATCGGCAAATAGGTATACATCCGGCGCGGATACGATGTCTGTAGTGTGTATCGCATCGCAGTTTATCCCCGCAGCCTTTGCAAGATACCCAGCCACAGCCCGCCCCGCAAAACCCGAACTGCCTGCACCGGTAAGTATAATACGCATGTTTTTAAGATTTCCCATTTTGCCCATGAAGCCAAAAATTTCCGGCTTCATTTTTTTTAGATACTCGCCCAACCTGCGCCACATTATGGGCTGATGAGCGATTTCATACGCCGTGTGCTCGCATGTCTTTTCTTTAAAGCATTCTCCCGATACACCGTAGAACTGCTTGTACAAATCCATAATGAAACCTCTCCTTTATGCTTTTGTATCGGCTTCAATCATTTTCAAAAGCCAGCAAATATTCTCCCCAAGCCGCTCCATGGTGCGTATCCCTTCCGCGTCTTTTTCAAAGTCCCCTAAATCTCGGCTAAGGCTCATGTTCCAATAGCTGCTCCCGGGGATAATCATATCGCAAATCAAGAACATATGCTGGATGGAGTCCAAGGTATGAATCCCCCCGGCGCGCCTTACCGCCGTCACC
>Ga0123355_10016314_pt1 | contig 11702 bp, 10 predicted proteins | sample TergutEmb28metaG_3_FD_89872 | JGI IMG/M metagenome (GOLD analysis project Ga0123355, IMG submission 89872) | Embiratermes neotenicus P1 segment gut microbial communities from Petit-Saut dam, French Guiana - Emb289 P1 | ecosystem: Host-associated > Arthropoda: Insects > Digestive system > Gut ...
GCCGGCGTCGAGGAAGTCCCGCACCTCGGCGACGTGGCCCTGCTGGCGAAGGCGGGAGGCCAACTCACGTGCGGCACCGTCATGACCGGCGCCCATGCTGGCGGAGACCACCAGGATGCGCCGGTGCGGCTCCGCCGCTGGACTGATCGCCCCGACGACGGGCGCTCTGCGGGTCCTCCGACGCCAATTCACGGGCGGTTAGGCTAGTCGGGGAGGGTGACGGATTCGGGGTTCTCGGTGATCAATGAGGGGGACGCCCGGGCGATCAGGTCCGGCCACCGAGTCGACGGTCGGCGATGAGGTCGAGCACGAGGCCGGTCCATCCCGTCTGGTGGGAGGCGCCGAGACCTGCTCCTTTGTCGCCGTGGAAGTACTCGAAGAACCACAGTTGGTCCCGCCACCGCGGGTCCCTCGCCAGCCGGTCGTCGCCGCCGAAGACCGGCCGGCGCCCGTCGGGACCCGGGAGAAAGATGGAAACCAGCCGGCGGGCAAGGTCGTCGGCGACCTCGGTGAGTGGCAGGTGCCTGCCGGATCCGGTCGGGTACTCGACGAGAAACCCGTCGCCGAAGTAGCGGGCGAAACGGTCGAGCGATTCGATCAACAGGTAGTTGAGCGGGAACCAGACCGGGCCGCGCCAGTTCGAGTTCCCCCCGAACAGCTCGTTGGTCGACTCGGCAGGCTCGTAGTCGATCGACCAGTGGATGCCGTTCACGTCGAGCGTGAAGGGCTCCTCGCGCAGCCCCTGCGACAGGCTGCGCAACCCATGCGGGGAGAGAAGCTCGTCGGGGTTCAACACGTGGGCGAGCACCGCTCGGAGCTGGTCGCCGTCCACGACGGACAGGAGCAGGCGCTGCTCGCCGTCCACCAGGTTCGGGTGCCCCACGTGCAGGGCGTACTGGGGCTTGTGGTCGATGAACCATTGCCAGCGGGTGGCAAAGTGCTCGAGCGAGTCGATGGTCGACTGGTTCAGCACCGTGACCGCGAACAGGGCGATGATGCCCACCATCGAACAGACCCGCACCGGGATCCTCTGCCCACCGTCGGGTTCGATGACGTCATAGAAGAAGCCGTCATCCTCGTCCCACAGTCCCTGCGTCTCCATCGCAGCGGCGATGTAGGTGAAGTGCTCGAAGAATTTGGTGGCCACGTCTTCGTAGACGGGGTTCTCGCCGGCCAGCACCATGGCCATCTCGAGCAGGTTGAGGGAGTAGGCGGCCATCCAGGCCGTTCCGTCGGACTGCTCCAGGCGCCCGGGGAAGGGAAGCGGCCGGGAACGGTCGAACATGCCGATGTTGTCCAGGCCGAGGAAGCCGCCTTCGAAGACGTTGTTGCCGGCGGCGTCCTTGCGGTTGACCCACCAGGTGAAGTTGAGCATCAGCTTGTGGAAAACCCGCTCCAGGAACCCGAAGTCGGGCCGGGCCTGCGGGTCGGTGGCGGAGCGCGCCTGGAAGTCAACCTCGAAGACGCGCAGGGCCGCCCAGGCGTGGACGGGCGGGTTGACGTCGCCGAAGTTCCACTCGTAGGCGGGTAGCTGGCCGTTCGGGTGCATGTACCACTCCCGGCACAGCAGGATCAGTTGCCGCTTCGCGAATTCGGCATCGAGGTGGGCGAGCGGGACGCAGTGAAACGCCAGGTCCCAGGATGCATACCAGGGGTATTCCCATGGGTCGGGCATGGAGACGATGTCCCGATTGTCGAGGTGGGTCCAGTCCGCGTTGCGCCCCGCCAGCCGCTCGGGTGGCGGCGCGGGCTGGGCCGGGTCCCCCTTCAGCCAGGTCCCGACGTCGTAGTGGAAAAACTGCTTCGACCACAGCATCCCCGCCGCCGCCTGGCGCAGGGCACGGGACTCTTCGGCCGTGACGTCCTTCGGGGCCAGCGAGGCGTAGAAGTCGTCGGCCTCGGCCTGCCGCCGGGCGAGGGTTGCCACGAAACCCTGGCCGAGGTCGACGGGCGGGGACGCCGGCGCAACGACGGGAGAGGCCGCTGCGGCGGCGGGCATCCCCTCGGGTCCGAGGACCCGGCGGAACCGCAGCCGCACCTCGGTGGTTTGCCCGGCCGCCACCGTGAGCTTGTAGTGCAGCGACGCCTTGGTGCCACGCTTCGCCGGATTCACGGTGGGGGCGCCCGCAATCACGTGATCGCCGATGCCGTCTTTCGGCCAGACCGGACCGGGCACCCCGTACAGCTTGGCGAGGTTCGTCTCGTTGTCGCAGAACAGCGTCTCGGGCGTTCCCGAACCGTCCAGGCGCCAGACGCCCAGGTCGTCATGGTGACAGACGATGGCCGCCTCGCCCCCCTGGCCCTCCAGCCGTGGCTTGTCGTCCTCCGGGCCCCAGCTCCAGCGGTTCCGGAACCAGATGGTCGGGAGCACGTCGAGGGTGGCCGGATCCGGGCCCGCGTTGGTGAGCTCCAGGCGCCACAACAGGTCCTCGGGAGTTGCCTTCGCCCAGGTTGCGGTCACCACCCAGTAGCGGTCCCCCTCGAAGATCCCGGTGTCGTTCAGTTCGAACTCCGGATCGTGTCGGGTGCGGGCGCCGTTGACGGTTCGGAGCTGGTCGTAGGGGAACTCGTTCTGGGGGTAGTGGTAGCGCCACCGCAGCCACGAGGAGGTCGGCGTCGCGTCGAGGTACCACCAGTAGTCCTTCGCGTCTTCGCCATGATTGCCCTGTTCGCCGGTCAATCCGAAGGCCCGTTCCTTCAGGATCGGGTCCTTGCCGTTCCACAGCGCCAGGGCGAGGCAGAGAAGTTGCTGGTCATCGCAGATGCCGCCGAGTCCGTCCTCCGACCACCGAAAGGCGCGGGAAGAAGCCTGCTCGAAGGGGAAGTAGGACCAGGCGTCGCCGCCCGGCGAGTAGTCCTCCCGCACCGTTCCCCACGCCCGCTCCGACAGATACGGCCCCCATCGGCGCCACGGTGCAATGCGATGGTCCGCCTCCGAGATGCGCTGCGTCTCCTCGTGCATGGCCCAATCGTCGCGGGAGCGGACCGGCTATGCCAGCGGCGCCGCCAGGTTTGCCCGGCTGCAAGCCCGGAATTGCTGAGGTCTGCTCCAACTCCTACCTGCAGATTCGCCCGGCGAGGCGGAAGCGTCGCGAGGTGGAATTCGGCTCTGAGCGGGGTGAATGAAGCCCGATCGAGCGGCCGACAGCCCCGATGACCCCCAAGTCCCCCGCTCTGGCCTCCGATTTCCTTGTCAGACAAGGGAATACTTGACCTGGGACGGAAAAACCTCTTTGATGACAAGCATCTTCCCCGAAAAAACGCACCCAGGAGGTGGCGGTGAACAGGACAGGACTCGTAGAGGCCGTTGCAGCCGAGACCGGACTTGATCGGAAACAGGCTGAGGCAGCCGTGAAGGCGTTCACCGATACCGTGATCGCCGAGACCAAGTCGGGGGAGAAGGTGTCGGTCTTCGGGTTCGGCACGTTCACCCCGAGATCTCGTGCGGCTCGGATCGGCCGCAACCCGCAGAGCAACACGCCCGTCAAGATCCCGGCGTCGATGGCCGTACGCTTCGCACCGGCTTCGGCCTTCAAAGAGGCCCTGAACTCGAAGAAGACGGCGAGCAAGAAGACGGCGGCGAAGAAGACGACCGCCAAGGCGACGACGACCAAGACGGCGGCGAAGAAGACGGCTGCCAAGGCGACGACGACCAAGACGGCCGCCAAGAAGACGACCGCAAAGGCCGCTTCCAAGAGCACCTCGGCCGCCAAGACCACGTCCAAGCGGGCCACGGCAAAGACGGTCGCGCCGGCCACCAAGTCGACGCCCTCAGCCCGCGCCCGGCGCACAACTCGGTAACGAGCCCCTGAGGTAGCGGGCACCGAGACCTCAGGTGCCCTAGATCATCAGGTGTTCGGTCATCAGGTGGAAGGCTTCCGCCGGCTGTCCGTCGCCGGAGGCGCCGGTGTCGCGTGCACGGGCATGCACCCGAGCGGCGAAGGCCTGACGCGCCGGCTCATGGTCGGGGTCTTCCACGCCCATCGTCGAACGCAGTTGACTGCGATGCGCGAAGAGGGCGCTGACCTTGGCATCGAGATGACGCTGTTCGACGCGCTCGAGGTGATTGACCTCGTCCGCCTCCCATAACAGGATTGCCGATGGCCTGTGGGGGGGATCCGCCAATTCGGGGAAGAAATGCGGATCGCGGGCGGCGACCACCCCTTCGACGAGCAGATAGCCGGCGTTGCGATGGTCTGGGTGCAGGCGGTAGCGCTTCCAGGGGTCGTGCCCGAGCACCACATCCGGGCGAATACGCCGGATGCACGCCGCCACCTCCCACCGCTGTCGGAGGCCCGCCTCGAGCTCGCCATCCGGCCAGTCCAGGAAGGTCGCAGCCCCGACACCGCCGAGCCGTTTGGATGCCTCACGCTGCTCGTCCCTGCGGAGCGCCACCAGACGGGCCGTGTCCTCTTCGGGGTCCCAGGATCCCTTGGACCCGTCGGTGAGCACCAGGTGGTGGATCCCACAACCGGCCGCCGCCCACTTGGCGAGCGTTGCGCCCGCCCCGAACTCGACGTCGTCGGCGTGGGCCCCGATCGCCAGGGCAACGGAAGGGACCGCCAGGTCGACGCTGTAGCGCGCCGGGGCGTCGGGTCCGGGATCGGTTGGGAGTTCGCTCAACGCCGGACGGCCACCAGGTCCGCCGGCAGGTCGACGTCCCAGGCGAGGGGGGAGTCGTGAACGACACGGACCGGCAGGTGCAGCCTTTCCGCCTCGGCCAGGTGCCGGGCATAGGAGCCGGGGCCGTAGGAGAAGCCGAATGTGGGGTGGGTCGGCACGGCGATGACGTTCGTGCCGTCGTGGCGTCGGTCGGGGACGATGGTCACCCCGAGGCCCTCGCTCGACCAGCGTTCCGTGACCCAACGGAGGTCTGAGGCGAGGGGCAGATCACCGGCCGCCACCACCACGAGCTCCACGCCGGCAGCCGCCAGGCGTGCCACTCCCTCCTCGACCGCCCCGTTGAGCCCCCGCCCGGGCTCCCAGATGACGAGCGCCCCCTGAGCCCGTGCCCAGGCAGCCACGTCGCGGTCGTCGCAGACGACGGCGACCGGGAGGCCCGCCGCCGAGGCAACCACCCGCTCCGCCATCGTCCGGGCGAGCTCGGCCCTTCGCTCCGGCGAGAGCGCAGGGGCCAGCCGCAACTTGGCCTCGGAGAAGCGCTTCACCGGCACGAGCACCGCGTCCGCTCCGAGCCACGACGCCCCGCGCCCCGGCGGGTTCGCTGGCGTCGTCATGTGCATTGGCCGATCCTACGGGGAAGCACACCATGACGCGACCCTCACCGTCTACGTTGGCCTCCAATGCGCCAGCTGTTCCCCGGACCCGGTCGAGCGCTCACCGATCGCATCGCCCTCGAGGAGGCGTACGCCACGCCGGTGGACCCCTCTCTGCGGGTCAATTTCGTGGTGTCCCTGGACGGGGCGATCGAGGTGAATGGCCAGAGCGCGCCGCTCGGCGGGCAGGCCGACCGCGACGTCTTCGCCACCCTGCGGGCCCTCACCGACGTGGTTCTCGTCGGCGCCTCGACGACGCGGGCGGAGAGGTACGGGCCTGCAAAAGTGTTGCCCGAGGCCGTCGAACGCCGCCGCCAGCGGCGCCAGGCCGCGATTCCCCCCATCGCGGTCGTCACGGCCACCGCCGCGCTCGATCCGGACGCCGCGCTCTTCTTGTCCGAACCCCGGCGGGGGATCGTCCCGCCGCGCCCGATCATCCTCACGTGTGAGACCGCGCCGATCGATCGCCGGAGGCGCCTGGAGGACGTGGCGGATGTGGTCCTGTGCGGGGTCGAATCGGTGGACATGACCCTGGCGCTGGCCGAGCTGCGCGCACGGGGCCTGCCTCAAGTGCTGTGTGAGGGCGGCCCCACGCTCTTCACGACCCTGCTCGGCGAAGGCCTGGTGGACGAGTTGTGCCTGACGCATTCCCTCGTCCTCGCCGGCCCGGGTCATCATTCGCTGGTCGTGGCCGCCAAGCGGTTCGGTGAAGGCGCCGTCTGGGACCAATTGATCCACTGGCGGCTCTCGTTCCTGGCCGAAGACGAGGGGTTGCTCCTCGCCCGCTATCGCTTCGAGCGCGCCGAGCAACTCGAGGAGGCAGGGCCGCTCGAGCAGGCCGGGCAGTCATGATCGAGCCGGAGGCGGGCAGGACCGAGCCGGCGGCGGGCATGATCGAGCCGGCGACCCCGGCTGTTGCGAAGACCCCGCTGCTGCGGCCACTCGCGGGCCGGCGGACGCTGCACGTCGTGCCCAGCCTCGCCCTCGAAAAGTCCCTGTGGGACGCCGGTGACGAGGTGGTCGTCGGCATGGACGAGGTGGGAAGGGGATCCTGGGCCGGCCCCCTGGTGATCGGGGCGGCAATTGTCCCGAAGGACCGGCGCGTGAACGGGATCCGTGACTCGAAGATGCTCACCGAGGAGCGTCGGGAGACGCTCTTCCCCCGCATCGCCGCGTGGTGCCATTCATGGGCCGTGGGCGCCGCGACCCAGGAGGAATGCGACGGGCTCGGAATGACCGCCGCCCAGCGCCTGGCGGCCGCCCGTGCCCTCGATGGCCTCGATCTCGAAGCCGATCGGATCCTCGTCGACGGCAACTGGGACTTCGTGGGACGGGGCAACACGATCCGGGTGATCAAGGGCGACGCCGCGTCCCTCTCGGTCGCCGCCGCCTCTGTGCTGGCCAAGGTCAGCCGGGACCGGCTCATGCGCCGGGAAGCCGAGCACTACCCGGCGTATGACTTCCAGTACAACAAGGGCTATCCCTGCCCCCGGCACCGCATGGCGCTCCATGCCTACGGGCCGACGGCCATCCACCGTCGCAGCTGGATCTTTATGGAGTCCCTTTCCTGGGGAGTGGCCGGACGGCGGGTGACCGGTCGCCCTCAAGGAGCGGACTTCTCCCCGGAGGAGTAGCTTAGGCGGTGGGTGTGCCTTGCCAGACAGCGAGGCGGCCGTCCACCTGCCCGGCGACGATCGGGTCGAGGCCGAGGTAGACGACCTGGCTGGCGGAAACGCCGAAGTCGGCGCCCCAGGTCCCGGGGGACGTCGGGAGCTGGCGCCAGGTCTGGCCGGCGTCGGCAGACTCCCAGACACCCAGGGCGGAAAGACCGTCCTCCGTCCATGGCTCGGTGGATGAGCCGGTGACAGCCAGCCAGGTGTTGCCGTCGTCGGCCACGTCGGTGATGGCGGGTGTTCCGTTGGTGGTCAGGAACGCGGCGACGGTTCGACGATTCCAACCGTTGCCGGTCGAAGAGCTCCACAGGGCGGCGGTCGGGGCTCCGTTGCTCGACGCCGATGCCCCCCAACCGATCAGGGACCCGGTCGACGTGTCGCTGCAGCCGAGGAGATATTCGGCGCTGTCGGCCGGAGGTATGGGCCCGACGGCAGTCGAGCCGGCGGGAGGAGACAGTTGCCAGGCGCTGCCCGTCGAACCGCCCTGACCGCTGGCGGTCGCTCCGACCGCGACGGCCGCCTCAGGTATGGAACAGGCGCCCGAGACGGTATCGGGCTCCGCTACCGGTTCGGAATCGAGGGTGCCGAGGGGCGTCCATTTGGTTCCGTTGCTCGACTTCCAGCCGATTGCCGAGTGACCGCTGAAGGAGGTCGCCACGTAGAGCGTCTTGCCGAGCGAGGTCACGGCACCCTCGGGCACCTGGTACGGGCTCGGCGGGGGCGGAGATGGCGCGAGTGGCGTGGTCGTGGACCCCGACGGTGGTGCGCTTGTCGTCGGGGAGGCGATGGTCGTGGGCGCCCTTGCCGCGAGCGGGCGTGTCGTCGGGACGGTCGGCCTCGGCGCCTGGGTGGTCGCGCTCGCCGGAGTGGTCGTGTCCGGCGTGGTCGTCGCCGTCTTTCCCGGAGTCGTCGTCCTCGCGGGAGTGGTCGTGCTCGTGCCCGTGCTCCTCGTCGTGTTCGAGGGGAGGGCTGAGCCATCCACGGCACCGCGAGCATCGAGACGGACGGCCGTCCAGGTCTTGGCGTCGGTGGACCTCCATACGGTCAGCGTCGGCTCACCGGGGGAAGCGGCCGATGTCACGGCGGCGGTCGTCGCAGAGGCTCCGCCGACGGCCACCAGTCCCCGGTCCGTCACGGCCAGGTCGCTGACCGTCTGACCGAGGAAGGTGTCGCCGGTCGGAGCGACCGTCCAGCGCCCACCGTTGGTGGAAGTCAGGATCTCCGTCGAGTCCTGATCGCTTCCGAGGGATTGGCCCGGCTGTTTGACGTCCACAGTCATCACCAGCCGGCCCTCCTGGTCCACGAGATGGGTCGGCGTTTCCACGGTCTGCGGAGAACCGAAGACGGCGGGGTCGGCACTGACCTCGTGCCAGCCGTCCACCCCGTCGACCAGCAGTCGGGGCTGGCCAGGGTTGGGGTCGACCACGACGGTGGTGGTACCCGTGGTCGCCACCTCTCCCGCCGTCCAGTCTGCGTCGTCGGCTGCGGCCTGGGGGAGGGGCACCGGTGTCCAATTGATCCCGTCTTTCGACAACCACAGCCGCTGTTCGCTCGCGCTGCCGCCGACGGCGGCGAGGGTGGATCCGTCCGCCGAGACATTCATGTCCGCGACCACGGACCCGGTCAGGTCGAGGCGTCGCCCGGTCGGCTCGGAGAACGCCTCGCTCGGCGCGCCCCAGGCGGAGAGGTTGGGAGAGATCCACGAGGCGGGCACCCACGATGCGCCGAACCGGATTCCGCCTGCGACCACCAGGTTCTGCCCGAAGGTCGAGATCGAGCTCAGCACCTGGTCTCCGGGCCCGGTGAAGCTCGACGCGTTGGACACCAACCGCCAGTTGATGCCGTCACCGGAGGACCACATCGCCGCGTCCGTGGTGCCGTCGTGGAGGATGGAGCCCACGGCGAAGATGCCCCCCGGGGTCTCGAGGACCTGGCGCACGACCGCGCCGGGAGACGATTCGATCACCGATTCGGCCTTGGGAAGCCTCTCCCAGATGGTGCCGTTGGTCGAGAACCACATGGCAAGTTGGCCTGCGACGGTGCCCGAGGCGAACACGCCCAGGGCGCCCGCGGTGACGCTGTCCATCGCCGCGCCGGCGGGGGCCGAGGTGGCGAAGCTCTCCGACCCTCCCGTCGGCTCGGCGCTTCCTGCGCTCAGGTCGGCCGGTGTGCCGGCCGGGACACCGAAGGATGCAGAGCGGGGAACGGGGCGGAACGAGCTATCGGGGTTCGGCGAGATCCACACGGCGGCGTGCTGGGCCAGCCCGCTGCCGACGGAGCCGACCACGACGGTCCGCTCGCCCCACTCGGTGGCGGCCCGCGCCTGGCCGTCCGCCCCGCCTCGCAGCGCAGTCGCCGTCCATCGGAGGGCGTCAGGAGAGGTCCAGACGGTGGCATCGGTGGCGCCGCCGGTGGCGATTCGCGTCCCTGCCAGCAGCCATTCGTTGCTCGTCTGGTTCGGCGCCAGCACCGCCGAGAGCGTGGAACTGGCCCCACCACCGGCGTCGAGCGCCGGTGACCGGAGACGCGTCCAGCGATAGTTCACCGGTGCAACGGCAGTGGGAAGCGTCGTCGAGGTCGTGGTCGACACCGTCGGCGGCGGAGTCGTGGTGGATGGCGAGGTCTTGGCCGGGCCGCTGACGGTGGGGTCGGGCGCGGAGACGCCACAGGCGCTGAGGACGCACGCAAACGCCGCCAGCGCGGCGATCGGCATCCATCTGGTCATCGTCCCCATCCTGCTGGACGTCCTCAGCGATTGGACAATCGGAAGGTCCCGCCGTCCCCCCGCCGCTTCCAGACCTTCCACCAGGGCCGCTCCGTCCGTTCCGCCTCGACCTCAGCCAGGATCTGTGGCCCGGCCCCCGTCACGATGGCGTCCGCCTCGTCCAGCACGGTGGCGATGTCCTCCGGGTCGCCATCCGGTTCCGACTCCACATGCGGCCGGGCGAGGCTCCCGACCACAAAGCTGCCGTCGATGATGTCCCGCTGGTAGCTCGAGCAGTCTTCGGGGCAGCGCCACGGTGCCTCCGGAGCGAGGTTGAGCACGCAGAAACGGGCCGTCTCGCCCGTGTTGTACGTCCGGCTCTGGAAGTGACGGCAGTCCTCGCGCATCGGCACCGGTGCATTTTCGCAGGCCGACGAACCCACGAGTGTTCGCGAAGCTGAATGTTTCCGCGAAATAGTTCGCCCGGCTAAATTTCGTATACAGTTACGTCCGTGGACGTCGTTACCTCGCTGCCGGCCGAGTTGCGCGTGTCGATCCTGCGCCTCTCTCGCCGGCTCCGTCAAGAGGCGGCGGGACAGATCACCGCCTCCCAACTGTCGGCACTCGGCGCCGTGCTCCGCCATGGCGAGATCTCCCTTGGGGAGCTGGCCGCTTTCGAGAGGGTCGCGCCTCCGTCTATGACCCGCATCGCCAGCCGGCTCGAGGAGCAGGGTCTGGTCGCCCGGGTGGCGGACGCCAGCGACCGCAGGGTGGCGCGACTCGTCATCACCCCGATCGGTGAGTCGCTCCTCAACGAGACGCGGACCAGGCGAGACGCCTTTCTGGCAGAACGGATCGGGATGTTGACCGAAGAGGAGCGCGAGCAGCTGAACTGCGCCGTGCCCATTCTCGAGAAGCTCGCCTCGGCCTGATCTTCCGGCCTTCCCGGTTGAGGTCTGGGGATTCGCCGTGCGGGCGTCTCGCCTGGCGGTCAGGACTGGCTCAGGAGCGGCTCGACACCGAGGTCGGGATGCGCAAAGGGGCACCCGTGGCCGCAATGACCGCCTCGGTGGTGACGCCGGGAGCGAGCTCCACCAGTTCCAGGCCCTGAGCGGTGACGTCGATCACGGCGAGGTCGGTGATGATCCGGTCCACGACCCCCCGGCCCGTGTAGGGGAGCGTGCATTCGGTCAGGATCTTGTGCCCGCCGTCCTTGGTGGTGTGCTCCATGAGGACCACCACCCGGCGGGCGCCGTGGACGAGGTCCATGGCACCCCCCATTCCTTTGACCAACTTCCCGGGGATCATCCAGTTGGAGAGGTCGCCGGAGGCCGACACCTCCATCGCCCCGAGGACGGCGGTGTCGATGTGGTGGCCCCGGATCATCCCGAACGACAGCGACGAGTCGAAGAAGGATGCGCCGGGCAGCACGGTCACCGTCTCCTTGCCGGCGTTGATCAGGTCGGCGTCCTCCTCGCCCTCGTAGGGGTAGGGCCCGACGCCGAGGACGCCGTTCTCGCTGTGGATGGTGACCGATACGCCTTCTGGGATGTGGTTGGGGATCAGCGTGGGCAGGCCGATGCCCAGGTTGACGTACTGGCCGTCGCCCAATTCCAGTGCGGCGCGCGCCGCCATCTCGTTTCGTGACCAGCTCAACGGCCGTTCCTTCCATCGGTTCCGTCTTCGGGACGGGGGCGGGTGGTCCGCTTCTCGATCTCCTTCACGTCGTCGTCATCGACCCGCACTATGCGCTGGACGAAGACGCCGGGGGTATGCACCAGATCGGGATCCAGTTCGCCCGGCTCGACGAGGTGCTCGACCTCGGCGATCGTGATCCGTGCCGCCATCGCGCAGAGGGGGTTGAAGTTCCGTGCCGACTCCCGGTAGACGAGGTTCCCGGCCCGGTCGCCTTTCCAGGCGCGGACGAGGGCAAAGTCGCAGACGATGGCTTCCTCCAGGGCGTAGGTACGGGGCCCCTCTCCCATGTCGAAGGTGCGCGTCTCCTTCGGAGGCGACGCCAAGGCGACCCGTCCCTCCGAGTCGTAGCGC
>Ga0123355_10016315_pt1 | contig 11701 bp, 8 predicted proteins | sample TergutEmb28metaG_3_FD_89872 | JGI IMG/M metagenome (GOLD analysis project Ga0123355, IMG submission 89872) | Embiratermes neotenicus P1 segment gut microbial communities from Petit-Saut dam, French Guiana - Emb289 P1 | ecosystem: Host-associated > Arthropoda: Insects > Digestive system > Gut ...
AAAAAAAAAAATATATAAAGTAAAAAAAAATTTTCGCAGCCCCTAAGAAAAGCCCGCCTGGCCACCCCCCCCCCCCCCCCCCACTAAGAATGTTCCTGACCATGTTTAATGCCTCGCAGCACAAATTTCGTAAAGAAAATATGTATTCAAAAATTTAAACCCCACCAATTAGGAAATATTCATTCATCGTAACAAGGACGAATCGGTTAATGACGTAAAAATAACGCACCTGAAAGCAATCAGTTAAAAGGATTTTTTTTCCCCACACCAAGAACGCTCTATAAAATTTCAAGTTGTAATCATAACGTTATTTATTTTTTCAGCGGGTACAAATGTTTATATTCATGGTACGGCCTCTGAAAGTAAGAGATGTTACCCATTTTGCGTTCTGAAAGAATGTAAAAGGATATCTGTCGCATTACGAAGATTTGCAGTAATAAAAATTATCAATTTGAATGTAAGCGCATTGCTCCAAATATTATTGTATAGTATATGCTTTCACATATTTTTCAGATTGTGCCAACTACAAAATATTACTTTTTATATCTTTGCACCGTGCATTGTGATACAATTATACAACGTAAACCAACGAAATGCACAATTTTCTAAATCAATAATTCAGTATTAACCCTTATCCTGCTAATGTGGAGAATATGGTGAGCTCCTAATAATGGCAGCAAATGGCAGATGGGATTTAACTCAGCTTCTAGAGGGTTAATATCTGTTGTCTCCTACATGTTTCGAACCTCTTTGGTCCATCTTCAGGGACACAGTTGTGTATGCAGCATGGTGCGTTTCACGTGCATTTACGTCACCAGACTGCACACACCGATACATGTAAAACACACTATACTGCATACACAACTCGCTCCCTGAGGATGAACGAAAGAGTTTCGAAACATGTAGGAGGCAACAGAAATTAAAAATTAAATATTAATTTAGAAATGGGTGCATTTCGTTGGTTTATGTTGTATAATTACAAAATACTACTTCTTCAATGTTTATTTTTAAAACTTTGGTTGAGTTTACTCTTGTTTATGTTATTGTCTCTCTGATGATAAACTTCAAGGTCAAACAAGCAGGAGAGAACTATAGAAGAAATAAATAAGACATACTAAAGTTATACATATCGTGTTGGTTTCTAATTTATTGTCATTGCAATTAGTATGCAGTGTCAACCGTGTTGCAAAATTTTTTTGATTTGATTTTATACTAGACTTATTCATTTATTTAAAATAAGTGGTTACTATTAAAGTCTGTAGCATGGTAACATCTTCAGTTGGTAAGTAAGTTTATAATCACATCAGCATCGTAATGTGCACCATCTTATAATATTTCGCGTCAATGTCCTCTCGAAGCCAGAAATACACAGTAAAAGAAAAACAAAAGTTCAAACTAATACAATTTCTTAATCAAATGTAGCTAAAAATAAGATCTGATAGCACTTATCAACAAAAGCAAGAAATTCTTTGATGGTAAATCCCATATTTTTTTTCGTCTTGGCCATGGATGGGGGAATGTTTCTGTCTACATTTAAACAAACCACATCTTTAAAAATCGAAATTACAAATAAGAAACTATTTCTTTTAGATGTTTTGTTTTTCAGTACTTCAACTTTAAGATTTACCTGCTTATGAAAATTTACCTGAAAAAAAAAAAGAAAACCTTCAGTATTATAATGAAAGCTCATGTACTCACCCACTGCGAAGATTGCTTCATCCAGTGCCACAGCTGCGGTCCGCCAGATGTAGTCACCGTTACACTGTGCACAGTATTCCTGCAATACGGTCACCACTGTGTTATTTGCTCATCGTATTGACTGTATGGGAACGAAAACTGTCCTATGACCTGGAAAACATCCTTCATATTAACGCGTGTATGAAAACAGGGTTCTGAAGGAATTATTGAGAACTAAGGGCAAAGAAGTTGCAGGAAGATAGAAAAATTTCGTAATACAAAGCTCCATAATGTTATCCTTTTCAAATAATATTACGGTAATAACACCAAAAACATGACAGGGAATTTACTTGCAGCACACATGAAATATATTAGAAATGTTTACAAAGTTTATGCGGATAGATTTGAAATAAGAGACAATTTGGAAGACCTGGGTTAAATGGCAATATAATACTAAAATAAATATTAAATTTATGGAAAGTGAGAATGTGGAATCGTCTGTTCTCTCTCTCTCTCTCTGTCTCTCTCTAATGTTAGAGATATATGGTGGTCTGTTGCAAGCACACTGATAATCCGTTAGGTTCCACAAGCGGCGAAGTTTTATTTACTATCTGTGAGACAAATGATCCTTCAAAGTTATTAAATACATGCTTTTCATATTTTACCTTCAAAAGTAAATTACCGAAAACAGCGAGAAAAGTAATAACCTGTGCGCTAAAGTTAGCAGATTATTTTCACATTTCATCCTAACCACTAATACAAGCAATGAGATTTGTTGCACGCACAAACAGAAAAGCTGATTTTATGTCCGGTGAAATTTCAAATTAATATTTCAAATTATATTTTCAATTTAATATGGCTTACGGCAAGCCATCTGATGAATACAGCTCGGAGATCGAAAATGTTTCTTGGAACATGACCATGTTTTTTTTTCATTCTAGACAGCATAACATGCGTCATTTAATATGGAGTTTTTGTGTTACTTTGCCAGCTTGAAGTTAAATTTGATAAAATTAGACTACTAATGAATTTGTGTTGAGCTATTAATTTTGATGGGCATAATATACAAAAAGTTCCGAAACAATATCTTGCAAAGGACAATTGAAGTACAATTGAACATTAAACTAAACCTCAATAAATGAAAATACGGTAGTAAAGTGTTAAAGATTATAAATGTGTTTAATCAAATAAGTTTTAAATTATATCTCTTAAACACTTTTAAACAAAATTGACGGTGAATTGGGTGATAGGATAAAAGTTAGAAACTCTAAAGGCAATACATGGCATTTAGAAGTTTCGAAATATGCGCGTGACGTCCATGTTTTTGCTATGGCCTAAAGCTCTAGGTTTAGTGTACATACAATAGAAGCGTGTAGCTCCAGTATTACATTTTAGGCGGGGTGACAAAATTGTGAAAAGCGACTATTAGTTTCGTCATGTCTGTCTGTCCCTTTGCCCATCTGCCTGGCTCTCTCACTGTCAGTCCCTTCGCATGGAACAGCTCTGCTAGCACTGGACGGATTAGCATGAAATTTGATATTTGAGTATTTTTCGAAATTCTGTCGGGAAAATCCAATTGGATTATAATCTGACGAGAATAAAGAATACTTTGCATGAAGACCTGTGTACATTTATGATAATATCTAGCTCGATTCTTCTTGCAATGAAAAACGTTTCAGACAAAAGTTGCATAGAAATTCACAACATCCGTTTGTATTCAGTAACTTTTTGCCGAGAATCCTGCCGTTTATGAGATCATGTGGAAAAGTATGGTAGAGCCAGATAGGCCACAGATGGCAATATAACAAGGCGCATGCGCATTGCCTGCTAGATAAATAAAGCTACAAACACACCCAGAAAAAAATACTTACGGCTTTTACATCACAACAACAGTTACGCGAGCCCACCTCAATGTTACGTTGATACGTTTATTGCTTATCTTGTCAAGTACTTTGTTTTGCTAATTCGCAAGTATTTATTTTTGGAGACATTAATCTACTCTTACAAAGACAAAATACGACTGGTAAAACCCTTTGTCTAGTCGTTAGGTATTTTCCTTTTAGCATGTCTACTGCTTTGCCTTGGAAAGTTGCAGTGCATTTAGCGTCTTACATTCTGTTTATTTCTCCTTCATATCAATCGCAACCGATAGGTCGTAAGTGCTTCAGACACAAACACACACACAGAACACATCTTATTTAGATAGCAGTACTGATAGCAAAGTCTGTAATTTTATATCAGAAAGATTTAAAAAGAAGAAGAAGAAGAAGACGAACCAAACCGACGAGAACAGAGCAAGTAGGATCAAAAGATAGCAGTTCTGACTTGTATATGAGAGAAGAACAGAGCAAGTGGGGTCAGAAATTAGCAGTTCTGAGTTGTATATGAGAGAAGAACAGAGCAAGTGGGGTCAGAAGACAGCAGTTCTGAGTTGTATTTGAGAGACACCCTTGTTAAATATTGCCTGGGACAATGACTAACCTCAGTGAATTCACTACGTGATTTTCGATTTTCCTCCTTACTTCAAGACCAATCCTGCCTTGTACCTTCAATTGAGCAAAGATTTTTTTTAATCCTTGTCAGTCCATTGTTTACTGCGTGTAGTAACCGAGATTCAGACCGTACACATTCTGTTACTGACGTCGTAAAATATCTGCATATAAGCAAGTGATAAATAAAGAACTAAGGAATGAAAAAAGGGAATTAAGGCAGTGAAGAAACTGAGGAGGAACAAAAGAGAAAATAAGCAAGTGGCAGAAATAAAATGAAAGCTACAAAACAAATAGAAAGGTAAGATTATATTCAGCTGCCTACAGGTTCTAACATTCTTCAACCAATCATACATAGCAAATATAAAATAAACAAATAAATATTTTGGGATATACATCTGTGGTATTTCAGTAGAGCAGCGGAAATAATAATGTAGAGTGTGTCAAGATTAACACTCAAAACAAAAGACTGGGATTCTTTAATTATATTAGCTGTGTCGTTTATTTAGTATTAAAATCTTGTGATGAATGACATCATACGGTTTATTGGACAGTAGTAACGTTGTGAAGGGCCTTCCTATACTGTGAAGATGGAGGCCGCACTTTACTCTGAAGAGTTACGTCTGTACTCGATGCCGTAGCAGCTTCAAATCTCAGACAGCATTTGGAAACGTCTACTGCACGGACTCTGTCCATCGTCTCGTGTAAATTAAAATAAAGAATAAAAAACAAAAGAATTATACACGCGTGTGTTTCGGGAAAAAGATTGCTTCCTGTCCTCAAGCTAAAAATAATAAATTTAAAACCTACAGAGACGGCTTCATAATCCAGCCTCAGATGTTGACAGTCGGTTATTCTACTGGGTGCAGATTAGTAGGATCTGGTCTTACTTTCCCCTGAGGACGTCACAGATGTGTATTTTAAAACACAATATAGTTCGTCCTTTGTATTCAGTAGGCTGAGAAGGAGCGAAAAATATTATATAATAATGCAGATCCTTCTAGATGGGTGGATAATATTAGAATGGATCTCCAGAAGGTGGGATGTGGGTATATGGACTGGATTGGGCTGGCCCAGGATAGAGACAGTTGGCGGACGCTTGTGAGTGCGGTAATGAAAGTTCGGGTTCCGTGTAATGCGGGGAATTTCTTGACTAGCTGCAAACCAGTTAGCTACTCAAGAAGGACACTGCACCATGGAGTAAGTAAGTAATGCTTATCCTTCTGTCTGCAGGCTATGTCTTCGAAACTACTGAAAGAATATGGAATAAATTTGATACTGAGAACTTAAAACATAATTGTCAAAGCATGTTTTATACTGCTACGTAACTGTTCCAAATAACACTAACGTTACATAAAAATTAAACATGATTCGTCACGTGTTGACATGTATAGATTACACAGCTTAGTTGTAAATAACCTGAATATTTAAAAAGGTGTAACATTATTTATTTCCATGTAGATCGATATGCCCGCACTAAGCAACATCCAGGTAAACAAAAAAGACAGTCTTTCTTTACACTATTTATTTATGTACTTATTTACAGTTTATTTAACAACAGGACCCCTAACAGTTCAGTTGGTGTAGGGACCATGGTACGAAGTGGGAGACCGGTAATTTTGGCTCGATTCTCAGTCCAAGTAAGAAATTGTTCCCTTCTTCAAGGCGTCCAGACAGGCTGTGGGGCCTATCCAGTCTCCTGTCCAGTAGGTACTGAGAACTCCTTCCCCTGGAGGTAAAACAGCTGGGTTGTGGACCCGGCCACTCAGCACTCACCTCCACCAAGAATATGTATGGAGCTATACCTCTGTTCCCCATATACGTATCTTCATGGCGTGGTGCTCAATTAAGCGCAGTATAGCTGCACCAAACACAGCAGATTTAGTAGCTGCTAGCGAAGGTGTTGGTCTAGAAGTAAATGCTGAGAAAACTGGAGATCAGAATGCGGGACAAAATCGCAATATAAAAAAGGACATTAAATCATTTGGAAGATTCCAAATATTCGGAAATAACATTAACGCATCAAAATTCCACTCAGGGAGAAATTAAGAGCAGATTGAAGTCAAGGAATGCTTGCTATCATTTGGGGCAGAATCTTTTGTCTTCCAGTTTGCTATCCAAAAATGTAACGATTAAGATACGCAGAACCGTAATTTTGCCTTTTGTTTTGTATGGGTGTGAAACTTGGTCGCTCACATTAAGGGAGAAACGTAGGTTGAGGGTGTTTGAGAATAGAGTGTTGAGGAGAATATTTGGGCCTAAGAGGGACGGTAACAAGGGAGTGGAGAAAACTATAAAATGAGGAGCTTAATGATCTGTACCCATCAACCAATATTGTTCGGGCGACAAAATCGAGAAGAATGAGATGGGCGGGGCATGTAGCGCGTTTGGGGAAGAAGAGAGGCTACACAGGGTTTTAGTGGGGAAACCTGGTGGAAAGAGACCACTTGGAAGACCCAGGAGCAGATGGGAGGATAATATTAAAATGGATCTTCAAGACGTGGCTGGGGGCATGGGCTGGATTGACCTGAGTCAGGAGAGGGACGGGTGGCCGGATATTGTGAACGAGGGAATAAATTGACGGGTTGCATAAAATTCGGGGGATTTCTTGACTAACTCAGAACCTATTAGCTTCTAAAGGACTCTGTTTCATGGAGTTAGTTAGTTTGTTAGTTTGTTTATTCTTTCGTTCGTTATGTAGTTGCACCTCTAACGTACCATTAATCAAGTTTGCAATAGGTCGGGCTTGAACCCCGGACCCAACACATATTAAATTATGGCGCCAAGTCTTGTTTTCAGTTTTGTTTGAAAACTATATATATATATATATATATATATACAAACAGAGACCATGATATATTCAGTTCGTTTCCGTAAATCCAGTTCGTGGCACTGAACAAGACAAAAGAGTCCGAAACTAGAATCCAGGATACGTCGTAGAGGATATAGACCTCCTGCCACTCAATGTAAGCTTTCACTTTCGCGTGAGAATAAGAGACAGGGGTTGCAGCATAAATGTGCATTTTTCCCGTTTCGTGCCACCAAAAATGAAACGTTCTCTACAAAAAGAACATTTGCTCCTCCCACGCATATGAAGTGTATTGATCCCGAGTTGGTAGTTGGGTTAAGTGTGCACTAGGCAAGCTGGATGGTTACATGGTTCCAGCCACCGTGTGTCAGATCTTCATTCACAATTCCAATAATTTTACGGAGACCGCTTGGCTGTGACTGTGCAGAAAGCTTGGCCAAGTCTAATTTCAGAAAATGTGCTTGCCGGCAATTTTATTCTTAAAGCAGTGTGGGTTTCAGAACCAACACAGAAATGATGTTTTCTGCCCCTGACGGATATTGAATTCTGGTTGTCCACACCGTAGCCGAGTCTCTGTTTGAACAGTGTCTATTTCTCAACAGAAAGAAGTCAACAACACACAAAAACTGCACACTTGCAGGTGTGATCACTCATCCAGAGGAGTCCCACCGAATGTGGTGTGTCTGAGTGTGATCGTGCAGACTCAACAAAGAGGAGGCTCTGGCCCACTATGGGCTGTTGTACCGTTTAAAAGAAGTCGTTAGGGAGCAAACGAGAATTGACGGTGAAAAGTTAAAATTCGTTGACACAATCTGAATCTTACGTTCAAACTGATGAATTGTCTTATGTATATTGGACCGTGCATCATTGTGATAGTTGAAGAATAAGAGATCAACTTGATGTCACTAGTTATTAAGTTTTATTTCACTTCTTCTATGCCCAACATGTTTCGGACATTAATATATCCATCATCAGGAGCCTGCGACTTTTCTACTGTATCACAACATTGGTTGTGTGTTCTTGTTTCGATGTGTGTTGGAGTTTCGGTGTGGCTGGGTTGGGGTGGTATCCGTGTGGCAGGCTGAAGTACAACTGTTGTTTCGGTGTGGCTGGGTTGGGGTGGTATCCGTGTGGCAGGCTGAAGTACAACAGTTGTACTTCAGCCTGCCACACGGATACCACCCCAACCCAGCCACACCGAAACTCCAATACACATCGAAACAAGAACACACAACCAATGTGGTGATGCAATAGGAAAGTCGCAGGCTCCTGATGATTGATGTATTAATGTCCGAAAAATGTTGAGCATAGAAGAAGTGAAATAAAACTTAATAACTAGTGAAATCAAGTTGGTCTCTTATTCTTCAACTATGACGAATTGTCTTCAGCCTTGAAAAAGAACACTGCTGTGTTCTGTATACACACATGTTCCGTCCGTAGTCTCACTGAACAAAGGTCACGAAACCGTGCCATTTTCTGCGTAATGCATTGCGTTATCGAGAAACAAGCGTCTTTAAGTACTTTTAACCATTTTAGTGTAAGGGAACTAAATGAAATAGAATCCTGAATGTCATCTACAAACCTTGCCTGAGCGCACACATTTCGGACTGCATGTACTTTTTTTTAATATTTATTAACAAGCATGTTCCATTACAGAATAGCATTACTACATGCTAAGAGTTTTCTTTCGCGATCTGTTAACTCCTATTAACACAGTATATGTACCCTATCTATCACAGCCTAGTTATGTTTTTTTTTTAATTCCTATTTATTAAGTGTCCATACGTAAGTTTTACTACTTCTAAAAATATTTTGTTGGAATTTACTATATATAACGTTTCGAAATTTAGTGTTCACAAACTTTTGAAAGAATTTTGTGTACTTATTTGCTATCAGTGGTTTTTGGACTCATTTTACAGAGGCATGTCGGATCATCTATGATCTTATCTATGACAGTATGACCTCAATCTTGTTTTTAAGCTTTCGCCGTGTCCTAAATGTAATTTGTTCTTTTTTGGGTAATTCCCCGGCTTCTGAGTTCTAATTGCCGACGTTTCGGAACTCACTGTCGGTTCCATCTTCATAGGCAGGCGAATGAAGTATACTTCATTCACTGCCTATGAAGATGGAACTGACAGTGAGTTCCGAAACGTCGGCAATTAGAACTCAGAAGCCGGGGAATTACCCAAAAAGGAACAAATTACGGTATGACCTCAGTTTACTACGTCCTGTTACAATCGTTGATAAGTTTAGGCACATTTGCAATATTTTTGATACTGTGTCATTTACAATAGGGAAGAATGTTTTTTTTTTAATTCACCTTTGTTTGAGGCGTCCCATTCGACTGCATGTACATGTGTAGGCAAATGTGTGTATACACATGAGCGTATTTGCGTAAGTCTAGATTTACACAGGGACATTATCATATCTCATAACTGATGCCAGCCACTTCTCCTCGGCTCGTTTAACTTACGAAGCTTCGTAGTGCAGTAAACAAAGTGTTAGTTAGCGGTGACGAGCGTTTGCGAGTCAAAGGTCAACATTTCCCTTACCCTCTTAAATATGATGCGTCAAGAATTACATTAGCTGCGATGAAGTTGAAGATAAAATCTGTCGATAAACTTCACGTCTGATTAAAATTGGACTAAATAACAGACCCTTTGCATGCAGACCTGCGTATGTTAATGACTATTTTGTTCACTAAGTTTACCATGGTATAATGTGAAATGCCAACTTGATGCAACAAGGTAATTTTATTGATATATTCTTAGCTCGACATGTTTCGGGTACATACGCCCATCATCAGGAGTATTAGTTGTTGAGTTGCAGCATATGGTTTTCTGCGCCGAGTTTTTGGATGGGTGGTGGTCTTGAGAGCCGCTGCGTGGGTGTACTGTGCGGTGCGGATGGTGCCATGGCACCATCCGCACCGATGGCACCATCCGCACCGCACAGTACACCCACGTAGCGGCTCTCAAGACCACCACCCATCCAAAAGCTCGGTGCAGAAAACCATATGCTGCAACTCAACAACTAATACTCCTGATGATGGGCGTATGTACCCGAAACATGTCGAGCTAAGAATATATCAATAAAATTACCTTGTTGCATCAAGTTGGCATCTCACATTATTTCACGAGGAAGATGCACGATCAAACAACCCTCAAATTTACCATGGTCTCCATCAATGGTACTCAATATCAATGTGCAGCAATCGATAACAATCAATGCTTATCTGTCTTTTTTAATTCGATTTACACAATGCAATATTAAGGAATAAAAAAAAACCTCTAGTCATAACATTTAATATTTATAACGTCTAGAAATACGAAGTTTGTTGTTTAGATACATTACGAGTATTCCTTAAACTTGTCTGCCAAACACTGTTTTTAATCTAAGAGTTACAAAATATTTCGACAGGTTAGAGTCTTTATATGTGACCACAAATTTAAGAAAATCAATGTAGACACAAAAACAGTAAGTTCTGCAAATAAATATAACAAATGTTAATAATAACAATAACAATAATAATAACATTCTGAGATATAGGTACAATTGTCAACAGCAGCAAAATGTATGGCCACAAAGGACCAAACGTCATGACCATCTGAGATGTGACCAGGAAGCAAAACGCCTCAGTGTTACATTACGCATATATTCCTTCCCTTGTTTCAGCTTCTCAGGCTAATTTCAAGGACATTGCGTCAAAATATGCAACGAGGACCTCTTTGCATCATCTCTCCAATTCCTTCAACTGTTGTTGTTTGTTTCTCAGTTTCGACGCTCTATCATCTGCGAGTCGTTAAAGTAACCGTAAATAAGTACACACTGTATATGCTCCATCTTTGCATCATGATTCTTGAAGCGGGCATTCAATATCTCTTTGCTTGTCTATCATGTTTGATTTGTGCCAAAAAGTAGTGGACTTTGAAACCCTTTCTTTTAGTTGTACTTTGCTTGCAGGTAAGCCTGTCTGAAAGGAAATGTATGTAATGTAACAAGATGGGTGTAGACTGAAGCAGCTGAACCGTCAGTAAGCTCATTGCTATAGCACGTTCTGAAGAGTGTATTCAACACGTCTGTCCGAAATAGCCGAGGCGAAAAAAAAAATGGGGAAAAATCTACCCTCAGAAAAGTTTCCTGCAAGCATAACATCATTACAGCACAGACAGTAAATTGGCTTAGATCTTACATTTCCTTCTAACTGGAATCGCATAAAGTCACAGCGTCCGAAGACAAGTTTCCATACAATGTTTGTACCTCTTCTTAAAAATTTATTTGGACCATTTTAAGAAGTCGAACAAGCAATCCAATGAGAATAAAATCTACAAATATATCTTGTAAGTGTAGATAAATTCCAAAGTGCGGGTTCTTTTGTAATTTCGCGGTCAAAGAAATGTGTAAGTTTTATACACAACTTTATCAGGCTCTGTCGACTGGAGAAGAAACAAAAGTAATTCTAAAGTTGTGTCTAGTCTGTATTTTTTTGTGCAGCTACCGTGAGTTGGTTTCACCCCCTGTACCACGGAGTCCGTTTAGCCATTTGAAGATTAACCTTTTGGCGCAGGAATTATTTTTTTTTTAATTTTAACACACTCTGTAAATAAAATGTGAATAATACAGGAACCAAATATGTTAGATTTATGAAACAAACTGCATTTTGAAGAGGAAAAAACGGAGAGTATATACCGTGTTTAAAATATTCAGTACCTATATTTGTTGAATA